>OHLF01000448.1_pt1 | contig 13137 bp, 10 predicted proteins | sample 1569001 | NCBI WGS metagenome assembly OHLF01 (sample SAMEA3879541, study PRJEB24766) | human gut metagenome | biome: human-associated habitat; feature: feces | place: USA | collected 1985/1987
AATTAGTGCAATGCCGGGCAGCCTGCGGGCTGCCCGGCATTGCACTTTTGAGGGAGTGTTTTAAATGATTTTGCGCTGCGCTTTTATGTCACAATTTGTACGCATTTCCAGCAAATGAGGGTGGATGTAAAAAATCTATACACAGGGCAAAGTTTGTTTGTTGTTCCGGTTCAATTTGCGGGGTATACTGTTGCCATAGAGAACAGCACGATGAAGGCTGTGAAACGAAAATATGGAAGCAGGGAGGCTTTTTTATGTACTATTCCAGTGGCAATTATGAAGCTTTTGCACACCCCAAAAAGCCGGAGGGCGTGGATCATAAATCCGCTTATATCATCGGCTCCGGTCTGGCAGCCCTGACCGCTGCCTGCTATCTGGTGCGCGACGGCCAGATGAGGGGCGAGCACGTCCATGTGTTTGAAAAGAACGCACTGGCCGGCGGCGCCTGCGATGGCTACAAGTACGATATCGGCTATGTGATGCGCGGCGGCCGCGAGATGGACAACCACTTCGAAGTTATGTGGGATCTGCTGCACTCCATCCCCTCTCTGGAGACCGAGGGTGCCAGCGTGCTGGACGAGTATTACTGGCTGAACAAGGAGGACCCCAACTTCTCCCTGTGCCGTGCCACCGTCAACCGCGGCGAGGATGCCCACACCGATGGCAAGTTCGGCCTGTCCGATAAGGGCGCCATGGAGATCATGAAGCTGTTCTTCACCCCGGACGAGCAGCTGCAGGATAAAAAGATCACCGATTTCTTTGATGACGAGGTGCTCAACTCCAACTTCTGGATGTACTGGCGCACCATGTTCGCCTTCGAGAACTGGCACAGCGCGCTGGAGATGAAGCTGTACCTCAAGCGCTATATCCACCACATCGGCGGTCTGCCGGACTTTACCGCCCTGCGCTTTACCCGCTATAACCAGTACGAGTCCATCATCCTGCCCATGGTGCGCTATCTGGAAGGTTTCGGCGTGCAGTTCCACTACAGCACTAAGGTCACCGATGTGAAGTTCGATATCCAGAAGGGCCGCAAGCTGGCAAGCTCTGTTACCGTGGAGCACGAGGGCGAGACCACCAACATCGACCTGACCGAGAACGATCTGCTGTTCATCACCAACGGCGGATGCGTGGAAAGCTGCACCGTTGGTGCACAGAATAAAGCCACCGGCTTCGACCCCACCATCCAGCCCGGCAACGGCTGGGATCTGTGGAAGAAGATCGCTGCACAGGATCCCTCCTTCGGTCACCCGGAAAAGTTCTGCTCCGAGCCGGAGCTGAGCAACTGGGAGAGCGCCACCATCACCACGCTGGACGACAAGATTCCTCAGTATATCCGCAAGATCTGCAAGCGTGACCCCTTCAGCGGCCATACCGTCACCGGCGGCATCGTTACCGTCAAGGACTCCAGCTGGCTGCTCAGCTGGACGCTGAACCGTCAGCAGCAGTTCAAGGATCAGCCCAAGAACCAGCTGTGCGTCTGGGTGTACGGTCTGTTCAGCGATAAGCCCGGCGATTACGTCAAGAAGCCTATGCGTGACTGCACCGGCCGCGAGATCTGCATGGAGTGGCTGTACCACATCGGTGTGCCCGAGGATCAGATCGCTGAACTGGCAGAGCACAGCGCCAACACCGTGCCTGTGATGATGCCCTATATCGACGCCTTCTTCATGCCCCGCGCCTACGGCGACCGGCCCAAGGTGGTGCCGGACGGCAGCGTGAACTTCGCCTTCCTCGGTCAGTTTGCCGAGACCGCCCGCGACACCATCTTCACCACCGAGTACTCCATGCGCACCGGTATGGAGGCTGTGTACACCCTGCTGAACATCGACCGCGGCGTGCCCGAGGTCTGGGGCAGCACCTACGATGTGCGCGCTTTGATCGATGCCACCGTGAAGCTGCGCGACGGCAAGAAGATCACCGACATGGATCTGCCGCTGATCCCGCGTCTGGCTTTGAAGGAAGCTTTGAAGAAGATCGAGGGCACCGACCTTGAGAAGTTCCTCAAGGAGTATAACGCCATCTGATATTTCCCTCTCCTCCGATAGACCCGGCAACGGGTCAACACCCCCCCTTGAAAAGGACCTCTCCGCTGCTCTGCGACAGGGCACGGGGAGGTCTTTTTTGTATAAAAATGGTACAATATGTGTCAAAATAAAGCGGAACGTGAAAATAATTTGTGCCAAAAGAATGATTTTGGCTTGTTTGCGGCGGCGTTCTGTGCTATGCTAGAGCTATTGAAAGGGCAGGAGGGAAGAGCCTGCCCCAAATGCGATACGCCAAAAATAAAAGGAGGTCGTTTTCCTGTGAAACAACTTATTTCCCGTCGCAGCTTTTTAAAGGCTGCTGGTGTGACCGCTGCCGCTGCATCCATGGCCATCGGTGCGCCTGCCGCATCGGCCTGCTGGCTTGGTGATAAGTCTGATGTCACCATCCTGTACACCAACGATGTCCATACCTACATCGACAAGCAGAGCCCCAAGCTGACCTACGCCGCCATTGCCGACCTGAAGCAGAGCTATCAGAATGCCGGCAAAGATGTGCTGCTGGTGGACGCAGGCGACCATGTGCAGGGCACCGCCTACGGCTCCATGGACGAGGGTGCCTCCATCATCAAGCTGATGAACGCTGCCGGTTACGATGTCGCCACCCCCGGCAACCACGAGTTTGACTACCGCTCCAAGGGTCTTGCCAATATGCTTACCAGCGCCCGCGCCTCCGGCGATGCCGTCCCGTCCATCGTGGTCTGCAATGTGGACTGGGATGCCATGGAGGCCGCCGGCCTCACTGAGGGTCAGCAGCTGCTCAAAGACGCCTTTACTGCCTACGGCGTGCAGGACTACACCGTGGTGCAGAAGGGCGATGTGCGCATTGCCGTGGTGGGCGTTTTCGGCAAGGATGCGCTCTCCTGCGCGCCCACCTGTGAACTGAAATTCAAGGACCCGGTACAGGCGGTAAAAGCCACCGTGGCAGAGATCAAGGCGAACGAAACCGTGGACATGATCGTCTGCGTTTCCCACAGCGGCACATGGGACGACCCCAAAAAGTCCGAGGACGAGCTGCTGGCCAAGGGTGTGCCCGACCTCGACCTCATTCTGAGCGGCCACACCCACAGCCGCATCCGGGAGCCCATCCGGCACGGGGACACCTATGTGGTCTCCTGCGGCGAGTACGGCAAAAATCTGGGCAGCCTGTCCATGGCGCAAAAAGCGGACGGCCGCTGGCAGGTGACCGATTACCAGCTGATCCCCATCACTTCCGATATTCCCGCCGATGCAGAAACGCAAGAGGTCATCGACCGCTTTATGGACACGGTGGACGAAGATTATCTGGCGCAGTTCGGCTACACCAAAGATCAGGTTCTGGCAGAAAACGATGTTGTTTTCTCTAACCTGGAGGATCTGGGCAAGGTGCACACCGAGCATAATCTGGGCGATATCATCGCGGACGCCTATGTGTACGCGGTGGAGAACGCCGCCGACTATGACGGCGTTCCGGTAGACTTGGCAGTGGTGCCCAGCGGCACCGTGCGCGACACCTACGCCCGGGGCGATATCACAGTGGAGCAGGTGTTCAATTCCTTCTCGCTGGGCATCGGTGCGGACGGCGTGCCGGGCTACCCCCTCATCGAGGTCTACCTCACCGGCAAGGAGCTGCGCACCGCCGCCGAGATCGACGCTTCCGTGTCGGATTTCATGACCACCGCGCGGCTGTATTGCAGCGGTCTGAACTTCACCTATAACCCCCACCGCCTGCTGCTGAACAAGGTGACGGACGTCTATCTGGTCAAGGACGGTCAGCGCGTAGAGCTGCAGGACGACAAGCTGTACCGCATCGTGGCAGACCTTTACAGCGGGCAGATGCTGAGCGCCGTGACGGATATGTCCTACGGCATTTTGTCCATCGTGCCGAAGTACGCCGACGGCACCCCCATCGAAGATTTTGAGGATGTGATCCTGACCGAAAATGGCAAAGAGCTGAAAGGCTGGGACGCCATTGCGCGGTACATGGCCTCGTTCGAGGACACCGACGGCGACGGCATCGGCAACGTGCCGGACTACTACAGCACCCTGCACGACCGCAAAAAGGTAGAGGACAGCCGCAGCCTTTCCGCGCTGCTGAAAAAGCCCAACCGCTTTACCTTTATCCTCCTCGGCGTGATCCTCACCGTCATTCTGCTGGTAGTGTGCCTTGTGCTGCTGCTCCGTAAGCTGGTGCGCAAACTCCGCCGCAGAAAAAAGACACATTAAAATAGCACAATGCCGGACAGCCTGCGGGCTGTCCGGCATTGTATTTTTACAATCAGAATCTTCCCTTCTGCAACCCGTCCAGCACCTCGTACAAATCGCAGCACTCGGCGGTGTACAGACGGCGCATCTCGTCGTTGGCGGGGGCCATGTCCGGCACCATCACGGTGACAAAGTGCCCGGCGGCACCAGCACGCACGCCGTTGTAGCTGTCCTCCAGTACAAGGGTGCGGCCGGGCGCAGTGCCCAGTGCCTCGGCGGCGCGCAGAAAAATTTCCGGGTCGGGCTTGGAGGCCGAGAACTGCTCGCCTGAGACGATCACTTTAAAATAGTGGGTCAAGCCCCAGCCGTCCAAATGGTGCCGGATAGACGCCATCCGGCTGGAGGAGGCCACCGCCATGGGGATGTGCTGCGCGTCCAGCCATGTCAGAATTTCGTCCAGCCCGGGCTTTTTGGGCGGCGGTGCCTGAAACGCCTTTTCCGCCTGTGCGTGCAGCGCCTCGATGATGGCGTCCGTGTTGCAGTTTTCCCCGTAGAAGCGGCGCAGCACCGCCCGCATGGTGTCCCCTGCCGTGCCGCGGGCGGCAACGTCCAGCCCCTCTTTATAAGAAAGCCCAAGGGTGGCAAGTGCAGGCTCCCACAGGGTAGCCCAGACCCGCTCGGTGTCAAACATCAGGCCGTCCATATCAAAAATAACGCCGTCGATCATGGCAGTATGCTCCTTCCGTAGAAAAGCGGGGCTGTGCCCCGCAAAGTGCTCTGTGCCCCTATTGTACCATAGATTTGGCAGTTTGCACACCATTATGCTCACAATCTGGTGCAACTTTACCGGTGGAAAGATGAAACATTTTGCGATTCCTTGCAAAACCGCTCCGGAATATTATAATAGAAACCAACATTTGTGTCATAAAGCGCCGGAAATCGTGCGCACGCGCATAAAAGGAAAGAGGGAAACTCACTATGTTGGATATCAAGATCACCCGCACGGCTACGCCCAAGGCAAAGCCCACCGATGAGACGAAGCTTGGCTTCGGCAAAAAGTTCTCCGACCATATGTTCGTCATGGATTACACCGAGGGCGAGGGTTGGCACGATGCCCGCATCGTCCCCTACGGTCCCTTTGAACTGGACCCCGCTACCGTGGTGTTCCACTATGCACAGGAGATCTTTGAGGGCATGAAGGCCTACCGCACCGCCGACGACACCGTGCAGCTGTTCCGCCCGGACTGCAACGCCAAGCGTTTTCAGGATTCTGCCGACCGTCTGTGCATCCCCAAGATCCCGGTAGAGGACTACATTCAGGCTGTCAAGGCTCTGGTAGACGTGGACCGCGACTGGGTGCCCCACACCGACGGCGCTTCCCTGTACATCCGTCCCTTCATCTTTGCCAATGATGTGGGTCTGGGCGTGCACGCCTCCAAGCACTATATCTTCTGCATCATCTGCGCTCCCTCCGGCGCTTACTACGCCGAGGGCATCAACCCTGTGCGCATCTATGTGGAAGACGAGTACATCCGCGCCGCCCCGGGTCTGACCGGCTTTACCAAGTGCGGCGGCAACTACGCCGCCTCCATCAAGGCCGGCGAGCTGGCCGAGGAGCAGGGCTACGCACAGGTGCTGTGGCTGGACGGCGTTGAGAAGAAGTACGTTGAAGAAGTTGGCAGCATGAACATCATGTTCAAGATCGACGGCAAGGTTTACACCGCCGCTACCGTGGGCACCGTGCTGCCCGGTGTTACCCGCCGCAGCTGCATCGAGCTGCTGAAGGACTGGGGCTACGAGGTCGTTGAGGGCAAGATCGCCATTGCCGACATCATGACTGCTGCCCGCGAAGGCAAGCTGGAAGAGGTGTTCGGCACCGGTACTGCCGCTGTCGTTTCCCCCGTCAAGGAGCTGGTCTGGAAGGGCGAGCACGCCTTCATCGGCGACGGCAAGATCGGCCCTGTCACTCAGAAGCTGTACGACACCATGACCGGTATGCAGTGGGGCAAGCTCCCCGATACCAAGGGCTGGATCGTGCCTGTGGAAAAGAAATATTGAGCCGCCTGTCACCCTACGGCTTTTAAAGGGACTGCTGCATACCATTTGGGGCAGCAGTCCCTTTGCTCTATAATCATTGCAATTCCCGCCGCATGGTGCTACACTACCTATAAAGGGCGTGGGCTTGCCGCCTGTGCCTCTTGCAGGAAGATTTGAGAGGAAAGAAGCACCATGATCAAGAAATGGAGCATGAGTTACCCGGCGGTCAACGGCACCGAGCAGCGCCGGGCGTACGTGTATCTGCCCACCATGTACGAGGCACAGCCGGAGCGCCGGTTCCCCGTGCTGTATATGTTCGATGGGCAGAACGTGTTTTTCAACGAGGATGCCACCTACGGCAAAAGCTGGGGCGTGGCAGATTATCTGGACTATACCGACACCCCGCTGATCGTGGCGGCCATCGAGTGCAACGCCGGGGCGAACAACGAGCGTCTGGTGGAGTATTCCCCCTACCGCTTCGATGACCCCACCTACGGCCACTTTGACGGCAAGGGACAGGCTACCATGAGCTGGTTCATCCACCGGTTCAAGCCTTTGATCGACCAGAATTTCCGCACCCTGCCGGACAGGGCACATACCTTTATCGGCGGCAGCAGCATGGGCGGGCTGATGAGCCTGTACGCTCTGCTGCAATATAACGATACTTACAGCCGCGCCGCAGCGCTGTCGCCCTCTATCTGGGTGGCACCGGATAAGCTTTCCGGCCTTGTGGGGCGCGCAAAACTTGCCCCCGGCACGGTGCTGTACATGGATTACGGCTCCCGGGAGATGGGCAACCACGATGGCGTCCGCCGGGAATTCTCCAACTTGAGCGGCAAGCTGATGACCCGGGGCATCCACCTGACCAGCCGTATCGTGCCCGGCGGCACCCACTGCGAGGCCAGCTGGGAAAAACAGCTGCCCTTCGTGTTCCACACCCTGCTGTATGAGGTGGAGGAATAAGAAAAGGGCACACCATAGCACGACAACATCAAAGGAGGAAACACCATGGAGATGCAGTATTTCAAGGAATACAGCCCGGAACTGGGACGGGATATGGAGTGCAAGCTTTACGGCCACGCAGGCCGCCCGATGCTGTATATCCCCTGTCAGGACGGCCGTTTTTTCGATTTTGAAAACTTCCACATGACCGATACCCTTGCCCCGTGGATCGAGTCCGGGCAGATCATGGTGCTTTCCATCGACACCATGGATCAGGAAACCTGGTCGGACGCACAGGGCAACCCCTACTGGCGCATCCGCCGCTATGAGCAGTGGCTGCGCTACATCACCCGCGAGGTCGCCCCGAAGCTTCAGCATCTGGCGCAGCAGCGCAACGGCTGGAGCGACCTGCCCGGCATCATCGCCTTCGGGTGCAGTCTGGGTGCTACCCACGCGGTAAACCTGTACCTGCGCCGCCCGGATATCTTCTGCGGCTGTCTGGCACTCAGCGGCATCTACACCGCCCACTACGGCTTTGGCGACTATATGGACGAGCTGGTGTACATGAACTCCCCCGTGGATTACATGAAGAACTTCCCGGAGGATCACCCCTATATGCAGCTGTTCCGTAGCCAGAAAGCTGTCATCTGCTGCGGTCAGGGCGACTGGGAACAGCCGGACACCACATGGCTGCTCAAGCGCATCTTTGAAGCAAAGCATATTCCCATCTGGGTAGACCTGTGGGGTCACGATGTCAACCACGACTGGAACTGGTGGTATAAGCAGGTGGCCTACTATATGCCCTACATTCTGGGCCAGCAGTGACCCATCCCGTGAAAATGGCACAACGGCGCGTCCATGGACGCGCCGTTGTTTCCCAATATTAAAGTCTGTCCCGCCCCGCAGGGGCATTGCAATCATAGAGGCAATGGAAAGAGGAATCAACAAATACTATGCAGAACTTTATTTTTATCTCCCCCAACTTCCCCACAAACTACTGGCAGTTCTGCCGGGAGCTGAAGAACAACGGCCTGAACGTGCTGGGCATCGGCGACCAGCCCTACGAGGAGCTGAAGCCGGAGCTGAAGGCAAGCCTGAACGAGTACTACAAGGTGAACAGTCTGGAAAACTACGACGAGGTGTACCGCGCCGTGGCCTTTTTCACCTTCAAGTATGGCCGCATCGACTGGCTGGAGTCCAACAATGAATATTGGCTGGAACGGGATGCCGCTCTGCGCACCGATTTCCACATCACCAGCGGCTTCCAGACCTCCGATATGCCCCGCATCAAGTACAAGAGCAAGATGAAGGAGTACTATCAGAAGGCCGGTATCGCCACCGCCCGCTACCACATGGTGGATGACCTTGCAGGCTGCAAGGCCTTTGTGGAACAGGTGGGCTACCCGGTGGTGGTCAAGCCGGACAACGGCGTGGGCGCTTCGGATACCCACCGCCTTTCCAGCGACAAGGAGCTGGAGGCATTTCTGGCCTACAAGGAAAAAGAGCACCCGGATGTGGCCTACATCATGGAGGAGTTCGTCCGCGCCGAGGTGAACAGCTACGATGCCATCATCGACGCCCACGGCAACCCCATCTTTGAGGCGGGCAACGTAAGCCCCGTATCCATCATGGACATCGTGAACAACGATGACAACTCCATCTACTACATCATCAAGGATCTGCCGGAGGACACCCGCGCTGCGGGCCGTGCCGCCGTCAAGAGCTTTGGGGTGAAGAGCCGCTTTGTCCACTTCGAGTTCTTCCGCATGACCGAGAATCAGACCAGCATGGGCAAAAAAGGCCAGATCGTGGCGCTGGAAGTCAACATGCGCCCCTGCGGCGGCTTTACCCCGGACATGATCGACTTTGCCCGCTCCACCAACGTGTACAAGATCTGGGCGGACATGATCGCTTTCGGCGGCACCGATATGCCGGTGGGTGAGCACTATTACTGCGCCTTTGCCGGCCGCCGGGACGGCAAGAGCTTCGTTTACAGCCACGAGCAGCTGATGCAGAAGTATCAGGACAACATGCGCATGGTGGACCGCATCCCCGAGGCACTGTCCGGTGCCATGGGCAACCAGATGTATGTGGCCACCTTCTCCACCCGTGACGAGATGGAAAAGTTCTACTCCGATGTGCTGGCCGTCACCGATGCCACCAACACAAAGGTGCAGGCTGAGCTGACGAAGGTGCTGGCTCTTGGCGAGCCAGAGGCCGTCTAAAATCAATTACACAGCACAAAGGCTGCTGCGCAGAATGCGCAGCAGCCTTTGTTGTTATTATTACACCTTCGCAGCACCCCGTTCCAGAATACCGTTGAAGCGGGAGAAGAAGGTGATGGTGGTAATGGTAGCCGCCAGAATATCGCTGACCGGCTCTGCCAGAAAGACGCCGAACACCGGGTTCGGCAGCAGGTGCGGCAGAATGAAGATGAGCGGGATCAGCAAAATGATCTTGCGCAGGCAGGCCAGCAGCAAGCTGACCTTGGCCTGTCCCAGCGCCATAAAGCTCTGCTGGCAGGCGATCTGGAAGCCCATGGCAAAGATACCTGCCATGTAGATGCGCATGGACCATGTGGTGTAGTCAATCAGCGCCGCATCCGAGGTGAAGATGCCCGCCACAGCCCCCGGCGCCAGCATCATGAGCAGCCAGAACAGGCAGGTGTAGCAGCCGCACAGCAGCAGCTGGAAGTGGAACGCCTCCTTGACACGGGACTTTTTGCCCGCGCCGAAGTTGAAGCTCATCACCGGCTGACCGCCCTGACAGATGCCCTGAATGGGCAGGGTGCACAGCTGGGAAGCGCTGGTGATGACGGTCATGGCACCCACAGCCACATCGCCGCCGTACCGCGCCAGACTGGAACTGAAGCTGATGGACAGCAGGCTCTCAGTGGACATCATCACAAAGGTGGAGATGCCCAGCGCCATCACCGGCAGGATGACCTTCTTTTCCGGGCGCATATAGTCCTTGCGCAGGCGCAGGATGGTCTTTTTGCCGGTGAGGAAGTGCAGGATCCACACCGCACCCACAGCCTGACTGAGCACGGTGGCAATGGCAGCGCCCCGCACGCCCAGACCCAGACCAAAGATCAGGATGGGGTCGAGAATAATGTTGATGACCGCACCGATGACGGTGGTAAGCATACTGGTCTTGGCAAAGCCCTGCGTGGTGATGAAGGGGTTCATGCCCAGCACCAGCAGCACGAACACCGAGCCCAGAATGTAGATGCGGCTGTAACTCAGCGCATAGGGCAGGGTGGCGTCACTGGCACCGAAGAGCCGCAGCAGGGTGGGTGCTCCGGCGTAGAACACCACGGTCAGCACCACTGAAAAGAGCAGCAGCATGGTAAAGCTGTTGGAGATGATCTTCTCCGCCTGCTCCTTGTCGCCCTGTCCCAGCGCAATGGCGGTGCGGGGTGCGCCGCCCGCGCCCACCAGCATGGCGAACGCGTTCAGCAGCATAAGGATGGGGGTAAACAGTCCCACGCCGGTCAGCGCTGCCGCGCCGATGCCGGCAATATGTCCGATGTAAATGCGGTCCACGATGTTATACAGCAGGTTGACCACCTGTGCAACGACCGCCGGGATCATGAGCTGCAGCATCAGCTTTTTTACGTTGCCAGAGCCCATATCCTGTTTTACCTGTGCCATGGAAGTGATTCTCCTTTTACTTCAAATTTGAACTATCCATTATATTATACTCAAAACCCGCAAAAATACCAGCCCCTTTTTGCAAAATTTTCCGTGTTGCGCAAAAAAGCGTGTTCCTCCCCTGCCGCCGTACCGGTCTTGCTGCTGCGCCCCCTTTGCGGTGCAGCATTCCGGGCGGCAGTGGTCTTTGCATCCAAGTTTTCGGCGATATGTCTGTAAAAAAGCAAGGTTTTTCGTCAGGTTTGTGTCTTGTGCACAGCGGCATTTTTCAGTACAATAAAGAAGCAGAGAAGAAAAATAAGCGCTGCGACCAAAATAGGTCGCCGCGCTGTTTTGTATTTTGCGGCGCAGCTGCGCCCGGTGAAAAAAGGAGTGCTGTACAATGATCAACATGGTCAAGCTTCCCACCAGCAAAAGCGAACTGTTCCTGCGGGTGGCCAAGGGACATTTTGCCACCAGCCACAGCCACATCAACTATTACATCGACGTGACCACCCAAAAGACCCGCCTTTCCGAGGCAAAAGCCGTGGCAAAGGAGTTGGTCAACGCTTACCAGCACAGCACCATCGTGGATACCGTGCTCTGCTTGGACGGCACACAGGTCATCGGCACCTGCCTTGCCAACGAGCTGACCAAGGACGGCTTTACCAATATGAACGCCCACAAGACCATCTACATCGTCACGCCGGAATACACCTCCGGCAGCCAGATCATTCTGCGGGATAATCTTGCTCCCATGGTCAAGGGCAAGCACGTCCTCATTCTGGCCGCATCCGTCACCACCGGCTACACCATTCAGGCAGCTGTGGAGGCCGTGAACTACTACGGCGGCATCGTGGCAGGGCTTTCGGCTATTTTTGCCACCACCCACGAGTGCCTTGGCTACCCGGTCACCTCCATCTTCGACCCCACCAGTCTGCCGGATTACGCCAGCTTTGACTCCCGCGACTGCCCCCTGTGCAAGGCCGGGCAGCACATCGACGCGCTGGTGAACAGCTTCGGCTACTCGGCGCTGTAACGCAAATGCCAAATGATTGAAAATGCGCTCCGCGTTGCTCTGCGCATATTCAGAGGAAGATATCTTTTTAATTTCGGGGTTCAGGAAAGTCTGCGGACTTTCCTGAACCCCTTTTTCACAGAGAAAAAATATTAAATGCAGTTTTCCGCTGCGTCCCCTCTCGTGAAAATGGGATAGCGGAGCGTCCGCAGACGCTCCGCTATCCCGAAATAAAAATAATTCTTCCGCTATTGATGCGCAGAGCGCAGCGGAGCGCATTCCAAATCGTCCCGCACAAAAGGAACGGCGGCGCTGCCGTTCCTTTTTGTTGTCCCACGGGCGGGATTGTGCTATACTGATACCAGACGAAACTAGGAGAACGAGGTATCAAATCCATGAAAATTCCCGCAAACGGTTTTACCCACGCCGGCAAGTTCCATGCCGATGACGTGTTTGCTACGGCGCTATTGCAAATTCTGCGCCCGGATATCAAGATCACCCGCGGCTTTACCGTGCCTGACGATTTTGACGGCATCGTGTATGATATCGGCTTTGGGATGTTCGACCACCATCAGGAGCCCCGGGAGTACCGCGCCAACGGCGTGCCCTACGCGGCCTTTGGCCTGCTGTGGCGGGGGTTGGTGGGGGAGCGTCAGGCCCGGCTCATCGATGAAAACTTTATCCAGCCCCTTGACCTGAACGATAACACCGGCGAGCAGAACAGCCTGTGCGATGCCATCGGCTTTTTCAACCCGGTGTGGGACTCCAAGGAAGATCAGGACAGCTGCTTTTTCAAGGCGGTGGCTGTGGCAAAGCAGATCCTGGAAAACCAGATCGACAGCGCCAACGCCGTGAACCGCGCGGACGAAAAAGTACAGCAGGCCTACCGCAGCTCCCGCGACGGCATCGTGGTACTGCCCTGCTATCTGCCGTGGAAAAACGGCCTGTACAAGACCGATGCTCTGTTTGTGGTGTACCCCAGCCAGCGCGGCGGGTGGAGCGCTCAGTGCGTCACCGACCACAAGACCAAAAAGTCCAAGCTGCCCTTCCCCCAGTCTTGGGCGGGGCAGCCGCAGGAGGTCATCGAGCAGAAAAGCGGCATCCCGGGCATCAGCTTCTGCCACGCCAGCCGCTTTCTCATCACCGCCAAGGACAAGGAGACCGCCCTTGCAGCCTGCCGTCAGGTGCTGAAAAACAATGGACGCCTTGCCTGACGCCGCCTACGTCTACATGGTGCGCTGCGCGGATGGCAGCCTGTATTCCGGCTGGACCAATGACC
>OHLF01000453.1_pt1 | contig 13055 bp, 8 predicted proteins | sample 1569001 | NCBI WGS metagenome assembly OHLF01 (sample SAMEA3879541, study PRJEB24766) | human gut metagenome | biome: human-associated habitat; feature: feces | place: USA | collected 1985/1987
TCGGCATGCACAACGGCGACACCGGCACGAACGCTCCCCCGATGGCCCAGCTTTCCACGGACGGACGCGCCCCCTGGTGGAACTGCGTGTTCCCGCTGAACGCCGTACAGCAGAATAAGGCGCTTGCGGGCAAGAACAACCCCAACCCGACCCAAACGGTCAAGTCTGTTAAATAAAAAACATCGCTATTTATGAAAAGTATAAAAATATTCTTTCTGGCGACTGTCGCCATCGTCGCGGGGCTGTTCACGGCCTGCAGCGACGATGACTTCAAAGCAGGTCCCGAGGTCGACGGCGCACAGGTCTACTTCCCCGAGAATGTGACCACCCAGCATAGCATCAGCGACGACGTCTCCTCCATCGCCATCCCGGTAAAACGCATCGCCAAGGACGAGGCGCTGACCGTAGCGGTTCTCGCCAGCGACGAGTCGGGTCTGTTCACCATTCCGTCGTCGGTATCGTTCGCAGCCGGCAAGGAGACTTCCGAACTGCTGATCACCTTCGACCGCACCAAACTCGAAGACGGCAAGGAATACCCCCTTTCGTTCCTGATCAACGACGAGGACAACACGACGCCCTACGGCAACCGCAGCCTCGATATTACGGTTATGCCCTGGCCGTGGGTGAAAATGGGAACCGGCAAATTCCGCGAAGGCTGGTTGAGCGATGTATTCACCGGCAATATGTTCGAAATCGATGTCACGGTACACAGCCATAAGTCGAAAGAAGGTATCTACATGGTTGAAGAGATGCTCGGCTGGCCTTATATGACCGAATTCTTCGGAGCTACGCAAGAGGAGCTTTCGGAGCAGTTCAGCTACACTCCGTCCAATATCGTCATCGATTGCAGCAATGCGACTCAAGTGACGATTGAAGAACAATGGTCGGGTATTACCGAAAACAGTAACGGTTACGGAAACTTTATGATCGCCTCGGCGGAACCCGGCACATTGGTCAACGGCGTCATCACCTTCCCGAAGGACGGATTGACCGCAAAACTCGTCGGATTGGATCGCGAATTTCCCGCTAACAGTCAAGGTACGTTCCGCATCATGCTGCCGGGCGCCGAAATAGTCGACTATACGCTCTCCGCCGTATACGACGGCATGAAGGTCAGCGCCGACGGAGAGACGGCGAGCGCCGTCATCGACTTCACCTACGGCGCCGACGTTACGAACATCCGCTATGTTCTCGTCGAAAATGAATTGACCGAGGCCGAAACCGCTACGCTTGTCGCAGCGATCGCCGACGGATCAGCCGAGAACATCAACGAGTTGCAGGACTTCACCGTAGGCGGCGAGAAAGTCTCCGCCGAAGCCGTACTGCCTGGACCCGGAACCTATACCGTAGTCGCCCTGCCCCTTGACAAAGCGCAAAAACCGGTTTCCGGCGAAGCTTCCGCAGCATCGTTCTACTTCCCGGGCATAGGAGGGACCTCGGTTCCCAACGACATCGCCGGCTCGCTCTATAAAGTCAGCGCCTATCCCGATGCCGCAGCATATGTATCGGAGTATCCCGATTACTCATCGGCCGTGTACGAGATCACCGGCACGGAGATGAAGAAGATCAAAACCTACTTCAACAAAACTTCCATAATCGACAATATCGAGATTCAAACCGGAGGCCTGACCCTGCAGGATGTAGTCGATAAATACGGTAAAGAACTCAATGCCGATGCGATGGAAGAACTCGCAACGACCGGAAAATATTGGGACATAATGATCAATCTGACACCGGGCGCATCCTATACGCTGGTTGTCGAAGCAACGAACAACTACGGCAAGAAAAAACTGATCGTGTGCGAACCGTTCGTGACGGACATACCGCCCTATACCGGAGAGTTGATCATCGGGAAATACGGCATGTCCTACGCGGCCAGCGCTGAAGACACGTTCGAAAATGTATTCGAGGTAATACCTACCGTCGGAAGCAACACCGAATTTTTCGTGAAGGATTTCGCCGTAGAGGACGGCACCCAATGGTACGCAACCTATGACTCGGCCAAGTCGACGCTCACGATGAGCGGCGTGCAGCTCGGCCGGGAGGACAACGGCAACCTGCTCGGCAAATTCACGGAGGCGCTCACCCCGGACAAGTCCCGCGGTTACGGTATCTTCTCGTTCGCAACCGAAGAGAGCGAAGGCAGCGATCCGATCGTATTGACGATCGATCCGGCGTCGAAACAAGTTTCAGCGCTGACGACCGACGTCGAGGTTCCCGTTGCTGATTTCACCGTCAACAAGATCGTCGGAGCCTTGGCAGCATACTATGCCGACGGAACGACCATCACGAAGCAGAGCGGAACGACATCCGCAGCATCCGCAGCCAAAGTTCAGGGCGTCCGCACGAAGATCCCGTTCAGCAGCGTCCGTGTTCCGGCCCATATCGGGAAGTCGCTCGACAGCCGTGGTCTCCAGATGAACGCCACATTCGTCAGGAACAGCGACAACACGAACCACGGCGTCCGCACGTTAAGCGTGAAGACGGCGAAATGCGAGCCGCTGCCGAAACAGATCGGCCGCCGCGCCGATTTCAAAATCCGCGAAAACCTCCCGGTTTTGAAATAACCGACGCATATTGTTCCACACGACCCGACACAGTCCGAGCGACCGTGTCGGGTTCTGTGGTCCAATGAAACGAAACATCGGTCACGACATGCACTAATATTAGGATTATAAGATTATGACAAGGACAACAACTTTATGGAGCCTGCTGCTCCTGTCTGCGGCGCTCGCCCTGGGGTCGTGCACCAAGGATGCGACGGAGCAGGCGACGGGTCCCGAACCGGAAGCGAAAGCGGCCTCCAAACTCGTATTCTCGTCGGAGAACGCCGTCAGGGGCGAACTGCTGGTCTGCTTCGGCGAAGAGGCCGTAGCGGGCATCGAATCGTCGGTCATGCAGGTTACGCGTTCGGGCGGCGTCGCCACCCGTTCGGGCATCGCTGATTTCGACGCCGTGCTCGGCAGCATCGGGGTAAAGGCGTTACAGCGTCTGTTCCCGGTAGACGAACGGAACGAGGAGCGCACGCGCGCCGCCGGTCTGCACCGCTGGTACGTTGTGGAGTTCGACGCCGCCGCCGATCTCGACAAGGCGGCCCTCGACATGGCCCGGATCGCCGAAGTGAGCAAGGTGGAATTCAACCAGCAGCTGATGCACGTGCACGAAGGCCGGGTCATCCCGCTGGCCGAAACCGGCGCTGCGCCGCAGACCGGGAGCGTTCAGCGCAAAAAAGCCGCCGCACAGTGTTTTGTGCGGCGGCTTCAAAAATCGAAATCGTACTACTATAAAAAGCGCTTACTTGCCCAGCATCTCGTGGGCAGTCTTGCAGATGGTGGCTGCGTCCAGACCGAACTTCTTCAGCAGGTCCCATGCGGGGCCGGAGCAGCCGAACACGTCCTGCACGCCCACGCGGCGCACGGGGGTGGGCAGCTTCTCGCTCAGGACAGCGCAGACGGCTTCGCCCAGACCGCCGATAACGTTGTGCTCCTCGGCAGTGATGACCTTGCCGCACTCCTTAGCAGCCTTGATGACGATCTCCTCGTCCAGGGGCTTGATGGTGTGGATGTTGATGACCCGGGCGTGGATGCCCTCGGCAGCCAGCTGCTCGGCAGCCATGCGTGCCTCGTTGACCATCAGGCCGGTGGCAATGATGGCAATATCGTTACCCTCGGTCAGCTGCTCGCCCTTGCCCAGTTCAAAGTGGTAGTTGGCCTCATCGTGGAACACCGGCACAGCCAGACGGCCGAAGCGCAGGTAGACGGGGCCTTCCATGGCGTAAGCGGCGCGCACAGCGGCGCGTGCCTCGATATCATCGGCGGGGCAGATGACGGTCATGCCGGGGATGCTGCGCATCAGGGCAAAGTCCTCACAGCACTGATGGGAAGCACCGTCCTCGCCCACGGAGATGCCGCCGTGGGTGGCGCCGATCTTCACGTTCAGGTGGGGGTAGCCGATGGAGTTGCGCACCTGCTCAAAGGCGCGGCCCGCCGCAAACATGGCAAAGCTGGAAGCAAAGGGCACCAGCCCCATGGCGGCCATGCCGGCGGCAGCGGCCATCATGTTGCTCTCCGCAATGCCGCAGTCAAAATGCCGGTCGGGATAGGCTTTCTTGAACACGCCGGTCTTGGTGGCGGCAGCCAGGTCGGCGTCCAGCACCACCACGTCGGGGTGATCTTTCGCCAGTTCCACCAGCGCAGCGCCGTAGCTGTCGCGGGTGGCGATCTTCTTTACGTCACTCATACCTGCGCCTCCAGTTCTGCCAGTTGAGCGTTCAGCTCGTCCATGGCAATCTTGTATTCCTCGTCGTTGGGGGCCTTGCCGTGCCAGCCTACCTGGTTCTCCATGTAGCTGACGCCCTTGCCCTTGGTAGTATTCATCAGGACGGCTGTGGGGGCGCCTGTCTGGGTGTGGAAATACTGGAACGCATCTTCGATTTGGGCGAAGTCGTGACCGTCAATGGTGACGGTACGGAACCCGAAGTCCCGCATCTTGGCATCCACCGGGTCGGTGGGCATCACTTCGCTGGTGGGGCCGTCGATCTGCAGCCCGTTCAGGTCAATAATGACACAGAGATTGTCCAGTTTGTACTTGGCGGCGAAGAGGAACGCTTCCCACACTTCCCCCTCCTCGATCTCGCCATCGCCCAGGAGAGCATACACACGCACATCATCCTTGTGCAGGTACTTGGCGGCTTTGGCCATGCCTGTCGCACAGGAGATGCCCTGGCCCAGGCTGCCGGTGGACATATCCACACCGGGCACCGTGTTCATATTGGGGTGGCCCTGCAAATAGCTGTCAATGTGGCGCAGGGTGGGCAGGTCCTCCACCGGGAAAAATCCCTGGTAGGCCAGTGCGCTGTACAGCCCCGGCGCAGTATGTCCCTTGGAGAGCACGAACCGGTCCCGGTCCTCCCATTTCGGGTTGGTTGGGTCGATGCGCATTTCCTTATTATAAAGGTAAGTAAACATATCGGCGGCGGACAGGCTGCCGCCGGGGTGCCCGGCTTTGGCACCGTGGGTGGATTCAATCACGCCCATACGCACCTTGCAGGCTGCGATCTGCAGCTTCAGACGTTCTTCCTTTGTCATATCACTCACCAAACACCTTGCAGTAGTCTTCCTTGAACTTCTCGATGCCGGAATCGGTCAGCGGATGATGCAGCATCTGCTCAATGACCTTGTAGGGCACGGTGGCGATGTCGGCACCGGCCAGGGCACAGTCGGTCACGTGCATGGGGTTGCGCACGCTGGCCGCGATGATCTGGGTCTCGATGTCGGGGTAGTTGAGGAACATGTCGTGGATGGTCTCGATGAGCTCGATGCCCCGCTGGGAGATATCGTCCAGGCGCCCCAGGAAGGGGCTGACGTAGGTGGCACCGGCGCGGGCGGCCAGCAGCGCCTGGTTGGCGCTGAAAATCAGGGTGCAGTTGGTGGGGATGCCCTTGGCGGACAAGGCTTTGATGGCCTTAAGGCCCTCGGCGGTCATGGGGATTTTTACGACCATGTGCTTGGGGTCCAGGGCGTAGATGGCCTCGCCCTCCTTGACCATCGTCTCGGCATCGGTGGTGGTGGCTTTCACCTCACCGCTGATGGGGCCGTCCACGATGGTGGCAATTTCAGCCAGCGTCTCGGCGTAGTCCCGGCCCTCCTTGGCGATGAGGCTGGGGTTGGTGGTGACGCCTGCGATGACGCCCATGTCGTTTGCGGCGCGGATCTCGTTGACGTTCGCGGTATCAATAAAGAATTTCATAACAAAAGACTTCCTTTCTAATCAATCAACCCCAGGGATTCTCGGTGGGGTAGGGCAGGCTGTCGGGCTGGTTGTAGGCAATGTCGCCGATGCCCAGGAACTTGAACACCTCAAACAGCGCCTTGCCGTAATGGCCGAAGGCCACGGCGCCGTGGTGGGGGTAGCGCTTCTGGATCAGCACATGGCGGTAGAAGCGGCCCATCTCGGGGATGGCAAAGATGCCGATGCCGCCGAAAGAACGGGTGGCCACAGGCAGAACTTCGCCCTGGGCGATGTAGGCGCGGAGGTTGCCCTCGCTGTCACACTGCAGGCGGTAGAAGGTGATGTCGGACGCCGCGATGTCACCCTCCAGTGTGCCACGGGTAAAGTCGGGCTCGCTGCCCGCCGGCTCCAGCAGACGGTGCTGGATCAGCTGGTACTTCACGGCACGGTCGGCGCACATCTTGCAGGACGGCGTGTTGCCGCAGTGGAAGCCCATGAAGGTATCGGTCAGGCTGTAATCAAACTTGCCTGCGATGTCCTCATCATAAATGTACTGGGGCACGCTGTTGTTGATGTCCAGCAGGGTAACGGTATCGCCGGAAGCGCACATGCCGATGTACTCGGACAGAGCGCCGTAGATATCAACTTCGCAGGAAACGGGGATGCCGCGGCTTACCAGGCGGGAGTTGACATAGCAGGGCTCAAAGCCGAACTGAGAGGGGAATGCAGGCCAGCACTTGTCAGCAAAAGCAACGTACTTCTTGTTGCCCTTGTGTGCATCTGCCCAGTCCAGCAGGGTCAGCTCAAACTGAGCCATGCGGGCCAGCAGGTCGGGATAGTAGTGGCCTTCGCCCATCTCGGCAGCCATATCCTTGCAGACATCCTCGATGCGCGGGTCATTTGCATGCTCTTTGTAGGAAACCAGCAGGTCCAGCTCGCTGTTCTCTTCCACTTCAACGCCCAGCTCGTACAGGCCCTTGATGGGTGCGTTGCAGGCAAAGAAGTCCTGCGGGCGGGGGCCGAAGGTGATGATCTTCAGATCACGCACACCCAGCAGGGTGCGGGCGATGGGAACGAACTCGATCATCTTGTCAGCGATCTCATCAGCAGTGCCGATGGGGTATTCGGGGATGTAGCCCTTCAGGTGGCGCATACCCAGGTTGTAGGAGCAGTTCAGCATGCCGCAGTAAGCATCGCCGCGGCCGTTGATCATGTCACCGTCGCCTTCAGCAGCTGCAACAAACATGCAGGGGCCGTTGAAGAACTTTGCGATCAGGGTTTCCGGAGTTTCGGGGCCAAAGTTGCCCAGGAAAACGGTCAGAGCATTGCAGCCAGCCTCGGTAACCTCGGCAACAGCCTTTTCCATGTCCTTCTCGTTCTCAACAGTGGTCTTTGCCTCGTACAGGTCCAGACCCTTAGCCTGGCAGGCTGCCACGATAGCGGCGCGGCGCTTTTCGCTCAGCTGAATGGGAAAACAGTCACGGCTGACGGCAACAATGCCCAGCTTGACTTCAGGGATGTTGGTAGACTTCATAAGTTTGCCCTCCGTTTATTTTTTAATTTTGCTCTGCTCAATATCAAGTTAGGAAGTAGGAGTTAGAAGTTAGGAGTTGATGGTGTGCGCCTGCACGCACATTGTAACTCCTAACTCCTCCCTTCCAACTTCTAACTATTTTTACAGATCGTCTGCGATGTCGATGTTCACGCCTTCCAGGCCGACATAAGCGCCTGCGGCAGCTTCGCTGCTCTCAACATGGGCCAGCAGCCACTTGTTGCAGGCCCACAGCTGGGCGTCGTCACCGCCGTCAGCCTTGATTTCCGGCTTGGCGGTGTTGGTGCCCTGCGGCAGTGCAACCAGCACGCGGAAGCCCTTGGCCGGGTCCACATGGCAGGGTGCGTAATGCAGGGTGGTGGCGTAAACTTCCACCAGGGTGCCTGCCGGTGCGCGGAAAGCCTTGACCTTTGCGGTGTCCAGCTTGCCATCGGTGATGTCGTCCATCTTGGCCAGCAGCAGGATGAAGTCCTCGGTGCCCAGGTTGAACTCACTGTCGCGGTGGTATTCCAGGCAGTTCAGTTTGGTGTTGTGGCCGTTGCACCAGCCCAGCTGGACCGGCATGCCGCCAAACAGATGCTCGGAAACTTCCACCATTGCGGGCAGCCCCTGCAGAACAGGCTCCTCGGCCACATAGTCGGTAGCTTCCGGCAGCGGGGTGGTTGCCAGCGCCTGCAGGATCTCTGCCTTGGCAGCTTCCAGACCGGTCACCACACGGCCATAAGGCTTGAATTCGGGATCATTTACAGAATAGATCTTCATTGCAATGCCTCCATCTCTGCATACAGCGGCTTCAGGGTCGGGTACAGCTTGTGCCACAGCTCATAGCGGGCTGCATATTTCTTAACCAGAGCCGGATCCGGCTCGGTCACGCTCTTGATCTTGATCAGCTTATCCGCGCATTCCTGCACCGTGGCGTATTCGCCGCAGGCAACGGCTGCCAGCATGGCGCCGCCGTAACCGGGGCCCTGCTCAGTCTGGGGCAGCGCCAGGGGAATGCCCAGAATATTTGCCATGATCTCGCGCCACAGCGGGCTCTTGGCGCCGCCGCCGCACAGCGTGCTGGATGCGATCTCAACGCCCTGTGCACGAGCGATCTCGACACAATCCTTGATGGCAAAGGCAACGCCTTCCAGCACAGCCTGGGTCATATCGGCGCGGGTGGAATCCATACGCAGCCCGATGAAAGAACCGCGGGCTGCGGGATCGTTATGGGGGCTGCGCTCACCCATCAGGTAAGGCAGATAGTACACATCGTTTGCACCCAGCTTTTCAGCGGTGATGGGCTCCTGCTCCTTGCCGAAGTCCTGGGTGTTCAGGATGTCTTCCATCCACCACTTGTTGCAGCTTGCAGCGGACAGGATGCAGCCCATCAGGTGGTAGCCGCCGTCTGCATGGTCAAAGCTGTGCAGGGCGTTCTGCTTGTCCACACCAAAGGTGCTGCTGGTGATGAACACGGTACCGGAGGTTCCCAGCGAGATGTTGCACTTGCCGTTGCCCACAGCGCCGCAGCCAACAGCAGCGGCAGCATTGTCGCCGGCGCCGGCGCAGACCTTAACGCCTTCCGGCAAACCCATCTTGGCAGCAGCTTCGGCGGTCAGGGTGCCAACCGGCTCCCAGCTTTCAAACAGCTTGGGCATCTTGGCTTCGCTAACGCCGCAGATATCCAGCATTTCTTTGCTCCAGCACTTGTGCTGCACATCCAGCAGCAGCATGCCGGAAGCATCGGAGTAATCGGTGCAGTGTACGCCGGTCAGCTTGTAGTTGATGTAGTCTTTCGGCAGCATGATCTTGCTGATCTTTGTAAAGTTTTCCGGCTCGGTATCGCGCATCCACAGCAGTTTGGGGGCGGTAAAGCCGGCAAATGCAATGTTTGCGGTGTACTTGCTCAGGTTTTCTTTGCCAATGACGTTGTTCAGGTATTCCACCTGCTTCTGGGTGCGGCCGTCATTCCACAAAATGCAGGGGCGGATCACTTTGTCCTGTGCATCCAGCACCACCAGGCCGTGCATCTGGCCGCCGGCACCAATACCGGCCACCTGCGAAGCATCAAAGCCGTTCAGCAGCTCCGGAATGCCTGCACAGACAGCGTCCCACCAGTCCGCGGGGTTCTGCTCGCTCCAGCCCGGATGCGGGAATGCAATGGGATATTCGCGGCTTACAATGTTGGCGATCTGCCCGTCGCCCTGCATCAGCAGCAGCTTGACTGCCGAGGTACCCAGATCGATACCAATGTAGTACATGAGCCATTCTCCTTTGCGTTGTGTTTTTTCTTGCGGTTCCCTCCGCTTTTTCTTTATTTTACCGAATTTTCCCTTGCAAGTGCAAGAAAGAGCGTATAAAATAATAGACAGAAGTTTGGGTGTTTTGGTGTTTTCACCCGGCCAAACTTTGTGTAACAAGAAAGTGAGGTTCCCCCGTATGCTGTTCTATGAGTCTGAGCGTTCTGACCAGCACAATTATTTGTACTGCCAGCGCGACCATAACTTTAATTTTCCGGCGCATCTGCACCACAGCTTTGAATTCCTGTGTGTGCAGTCCGGCACACTGGCCTGTACGCTGGAAACCGAGCAGTACGAAGTTCACCCCGGCGAAGCCCTGCTGGTGCTGCCGGACCAAATCCACAGCTACCGCACCATTGGCGAATCTCAGAGCGTGTTATGGGTGTTTTCTACCGACTGGGTGCCAGAATTTATTTCTCAGCTGGGCCAGCGGGAGTTTATCACCCCTGTGTTCCGCATGGAAGCTGCGCCCCTGATGGAGCTGCTCTGGCCGGGCGGCAACCGCTGCAAGCAGCTGGCCGGGCTTTACCTGATTTGCGGTGCAGCGTTGGAACAGTGCTTTTTGCAGCCGCGCCCCGTTCCGGATGTGGATGCCCACCTTTCCTCCAAAATTATCGACTATGTGCAAAAGAATTACACCCACACCCTGACGCTGGAACAGATGGCACGCGATCTTGGATATAATTACACCTATCTTTCGGCCTACTTCAACCACAGCCTGCACACCGGCTTTCAGGGTTTTATCAACCAGTACCGCATCAGCCACGCCGCCGCGCTGCTGCAGGGCAGCAGCCTGCCCATCACCCAGGTGGCCGAACAGTGCGGCTTTGGCACCATCCGCAGCTTTAACCGCGTGTTCCTAAAAGAAAAAGGCATGACCCCCAGCGCTTTCCGCAAGCAGAATGTGCTGTAGCCATACTTATTGACAGCCCCGCCGGGCATGTTATAGCGGTTGACCCTTTTAGGTTATCGAGTTCATTGAAGAACCGTCACCGGCCAGGGTGGCGGTTCTTGCTTTTTACCACTAAACCCAGCGTGATAGTCTTTCGGCCAACATGGAAAGTAAATGTAAAACGCATGGTTCTCACCTCCTCTCGGAAGTGGGGCCAACCGCCTGCCATTGTGTGCAGTGCCTGCTGCAGATGCAGCTTAAAAAGCACATCACATTTTGTCACCCAGTGCAACAAACTACTGCAGCCGCACCATAAACTTTGTTTTTTTCTATCTTTATAGCCAAAAAGGCACCACCGGATGAAAAGTCCGGCGGTGCCTTTTTTGCTTATCAGGTCATCAATGTCCGCGCTTTCCCACAGCACGTTACGCCTTGTTTTCCGCTTTTCCACGCGCAAACATCTTTTTCAACACCTTCGCGCACGGCTTTTCAATCAACAGCGTAATGAGCGCTGCCCCCAGCAGGGACAGCCCAAAGCACAGCAGGGTATATTGCAGCTGCCACGGCTGCTCCCCTGCCCGGTTCGGTTCCGCGCTGACGGACGGTGGAACGCCCAGCCGTTTCAGGTGAACGGCCAGGTTCTGGTGCAGCAGGTAGTAGTTCATCGAAACCGCCGCCAGCCAGCCCATCACCCGGTTGCCCATCAAAAAGCGTAGCGGGCGCGCCGCAAACGGCAGGGTGAGCAGGATTCCCGCAACGGCCAGCCCCAGCAGCGGGCGGCGCATCATCTGCCCTGCCTGCAAAGCCGCCTGACCGCTCTCCCCTGCCTGCACCCGGAAAATGCGCAGCATCCCCCAGGTGGAAAGCACGCACAGCAGCGTTGCGATCCCCTGCCATACCATCGCTTTGCGTTTTTCCGCTGCCGGGTAGCGCTGCACCAGCCAGACATACAGCAGTGCCGCCCCCATGCCCAGCGCGTATATGTCCAAAAAGTTTGCCAGCTGGTTGACCACCATATTGTATTCATCCAGCCGCCAGACGCACCACCCGCGGAAGGCGAACGTCCCCGCTGCCATTGTCATCAGGGTGCCAAGGGGATTTTTCATCGCCCACCGCGCCAGCAGCGGGAAGATCAAATACGCCTGCATCTCGATTGCAACGGTCCAGGAAGCCCCCCCGATGGGGGTTGCAATATAGGTTGCCGGGTTAAACGTCTGGGTAAAGGTCAGGTGCATCACAACATCCCGCACCATATCGGAGCTGTTGTAGTACAGGTGCCAGGGCAGCGCCACGGCAAACAGCAGCGCCAGCGTGACAAAATAATAGCTGGGCACAATGCGCATGATGCGGCGCTGGTAAAACTGTTTTGTGTTCGGTACCGCCTCTCCCAGCAGCATGGCACGGGCATAGGGCAGGAACAGCAAAAAGCCGGAAAGCAAAATCGTTCCGTCCACTGGCATATACCCGGCGCGCAGCAGATAATCCAGAGAGTAACTGCCAATGCTCGGCGTCAGCCAGGATTGCTGCCAAAAGTGGTACCAGCTGACGATAAACACCAGCAGCACCCGCAGGCCGTTCAGTTCCGGTATTTTATAACAGTTCGGGCGGTATGGCTCCATGCCATCATCCCCCTCATTCCCACAAAATTTTCTTTACGCCAACGCGCAGGTTGACCAGTCTGTCCCAGGGGCCGTTGCGCTGCAGCATCATCAGCAGGCTGCTGCGGGTTGCAGGGTCGTTGGTGAACAGGGTTCCCAGCTTGCCATCCCAGCCGTATTCCCCCAGGTGCAGCGGCACCGGGCTTTCCTCCGGGGCAACGCAGACACTCATCAAATGGCCATAGCTCATACCAAGGCGCATGGTATCCTGCCCCACAAAAATCTTGCGTTGCTCTGCGTTCAGCAGCGGCTCCGCCATCGTCTGCACCGTTTCCGGTTTCAGCAGGCGGCAGCCGTTCCATTCGCCGCCGTTCATCAGCATGGTGGCAAAGTGGGCATAATCGTCAATGGTCGAAACCATGCCTGCCCCTCCGGAAAGGAACTCCGGCAGGCTTTTCACGTTCATCTGGATGCCAAGGTGGTTCACCACATCGGGCACCGCTGCGCCGGAATTGAAATCATACGCTTGGGCAAGCCGGCCACGCTTGGCTTCCGGCACATAAAAATCCGTATCCACCATCTCCAGCGGGTCCAGCAGGTTCTGCTTCAAAAAATCGCGGTAGTTCATCCCGCTGGCGGCTTCCACCGCTGCGGCCAGGATATCCGCGCTGACGCCATACCGCCAGCCCTTGCCGGGGCGGTACAGCAGCGGCAGCTTCGCCATTTCGGCAATCACCTGACGCGTGGTACGCTGCCCGCCTTTGGTAAAGGATTCCGAAATTTCATCATACAGCCTGCCCAACCCCGCCGACTGTACCGAATCGTTATCATTGTAGCCATACCCGGAGGTCATGCAGAGCAGCTGCCTGATTGTCAGGTTCGTATGCTCGGCATCCCCGAACTCCGGCAGATAGGCTGCCACCGGGGCGTCCAGGTCCAGTTTGCCGTCCTCCCATAGCTTCATCACCGCAAAGGCCGTGATGGGCTTGCTCATCGAAAAC
>OHLF01000454.1_pt1 | contig 13041 bp, 10 predicted proteins | sample 1569001 | NCBI WGS metagenome assembly OHLF01 (sample SAMEA3879541, study PRJEB24766) | human gut metagenome | biome: human-associated habitat; feature: feces | place: USA | collected 1985/1987
ACATTACTCTTCAGTACAATACGGGTCGATTTCCATTTTCCCTCAGGAATGACGACTGTTCCTCCTCCTTGGTTGCTGACTTCGGCAATCGTCCGGTTCACTAAATCTGTAATAGGGACATCTTCTGTCATTCCTTTGTCTTTCATATTGACGATGAAATCAGGGAAAACGGGACGCTTCAGCTGAGGCATATTGAAATAGGGATTCTTGATCGGAACGATATTCCGGGGCATGGCTTGTGCACCGACTTCATTTAAATAGGGGATAGCCGGTTTCAGTTCTGCTGTCAGTTTATCCAATACTTCCGGATTCGAGTTTGCTTGTATTGTTCTGATGTTATGAAGACTTGTGTCGCTTCGGACAGTATATAAAGATTCCCCATTGGTAATTTCATTGATATGGGATGGGGTATAGTTTTTTTGATTATCAGTTTGGATATTTGTATTTTCTATCTTTTGAGCGACACTTTGTGTGCTTGCCATACATATCCCGATACACAGTCCCCAAAAAGCGTTTCTTGTCATACTTAGTCTTTTAAAAGTTAAATGGCCTTCATTTTGCGGCTCTTATAGGTAATGACGTTTATAGATCGAATTTGTAACCATTGGATTTGTTCTTATTTTTATAAAGCGGTTCGATGTCTTCTTGTTTGTCTGTAAAGGGAAGAAAAAGGTTGTTTTTATAGGAGTCAAACCAAAATATGCTGTATATTTGAAGGCGAAATAATCAAATACCTATGAAAAAGTATATTATAACTCTGCTGTTTTGCACGTTGTTCTGTCATCCGGGCATTGCTCAAGGTTTGAAATCCGTTTCTATTCTGGGGGATTCTTATTCCACTTTCGAAGGCTATGTTCAGCCCGATACTAATTTTGTATGGTATCTGAAGACGCCTCCTAAAGGACGGAAGACAGATATGGTTTCTGTACGTAATACCTAGTGGCATCAGTTTATTAAGGAGAACAACTACCGTCTTTGTGTGAATAATTCGTTTTCCGGTGCTACTATTTGCCATACCGGTTATCGTTCGGAGGATTATAGCGACCGTTCTTATCACCCGGATGAAGGCGTTGGGCTGTCCTGATATTATTTTTATTTTTGGCGCGACTAATGATTATTGGGCGAAATCACCTTTAGGAGAGTATCAGTATGCGGATTGGTCTAAAAAAGATTTGTATTCTTTCCGCCCTGCCATGGCTTATATGCTGGATACAATGATTGATTACTATCCTAATGTGGAGATTTATTTTTTGTTGAATGATGGTTTGGGAAACGAGATAACTGAATCAGTCAGAACAATTTGCAAACATTATCAGATCGATTGCATCGAATTGAAAGAGCTTGATAAGATGAGCGGCCATCCTTCGGTGAAAGGGATGAAACAGATTAGTGAACAGGTGAAGGCGTATATGAATTCCCGGCAGAATTGAGTATGACGGTTTATGTGGTGATTATTTTAGAGGAATAATGATAAACAGTTTCCGATGATATTTTAGTGAAAGATATACTGGTTGAAGTATATTCTCTCACTAAAATATGCCTATCACTTCTTATTTTACAAAAAACAATCGTCAAATGGCTTTCAGTTATAATCCGATCTCGATGGTTAGAGCAGGTAAACCGGAAAGTTTTTTCATTGTGATTTCATTAAAGTTTCTTTTTTAGCCTTTAAAAATGAAGAGAGCTTATTAATTTCGCTTCTATACTTTCGTTCGTTGACCCTGTTCTTATTTTCTTCTGGATCTATGTGATGGTCAAACAACATTCGAGAATGAATCTTTTCTTTTTGTTTCCATTCCGCATAGTTGTATCTATTGCTAACAGCATTGTCCCCTCCTTCCCATTGGATATATACTTGGTCTTTTATTTTTGCTTTTAAATTTGTTAAAATAGGTACAAAACTAGTGCCATCTAATTGATTCTTTGGTATGGGCAAATGACAAAGTTCACATAGTGTCGGATATAAATCTACGAATTCTACCATGGACTTAGTCTTTCCTTTTTTCAATCCGGGAACACGTACAATTAAAGGAACGTGAGTAGAACGATCCATTAAATTATGCTTACCGAGAAAGTTATGTTCCCCTAGATGCCAGCCATGGTCTCCCAGTAATACAACGATGGTATTATTTGCTAAACCTAACTCATCCAGAGCGTCCAGTACTTTCCCTATTTGCGCATCAACATAACTCAGACAAGCATAATATCCATGTTTGGCTTCTTTCTGAAAAGAAATATCATCTGCTGTGGTGGTACGTGCGTAAGCGTAGATTTCTGTAGAGTTTTTAACCTCATTCGGTAGATCTTTAGGACGAAAACGATTGTTAGCAACTGGAATTTTCTCTCGGTCATATAAATCCCAATATTTTTTAGGGGCATTAAAAGGTAAATGTGGCTTCCAAAATCCACATGCCATAAAGAAAGGTTTTCCTTGTTCTTTTAAACGTTTTAAGTCTGCAATGGCTTTTAATGCCAGTTTTCCGTCATCATAAGCGGTGTCAGGTACTTCAGCCCACTCACAGAAAGGTCCACGCATTGTTTTGGGATTGATAGTTCGTGCGGAGGCTTCATTCATCCATAATTCCCATTTATTGTATTCTGCCCAATATACATCATATCCGTCGGGATGTTTACGGTAAGGGGGTTCACTCCATGAATTAGCATGATCTGAAAGATGGTGGAAAACCTTGCCGTTTGAGATTGTGTAATAGCCATGTGATGTAAACCATCTTGATATCGGAATTGCGGTCGGGCAATCTTTGCTGGCATAAGCGGAATAGTTGACAAAACGATCTGGATAGTGTGGATACACTCCTGTTAATAAGCTGGCGCGTGAAGCTCCACTTACTGGGATATTGCAGTAAGCGTTCTGAAATAATAACCCGCTGGCGGCAAAACGGTCAATATTGGGGGTCTTTACTTCTTTTACCCCATAGCATCCTAACTCAGGGCGCATATCGTCTGCCATCAAGAATAGAACGTTCATTTTCTCTGTCTGTGAAAATACAGACAGAGAAGAGAAGGCAAGCATTGAAATGCTTGAAAACAAAGTGTATTTTAACTGCATAATTTTATTTATTGTTTTCCCATCCAGGATTTTGTTCGAGAGCAGGATTGAGTGCCAATTGATTTAGAGGAATTGGATTTAGATAGTAATGTTCCAACCACCCTATGGGTTTCTCGAAATAATATACATATCCTTCATTGTTGGATGGACCATTCATAACTTTTACATTAAATTCACTTGCATCTTTTAAATAGACTCCAGTAGGTTGTTTGTTTACATAATGTCCTTTTTTCCATCGGCGTAAATCGTCCAGACGAGTTCCTTCACCCATTAATTCAACGCGGCGTTCACGGCGGATTTCCCATAGTAAAGGATTTACATCTTGATCTCTTTCAGGATCAAAATCTGTGGTAATATCTGTCAAGACCATGTCGGCCACGTGAGCACGTTTCCTCAGTTTGTTAATAGTTTTATCTGCTATAGATTGATCGAATAGCCCTAGTTCATACATTGCTTCGGCATAATTCAACAGTATCTCGCCGAGTCTGAATAGGGGAGCGTCTGTAGTACAAACTCCATTGGCAGTGCTGGCATCGGTATGGGTATTATAGTATTTCCATACCCAGAAACCCATTTGGCTGGCATTCCATCCCTGTCCCCAATTGACATTTTTAAAATGGGGTTGCCCTTTGGTTATAAAACCTTTGAAATTAGATGTCGGCAACCGGTGATAAGTTTCTTTAGAAATTGTTGCCATCAAGTCAATATACTCGCGTTCAGAGGGATTATCTGTGAACTTCCATTGAGTAGTAGAGGCACTTGCTAGACTTACCATATAGGGAGGACATACTGTGTGATATAGACGATAATCCCTGTTGCGGAACTGTGCATACACATCTTTGTCACCTCCGTATGTGGTACTGTTTTTGATAGGATGTCCGTCACTGCACAAATAACTGTCCACGGCATCTTTGGTTGCTTCTATTTGTGACTCGCCGGTTCTTACCATACGTGTGAGTCCATGGCATAGCTGGCTGGTAGCATACTCTTTGTATAGAATAATTCCATTGATGCCAGCTAAAGACTCTGAGTTGAAAAGTTCTTCATAGTTGGGGTGTAGGGTAGTATATTTATTCATGACTTCCTTGGAAGCCCGTGTACATTCTTCTAAATAGGTTGTGGCATTTGGTAGGGCATGATATTTTCTCCATGTACCTTCAAACAAACAAAAACGGGAGATTAATGATTGTACTACAGCTCGATTGATTGTATTATTGCCATCTCCGTCTACTTTGATATGTTCTTCTGCGTATTTCAAGTTATTCAGAATATTTTGGGCCACAACATCCCGTGGGTCTCTAGGGAGATATAGTTCCTCGCTGTCTTCTGATAAGGTATGTTCTACCCATGGTAAGTCTCCATATAGAGACAACATTTTAAAATATTTATAAGCGCGAAAAAAATATCCAACACTTCTCCAGTGTGCTTTTTCTGCATCATTCATGGATGATTGGTCTATATTGTCCAACATTAAATTTACCCGGCGGATGTATTCATAATCCCATGAATCAGAGGATGCAGGTACCTTAGCTTTTTGATACGCCCATTGGCTTTCATTGCCTGAGACATGCTTGATCATATTGTCAGCTTCATAATCTCCTTTAAAGATTTCATCAGTTTGTCCTGTTTTATATGCATAGCCGAAAAAGACGTTATACAGTCCCCAAGAGTAAGTCTTGAAGTTTTCATATGATCGGAAAGAGGTTAATTCCGTTTGTTGATCTTTAGGATATACCTCCATAAAATCATTATTTAAACAAGAGTTCATCAACAGGAAGAGTCCTGCTGCTACTATATATTTTTTCATAATGTCAGCTTTTATTATAAACTTAAATTAATACCAAATGAGAATTGACGCATATAAGGATAAGTAAATCCACGTTGTCCCAAATTGTCTGTTACTACACGTTCAGCATCTATCCCTTTGGGCAGATGATCAAATGTAAAGAGGTTCTCTCCACTGAAAAATACTGATAAGTTAGTAATACCCAGCGGCTTGATCAGTTTTATGGGGAAGGTATATGATAAACTGATATTGCGTATGCTCAAATATGCTCCATTTTGCAAAAAACGGGTTTGTGGTTTTTGATTGGCTTTAGTGTTTCCTTCTGCCTTTTCATATAAACGTGGGAAATAACTGTTTGTATGTTCTGGAGTCCAGTAATTCAATTGAGAGTCAAACAAAGTTGAGTAAGCATCGTAATGTGGATAGAATAGTTCGTTCATGAGCCAAAGATCCCGTTTGCCGACTCCTTGTAAAATAAATGACAGTGAAATACCTTTCCATGTTGTACCACCACGAATTCCGTATTGATATCTGCGAGTATCATTACCGATAATACGAGTGTCGCCTGGTTCGTTTGATGTGTTTTTACCATTGTTTATGATACCATTCCCATCAAAATCCACATAAAGTATATCTCCCGGATTAGGATTATAACCTTCCACTTTGGGAATATTGTTTTTTAACTTTCCTTGACTGTCAAAATCTTCGGTAGTATATAAGCGGTCTGTAGTATACCCCCATATTTCACCTAATTCCATTCCTTTCCGGTAAATCAGATTGTCATCCGAATCTTTTCCTAGTAAGCCTACCTCATTGTCGTATTTTGTGATTTTCGTACGCGAGTCATATAGGTTAAAACCTAAATAATATTGCACATTGCCGATACGGTCATTCCAATCCAAGGATATTTCCCAACCTTTGGCGCGTAAGTCGGCAGAGTTTTGTAATGGGGCTTTGGCACCCAATACTCCTGGAAGTTCCATACCTGGAGCCAACATTCCTTTTGTATCCCGTTGGTACCAATCAAATACAACATTTAGGCGGTTATTAAACAGTCCTAGGTCAAATCCGAAATCCAAGGTACTAACTTTTTCCCAAGTGAAACTATTGCTGACTAGGGCTGGAGGAGCCAATGTTGTAGTAGCTTGTCCGTTTACAACCCAATTAGCCAATGGAGAATCCATGCCAGGAATAAAAGCATAAGGTTCTATACTTTGATTACCGATATTACCATAAGAACCTCTCAATTTTAAGTTAGAAAGAAAAACTTTACTCCATTCCATAAATTGCTCTTCACTGACACGCCAGCCTACGGAAACAGAAGGAAAGAAGCCGAAACGATTTTCTTTAGGGAATTTCGAAGAACCATCATAACGCCCGTTTGTTTCGAGTAAATATTTACCGGCATAAGAGTAATTTATCCTATAGAATAATCCTCTGACATGGTATTCTTCAAATTCATCACTGTTTTTATAATCTCCTGTAGCTTGTGATAATGAGGGTAAATCTTCGTTAATCATATCTGTGCGTGACGCTTTCATCATCTTATAGGAATTGCTTTCCTGATTGAAACCAGCCATAATTCCAATGTCATGTTTGCCTAATGTTTTGTTGTAATTGGCATATACATTAAAAGCATTATAATTGGTTGCCCGATTTTCTATTTCATATTTCGAATTTGAAACAGACTGTTCTTTGCGGAAGTTAGCTCCGTGAGCATAAGCAAATTTCTTATCGAAAGTTGTGATTTCTCTAGTCTTTCTATTAAATGTATATTCACCGATTATTTTCAGATCTTTGAACGGAGTAATAGTCAGCTTGCCAAAGATGCGTAAATCGTTTCTGTCATTTTCTTTAGGTGCTGACAGATTGATGAAATTATGAGGAGTATTGATAGGCAAGATTTCACCATCCAGTTCCATATTGCCTAATGGAAAATAAGATGGAAAGGCTACTGCTGCTCCCCAAATACCATAAGAAGCTGAAGTATAGGGAAGTTCTGAATGTGAATTCGCATATTTGATGTCTAACTCCGGAGTAATCCAGGAATGAATGTCGGAGCGGATGTAAGATGATATATTATAACGTTTGTATGAGTCTTTGTCTGTAACAAGAATTCCATTTTGATTCACCATACCGGCTGACATTCTGTAAGATATTGATTTATTACCTCCTCCAACAGAAATGTTATGTGTTTGTTGAAAACCTGTTTCCATCATGTCGTTTAAGAGATCTGTTTCTTGTAAACTGTATCGAAGTCCGTCTACAACGGCATAACCGTCAGGATAATTGCTTGAATTAGTATTATATTCTTTCAATAACTCTAACCAGGTATCTACATTTTGTCCTGTCTGATATGATACTGTTCCCATATCTTTATAAGCTTGTACTGTTTGTAACGGAGTTGCTTTATGGGGTAAATTACTGGGCTTACTGAATGAGAAGTTATTAGAGTAGTTGATAGAGAAGCGAGTGTCTTTCATTCCCTTTTTAGTGGTAACTAGGATAACTCCGAATGCAGCGCGTGCACCGTAAATAGCCGAAGATGCGGCATCTTTTAATACAGAGATAGATTCAATATCATTAGGATCCAGCATATTTATGTCCATCTCTACATTGTCAACTAATACAAGCGGGGCACCTTCATTGATGCTGTTCACTCCACGGATATTGAAAGACATTTCAGCACCGGGTTGGCCTGATGTGCCTGTTACCTGCAGTCCCGGCATTGCTCCCATCAGTACATTACTAACCGAAGTGACAGGACGATCACCCAATATTTCATCCATTTTTACACTGCTTACTGCTCCTGTCAGGTTGGCCTTTTTTTGTACGCCATATCCTACGACTACTACCTCTTCCAAAGTTTCAGTATCTTCCTTTAATACAACATTAAGTTCTTTCTTTCCAGAAACTTTCACTTCTTGAGAAACATACCCGATATACGTAATCTGTAAAACGGCATCTTTGGGAGTATCCAGAACGAACCGCCCGTCTATATCTGTGATTGTACCAGTTGACTGGCCTTTTACGATGACATTGGCACCGATTATCGGTTCGCCATTCGCATCTTTCACAATACCTGTCACCTTATTTTGTTCTTGCTGTATTCCTTGCACAATCTCAGTAGAAAGAATGATTTTCTTTTCAAGCACTGAATACTTCACATTCGTTCCTGCGAAAATCTGATCCAATATCTTGAAGATATTATTGTTGTTTGCCGAAACTGATACAATACGTTTCAGATCTACGTGTTTATTGTTGAAGAAGAAATCAAACCCCGATTCTTTTTTCAGCTTTTCCAACACAGTGCCAACTGTTTCATTACGCACTTCAAGACTGATCATGGTCTTTTGCGCATACGACTCTGCCGCATAAGTCATACTTAGCGAACAGATTAAAAAGAGTACACTCAGTTTCATAGGTAATGGAGTTTTATTTAAGATTAACCTACACGACTTTATCATCCATAATAATTGGACGCTAAAATAAATTTTCATAATTTTGTAATTGAGATAAAGTGAATAAAATGTTGTCTTTGCTTGTCGCCAAACAAGCATGGAAAGATGATTTTTTCATACGGGGTGATACGCCAATATCCTCCCGTATGTTTTTGTTTAGGGAGCCTGTTGTCTGTTCATTTTTCTAGTATTTAAATTAAGGGTTAAACGTATATTAGTACACTTCTATTTTCAGCTTTTCCGTCTTTATATCTGCACTGTCAATGTAACGCCAGCGTATGTGGGAAGAAATCCGGAAATATTCCATAATACGCTCTAGACGCTGATGGGTGAATGTTCCTGTGAACGAACAGCCTTTCAGCCCCTTGTTGGACAATACGAATTCCACATTGAACCGCTTTCCAAGCATGTGCAGCACTTCATCCAGCGGAGTGTCATTAAAGATAAGCTTGCCGTCTTTCCATGAAATCTCCGATTCGCCCGAGGTAGCGTAGCACTTGATATCTCCGGTTTGTGGAGAATAAACCAGCTTCTGTCTGGGGGAGAGCATACTCTTTTGAAATTTTCCTTTGCTATTCTTATAAATAAACCCTACGCTGCCTTCGATAAGCGTGGTGGAAATGGGAGTTTCATTACCGTATGCTTCCACATTAAAACTTGTTCCGTACACTTCCACCTGCGAATGGTGAGGGGTGGAAACGATGAATCGTTTCCGGGGATGTTGGGTCACATCGAAATAAGCTTCACCGTTTAATTCCACTTGGCGTACATCGCCGGCAAAAAAGGTGGGATAGCGGAGGGAGGATTCCGAATTGAGGTGAACTACCGTGCTGTCCGGTAACAGGACGGAGGTAGTCATGCCTGCATTGGTTTTTATTTCCACCATCTGAGCGGTGACTACCGGCTGCTGTCTGTCCGGATACAGAGCCAATACACCTATCAGGAGGGGAACGGACAGGATGGCCGCAATGCGTTGTGTCCATCCCCACCAGGACAGGTTTCTAACTTTTGTTCTGCTTTTTACCTTGTCTAATGCCTTTTCCGTATCTATCTTCTTTGTGATGTGCTGTGTGTCTACAGCCAGATAGAGCGTATTCAGCTGCTTGGCTATACGCAAATGCTCCTCATCGGCATTCAGCCAGGCTTCTATCTGTTCGTTCTCCGGCGGAGTGGTGTTTCCTTCGAAATACTTGGTCAACAAAGTTTCTATATCGGTATGGTTTTCCATGAATTATACTTTAATGTTTTCCTTTATATTATTAAGACAAGCGAGAATGAAAGGTATCTAAACGAAAAATGCTTTTTTTTAAAAAAAAGTTTTTTCCGATAAAAACAACTATCTTTGTACACAAGGAAAACAGTTATTATACTATGAATCATACCGTGGAAGACTTGTCTTTGTTTAATGCTCTCCGACAGGGGGATGGTAATTCTTTTGACCATTTATTCAGAAGGTACTATCCTATGCTGTGTGCCTATGCTCACCGCTTGGTGTCGCTGGAAGATGCCGAAGAGATTGTTCAGGAGGTGATGTTATGGCTGTGGGAGAATCGTGGGGATTTGATAATCGAGTCTTCATTGAATCAGTATTTGTTCAAAATGACTTATCGGAGGGTCTTGAACCACTTGACGCGGGAACAGGTGAAAACCAAGGCGGAAGCTGCCTTTTATGAGCGGACACAGGCGGCATTGTGTGAAGTGGACTATGGTCGTTTTGAGGAATTGGACCGGAAAATAAAAGAGGCGATGGCTGCTCTTCCCGACAGTTATCGGGAAGCCTTTGTGATGCATCGCTTTAAGGAACTGAGTTATAAAGAAATTGCTGAAGTGTTGGATGTGTCACCACAGACGGTGGCTTACCGCATCCAGCAGGCATTGAAGCTGCTTCGTGTTTCCTTAAAGGATTACTTGCCCATGCTGGTATGGCTGGTGGGCTGAAAAGTACCTCTCCCTGAGTTTCCCTTGTTTTTTCCTTCAAATCCTTCAGCCCCTTCGCAAACGCCCGTCAATAAAGAAAAGCGGCTGAAGGATTTCCTCCCGGAAACCCTTCAGTCTGATGTAGAAGTTTCAGCTTTTTATCATAAGTCTGAAATTGTTTGTAGAATTTGCTTTTATAAATATTTTCAGTGTGTTTTCATTCTGTTGCAGTATCCGTTTCCTGTTCCGGTTCGGGTAGTTTCTCTTTTCCGTAGAATCCCGGCATCGGTTCATAGATGGGGTTGCGCGGAATGGAGATATTGCGCAGTTTTTTATCTTTCGCCAACTGAGCGATATAACGTCCCGCGGTAGCTCGTGTCAGTCCGCATAACGATTCAAACTTCCGGCGTGTCAGCACGCTGTTTGTCAAGAAGTATTCCGTCAGTGCTTCGTCTATACTCTCTTTGGTTACCGGCATGGAGTGCGGCTTGTATTTCGAACGCTCGGTCTTGACGTCGCTCAACTGATGCTTCAGGTATTTGTCCGCACGGAATGTCACCGATTTGAATTTCACCTTGTTGGCACGTGTGGAGCTTGGTGTCCGTGTCTCGGGGCAGGTAAGCGATATATGGAAATATCCTATCCCTTCGATATGTACCCGGGCACCGTCCTTCAAGTAGTAGGCCAGTTTCTCGCTGAGCGAGATAATGGTTGCCTTGATGTCCGCCACGGTGAGCGAGGAGCCGTACTGTATTTCCCGTGCCAGATAGTCGGTGTTGATGCGCTGCCAGTTTACTACACGGGCGTGATAGCGCTTCTTGCGCGTACCTATCGTATTGGGTGATTCATAAAATTCAAATTTGATAGCCATTCGCTTATTTGTTTTTATCCGGTTGTTTATGCTTTCTTGTACGGAAGAGTTTGCTGCAACTTCCTTTCAAGTTAATCGTTTCACTTTAGTGATGAAATCATATCACTCTAGTGATGAAGTTGTATCACTTAGGTGATGAAATTTCATCATTCTAGTGAAACGATTAACTTGACGGTGCAAAAGTATGAAATAGTCTTGATAAAAACGAATAATTTCCCAGTTATTTTCGCTTAGTCACTTTTTTGCGGTAGTGTGGGGTAAATGCTTGTAAAAGGGTGTTTTGAGTGTTATCTTTGTGATATTACACAACCCCAAATAATGAAAAAGGATGAAAAAATTAGTGGAAAAATTACTGAGTTGGTGCAAAAAGAGTATGAAAATGAGGAGATGCGTGGGAAAAAGCACGGCTCCGGTTACCGGGCAGTCGGTGGGGCAAACCGGAAATGCGGAAGGGGTGTTGCCTTCAACGGCTACGGAAACGGTGGATGAAATTGTTCTCCCAGCGGCTGTCGAAACAGCTGGCATGGCAGAAACTATCGATGAAAAGGCGACTTTTGGCAAATCGGGGCGCAAGAAACCGGAGAATATGCTGGAGGCCTTGCAGTGCTTTTTGACTGCACGGTATAATTTCCGTTATAACCTTCTCACCGAACAGACGGAGTATCGTGGGAAAGAGATGCCGGATGAAGAGTATGGTATAGTGGCTCAACGCGATTTGAATACATTCTGTCTGGAGGCGCGTTCCGGTGGCATCAACTGCTGGGATAAGGATGTGAGCCGTCTGCTCCATTCCAGAAAGGTGGAAAACTATCATCCTTTTCTACATTATATGAGCCACTTGCCTCAGTGGGACGGAGTGGATCGTGTAACTCCGCTGGCCGTGCGTATATCGCGTAAGCCGATGTGGGTGAAAGGGTTTCACCGTTGGATGCTGGGTGTTGCCGCCCAATGGCTGGGGCAGGCGCAGGATTGCGCCAATGCGGTGGCGCCTATGTTGGTGAGTCGTGAGCAGGGGAAGCGCAAGTCTTCTTTTTGCAAGATTTTGATGCCCAAGGAACTTACACCTTATTATATAGATAAGTTCGACCTGACGAGCGAGAGTGGATGTGAACAGAAACTTTCGCTTTTCGGACTGATCAATATGGATGAGTTCGACAAGTACCGTGCCGGGCAGATGCCTGCCTTGAAGAATCTGATGCAGATGACCACACTGACTTTCCGCAGGGCACATCGTCCGGCATTCAGTCATCTGCCCCGTATCGCCTCTTTCATCGGTACGTCCAATATGACGGACCTGCTGACTGATCCCACAGGAAGCCGCCGTTTCCTTTGTGCGGAAGTGGACGGCAAGATTGACTGCACACCGCCCGATCATGCGCAGCTGTTCGCCCAGCTGAAAGCGGAGCTGGCCGGAGGAGAGCGTTACTGGTTCTCGGAAGAGGAAGAAAAGGAGATACAGCACAGCAACCGGAATTTTTATAAAATGCCTGCCGAACAGGAATTGTTTTTGCGTTGTTTCCGGATGCCGCAGGAAGGGGAGTTGTCCAAGCCCTATACCACGACGGATTTGTTCAATTATTTGCAGAAACATTATCCGGCGGCCATGCGTGGGGTGACTCCGAACCGGTTGGGCAGGATGATGGTTGCATTAGGGATACAGCGTGTTCATACCGAGTATGGCAATGTGTACCGGCTGGTGAAGCTGAAGGATTCTTCCGCGGCCTGATACTTTTTCCCGGTGTGATCCTTCAGCCGGAACGCCCTTCTGCAAAGAGTTTGCGGGAGGGCTGAAGCTTTTGAAGGATTTTTCAGGGGGAATCGTATAAGGAGAAATAAATGAAAAAGATTGCTTGGCGATTTGTTTGTTCGACTTTTTTAGTGGTGGCGTTTTTATCTATAAAAACATGGAAGTGACAGTTTACATATTTATTGCATTGTT
>OHLF01000478.1_pt1 | contig 12627 bp, 1 predicted proteins | sample 1569001 | NCBI WGS metagenome assembly OHLF01 (sample SAMEA3879541, study PRJEB24766) | human gut metagenome | biome: human-associated habitat; feature: feces | place: USA | collected 1985/1987
TTCTACACGTGTCTTTTCCCGGCGGTGATGCAGGGGCAGAGCACGGTGACGTCGGTCATCGCCGCTTTGGAGCGCATCAACGACTATGCCGATCTTTTCGACTGTGTGGTGATAATCCGTGGTGGCGGCTCGACGAGCGATTTGAATTCGTTCGACAACTATGACCTTGCTGCCAACGTAGCGCAGTTTCCGTTGCCGGTGATATGCGGCATCGGGCACGACCGCGACAATACGGTGGTCGACTCGGTGGCGTCGGTTAGGGTGAAGACGCCCACGGCTGCCGCAGAATGGCTGCTCGACCGAGCGCAGTCGGCTCTCGACCATGTCAACGCACTCACAGATATGGTGGTCGACTCTGCCACGCAGATGCTTTCGGGCGCGCGTCAGCAGCTGGCATATTTCACAAGCGGCATTCCGTTGATGGCCGACAACATCGTGGTGCGCCACCGCGCACGTCTGCAGCAGATTGCCGCGGCGATACCTGTTGTGGCGGCACGGCGCATTGACGGAGCCGGCAAGGATTTGGCGTTTGTCTCACAACGGGTGGCAATGGCGGCACGGCAGTGTGTGGCTAACGAGCGGCAGCGTGTGACGGGGCTTGAGAAGCAGGTCGAGCTGCTGTCGCCCGACCGCGTGTTGCGCCGTGGCTATTCGCTGACGCTTCGCGACGGACATGTGGTCACCTCTGCCTCGTCGCTCCGTGCTGGCGACAGTCTCGTCACCCGCTTTGCCGACGGCGAGCGAACGTCGGTGGTGGAGTGAGGTTCTTGAAGAAAAAAGTCGATTGTAAATGGATTAAATATAATGCTATGAAGCTTGAAAAAGGGATATATGAAAATTTGATAGACAGCAAATTGGCTGCCGACATAAAAGTTAGTGAAGAGAATGGACTGATTTGCAGCAAAGATGCGATGGATGCTGCGGAATCGTCAAGGATGCTTGCAGAATATCTTGCAGAGGCAGTCAGAAGAAAATTGGATGACAGCGAAAAGTCGTTGGAGGATAAAAAAGATTTGGTTAATGCAATCCTTGATACGGAAATCTTTGCTGGCGACAAATCTGCGATTGTCGAGACCAATCTTCTTACAGAAGTCATGGACAGGCGGGAAGCGGCAGAGCGTAAAGCTGTCAAGAGGGAGGCGCTTCGGCCGCGCACGGGTTTCCGTGTCAGCAATCTTTTCACGGGAGGGCAATCGGCTGTGCAACTTGGGCATGAGATTGTCAGAGACATTGCATCCGCCGACAGAATATGCATTATTGTGTCGTTTCTTAGATTGTCGGGTATAAGGATGCTGCTTGAAGATTTAAGGCGGTTTTGTGAGGTTGATGGACATAGACTGCAGATAATAACGACTACTTATTGTGGGATAACAGAGGCAAAGGCGGTGGAGCAACTGGCGTCATTGCCAAATACGGAGATAAGGATTTCCTATAACACCGAGATAGAGCGGTTGCATGCCAAGGCTTATATTTTTGTCAGAAATTCAGGCTTGAGCACGGCTTATATAGGGTCATCAAATCTCTCCAAGTCGGCTCAGACAGATGGCTTGGAGTGGAATCTAAGGGTGACGAATGTAGAAAATCCGCATATCATCAAATCTGCTCTTGCCACATTTGATATGTATTGGAACAGTGAAAATTTTGAGGATTTCGGAATTGGAGGGATTGAGAAATTCAACAGAGAGTTGAAGAGACAACGTGATGCCAAAGATCCGCAAAAGCAGTTTGAGATGTTTAATCGTTATCAAGTGCTTCCGCATCAGAAACAAATACTTGACCGACTGCAGGTGGAACGTGAGGAGAACGATATTTGGCGCAATCTGGTTGTTGCGGCTACGGGAACAGGAAAGACTGTAGTTGCGGCATTCGACTATAAGCGTTTCCACGAACACAACCGCAATAGAAGCCGATTGTTGTTTGTGGCTCATCGTAAAGAGATTTTGAAACAGTCGGAACGTACATTCCGGAGCGTGATGTGTGACCAGAACTTCGGAGAACGATGGGATGGGGAGTCTAAACCCGTCGCAGGTCTGGATCATTTGTTTATTTCGATAACAATGCTGAATAACCGGATGGACGACACGTTCAAAGAATTAGGCGCCGATTATTATGACTATATAGTTATTGACGAGGTGCATCATGCCGCGGCCGACAGTTATAAGAATATTATCTCGTTCTTTAAACCGAAAATTCTTCTCGGACTTACGGCTACACCGGAGAGAATGGATGGTCAAAGTTTGTTGCCGGATTTCGGAGGCAGGATAAGTGCTGAAATCCGTTTGCCACAGGCTCTTGACGAGGGTTTGCTGACACCGTTCCAATATTTCTGTATTTCGGACACTGTAGATTTGAGAGAAGATGGATTGATGCGTGGCGACAAGCTGATTGTCGATAAGCTTAGCGACAAACTTTGTGACGGGGAGCGTGTAAACTTGATAGTTAAGACACTGGGACGGTATCTGCCCGACGAACATAATTGCCGGGCATTGTGTTTCTGCTCCGACAAGAGGCATGCACAATTCATGGCGGAGCGATTCGCGGAAAATGGACTGCGGTCGGGATGCCTGACATCGGATGTAAGTGCGGAAGAGCGGGTAAGGCTCAATTATGCCATACAAAAAGGTGAAATCAACTATCTGTTTGTGGTCGACATATTCAATGAGGGTGTTGATATCCCGGAAATCGACACTGTGCTGTTTCTGCGTCCAACCGACAGTTTGACGGTGTTTCTACAGCAATTGGGACGAGGCTTGCGCTTGTGTGAGAGCAACGACTTTGTCGCTCAAATGAACAGGCGTTATGATTTCTCTGAAAAATTCAGAGCTCTGTCGCTTCAAAAAAAGGCTGACGTTAAAAAGCAGATTCAGGAAAACTTCCCGGATTTACCGCATGGCTGTGCTATTTTTATGGAACGCAAAGCTCGGGAATACGTCTTGCAAAATATTCAGAAGGCAACGTTCCGTAAAAACATATTGATTGATATGTTGAGAAAGTGTGATGGCACACCGACTATATCTGAGTTTCTGAAGGACAATAGCTTTGATGTCCGAGTGCTGTATAATAAGAATTGCTGGACAAAAATTAAAAAGGAGGCGGGAAAATGCACTTATGACGAAGACCGTCTGACCAAATTGTTTGAAAAGGGGATAGGGCGATTGACGCATATTAACTCTGCTTCCCAAATCCGATTTATCCGTAGGTTCTTGAACGACGGTTGCAGCTGGCAGATGTCGGATAGAGAACGCTGTTTCGCCACGATGCTTTATTATGCGTTGTTTCAAGAACCTGTCAAGAATCTTGGATTCGGAAATATGCAGGAGGCGCTTGAGACGATAAGAAATTATCCGTTGTTCGTTCAAGAAATAAGGGAGCTGACCGACTATATTATGGAAAACCTTGAATTCCGGACATCTGTGCTCAGCGAAGCTTATCCATCAGCTCTTGAATTGCATGGTTGCTACAGCCGTGAGGAGATATTCATTATATTTGGCCTGCAGGATGAAAACAAGCAGAGGAAAGGTCATGTGGCAGGATTGCAATATGTGGAGGACTGCGATACGGAGTTGTTTTTTGTCACGCTCAACAAATCAGATAAAGATTTCTCGCCAACGACCCAGTATGACGACTACTTTATCAGTGCCGACAGATTCCATTGGCAGTCGCAGAATCGGGATTCACATGGGAACAGAGGCGACCGTTATGTCCACAACAACGGACGGCGCTTTATGCTGTTTGTAAGGGAGAACAAGCGCGACGGTTTCGGCAACACTTCTCCGTATTACTGTATGGGCATGCTCGACTATCTTGACTCATATGGCGATTTCCCGATGAACATACGCTGGCAGTTGGAACAGCCAGCGTTGCCGCAATTCATCAAGGCTGTATAAGCAGTGCTATCTCCTGGGCGCACGGGGTTATCTGACGATGACTTTGGTGGTGCCGAAGATGTAGAGCCCGGGCTGGAAGTCGCTGTATGTGGCAATGCCGGGCTGCACGTCAAGGATGCGGTAGAGTTGACCCGCTACCGTTACCACATTCAGTCTTGTTGCCATCGTGCTCTCGATGCGCACGCGCTGGTTGCCGATTGCGCGGACGGTTATATGGTCTTCTGTCTGTGCGTCATCCTCGTTCTCTTCCATGTCGGGCATAATGTTGTCGGCATTCTGTTCAGCGATGTTGATCACCGAAGTGTAGTCGTAACGGGCGTTTGACCTCGTTGCCGTCGGCGACATATATGTGCGGAACGGCGTCACTGTCGACAGCGATGAAGCATCGTCGAAAGCCGTGCCGCTGTCGTTCATTCCATACACATTGCCGTTGCTCACATTGATGGCGGAGAAAGTGCCGAGATGAGAGTATTTTCCGCCTACCATAGTTGCCATGCCTTTTGTGATTGGGATTGTTATTGCGCCGTACGACGTGTCGCCGGTGTGGTTGTCGCCGTAGGCGTTGAATGTCACGGTCTGAGCGTCTTCCCAAGCCCCGAAAATATCGTTGTAGAACGCACTTGAGAGGTCGAACTCATAGTAGCGCGCACCAGGGAAGCGCACGATGTAGGGCACCTCGCCTGCAAGACGCAGGTAGTCGGGGTAATTGTGGGCTGTCGCATAGTATGGGTTGGCATACTGGTTGTAGAGTTTGTCGGCGTAGTTGTCGACGAAGAACGTATTCGCGAAAGTGTAGGAAACGCCATTTGTCAAGGCATTGCCCGAAGCGTCGGTAGGGGAGAACAAGGCTGCACCAGGACGTTGGAACACTGCCGACGGCACATTTCCCTCGGTGGCAATCGACGTCAGTCCGCGTAGCCAATATTCATGGTGTAGCGAGTGGATGTTCTGACTTGGGTTGTCGGTTTCCGTGTCCGATGGCGAGCCGTAGAAATGCGTTATCTCGCCGTTGAGCGACGCGGCGGCCTTGTCGACGGTGAACGGCAGGCAGATGCCTTCCCATGCGCCTTTGCTGTCCTCGGCATAGTGCAATGGCCGGCGCACATACCATGCGCGGTCGTTGACGTTGAAGGCGATGGGCACGCAGAGATTGTTGTTGTTGCAAGTCTCTCCATCTCCGTTCTCGTTGTCGGGAGTGCGCTCCACGAGGTGTAACAGAGTGGTGCTGTAGCTGTCGATGCCTTTGGTTATATGGTGTCCGTTTATCAAAGCCTCTCTTGTAGTCTCGTTGTAGTTGAGAGCCTTTTCCACCACGTCGTAAGCCTCGTTGCCTGTTGCCTCGTCATTATCGGCGGTGTAGACAAGTAGATTCTGCGTTATGCCGGCGTCTTCTTTCACAACGAAGTCGTTGAAACGGCTGGCGTTGTCGTCCATAGGAGGGTAGAAGATGCCACCGACTGTTTCCGTCGCTGCAGGAAGGTCGTGCAGGCAAGTGAAGTCGACAGCCGTGGTCGCGGAATCGTGCACGTAGGTGCTCATAGTGATTGAGCCATTGTTGTAGGCGTTGTAGTGGAACGCGTCGAGCGACGTATCGCCGTAGTAGGCGGCGGTGCGGTACACGCGGTTGCTCATATAGCTGTTCTGGTGCGAAGCGATATCGCATGGGTAGTTGTCGGGGTTGTGCTGAAGCGACTGCCCCCAGAAGAGGAAGTCGTTCATCGGCTCGGTGCCGCTGTTGTTGGCGTTGAACAGAGGCGTGTAGACAACAGGCGTCGGGATGCTGCCGTCGGCGTTGTATTTTACGCGCGGCGCGTCGAGCGGGTGCGTCTTGTCGTGACGGGTCTCCACCTGTTCGTAGTTGGGGGTGTCGCCACCCTTTCCGATACGCAGATATGTGATGCCGGTGTTTTTGCCGGTGATGGCATCCGTGCGGCACGCATACTGATAGTCGCCGTTGGCATAGTAGGCTGACACGTATTTCAGAATCTCGTTGTCGGCGTTAGCCTCAGTGCTTGATGTTGTCGCCGTGTCGCGGTGGCGAGCGCGTAGATAATACTCGTTGAGGTCGTATGCCACCCGTCCAAGTCGGAAATCCTCCGTGGTGTAGCCCTTGTCGGGAGAGCCGTCCCAGCGATAGACCACAGGCGTCGATCCGCTTTTGCCCGATGCCGGCGCATACTCGAAGCAGCAGTGGTAGTTTCCGATTTTGCCGTCGGCAGTCAAGTTGGATATTTTTCCGGAAGCAAGTCCGAGGTTATAGATATTGCCAGAGCTTTCGATGTTGTTGAAAAGAGATTTTCCAGAAGGAATGCCGCTGATCACGTGACCGTCGCCATGCAGTATTCCCGCGAAGTCGGAAATGTAGTATCCGCCCTTGTCGGTTGCTTCCAGAGCAATGTCGTTCTGCAGGAAGAACTGAGCTTTTGCGCCATAGTGCGGAGCGTTGCTGTCAGTTCCGATAGAGTCGACGAAAGCGACAAATGCAGAGAGGTCGCTCTTGTCGGAAATGTAGATTCGCGGTTCCGGCAACGGGTCTGATTCCGTAGTGTCAAGGCTTTCCTCATTGACGCGGGTTATCGCCTCGGCAAGATGCAGGTTTATACCAGCCTTGTGGGGATCCATGCGGTGGTAGTTGTGCACGACAAACTTGTCGGCGTCGTGCATGCCCACCTCCAGGATGTCGTTGAGTCCCGTTATCGAGACACCGAGTTGAATGCCGTAGCCGTTCATATAGTAATAAACAGGGACGTCGAGAAGGTCGTCGGTCTTGTCGTAGTGACAGCCCGCAAACAGACCTTTGCCATTTTCATCGGCTTGGTTGAAAGTGTCGTAGCCTGTTGCCACGTTGTTGCTGATATTTTCTTTAGTCCACGGCGTGGTGTCTTTAAACTTCCACTTGCCGTCGGCTCCCATTTGCCGCTTTCCGATGCGCCAGTAGTAGCCGTTGACCGCAAACGACTGGTCTGCGCTGACCACGATGTTGTCTTTGGTTACGCGCACCATCTCGCCCGGCAGTGCGCAGTTTCCGATAGTGATTTGTCCGCTGACGGTTGGCCCCTGCACATATTCGATTGTCAGATAGATTGTGTAGGTGTATTCGCGCGGAACGTAGTATACCGTCGGGTTGCTCTCGTCGATTATTACATCGGAGATGTTTTCAACCTTTTCATACTTTTTGTTGACGGTGTTGTATGTGAAGAGGTTGTCAATCTTCACAAACTCTTCGGTCTGAGGCTGGTAGTAGGTGTTGTCGGCGTCGAGGTTGCCCGATTCCACCAGCTCGTAGCCTGTTTCGGTCTTCTTGTAGAATTTACCCGTGTTGGTGTATATCGGCTTGTTGTCGGTCTCACTGACATATTCCTCGTAGGCTGGCGCCTTCAGCACGAGCGTTGCCATACTCTTTCTGCCGAGGTGCTTGTCGAAGTAGTCGGGCTCAACGTAGTTTGTGTTGTCGACCATGTCCACCAGACGGAACGAAATCTTGGCATCCTCCTTCAGCCCTGCGGGCAGCGAGTTGTTGAAAAGGGTGGCTTCGTCGTCGCCCTTTTCTCTCATCGACAGCAGTGCGGCAAAGCCTTTCGACGCCTTGTCGGGATCGTCGATGGAGGTTGCGCCTGAGAAGTTGTTGTTCTCCGCGCCGCCGACATATAGTTTGTAGCCTCCGGCAACCGCGTCGGAATAGTATGTCTTGTCGGTTTCGTTGGTCTCGGTTCCTGTGAGATAGTTTCGATATTCCAGGTCGCTTGAGTATTGGCTCTTGTCGTCGGGATGGCCGCTGCGCATCTTCCAGTTGAAGATGCTTATAGGCTGGGTGCTCTTCAATCCGGCGAGAACGGTGAGTCCGTCCTTGTTGTCGCTGTCGAATTCGAGTGGATTCTCTTTCGACGACTTGAACGTGTATCCGGAGATGTTGACATTGTAGTAATAATGGAATCCGGTGACATACCAATAGTGAACCTTCACGTCGTCGACCGTCTTGTCCGATCCGGGCGCGGTGATGGCATGGTATCCTGTCGGGAAACAGTCGTCGACGATGTATCGGCCCTTGTGGTATGGGAACACAAAGTTGCCGGTGGTCTCGAGGAAGTCCTCCTCGTGGGAGTCGCTGTCATGCCGCTTGTGATTGTTGTCGGCATACACATAGCCTCCGCCCTCATCCTCGCGGACGTTGATAAGGTTCATTTCCACAACGCCGTAGATTGGGCCGTACAGTTTGTTTTCCACCACTTTTTTGCGGTCGGAGTCGTATGTTTCATGACAAAGTTGAATCTTCATTGCGTATCCCGAAGCGATGCCGATCATGTTCATCGCCGTTCCGTCGTTTCGTTTCTGGAACTCTCCGAACGGATCCTCGGCGTCTTCCTTGTCCTTGTTGGCGTTATAGTCGTCGATGTAGTGCTGCTTGACGCCCTGGTACGACATTCCGGCAAAGGCAGTGTTGTCGGTAGAGGCGGCGGCAAGCTGACCGTTGCGGTTGCGCCACATCCCGCTGTTGAAATCCACATTCGACGTGATTGCGCTTACATAGAGGATATTGTTTGAGAATCCCATGTAATTGCGAGCTTTCGTGCTGTATCTGAAGTCCGTGTTGTTGTCGGGCTTCGCTTCCAGATTTCCATTGCTGTCAAATCGGATGTCGTTTGCCACCATCTTGATTTCTCCGACACGGGCGATGGAGTAGGGCGTCTTGTCGACATTGTTAACCGTATAGTCGCGGGCGCCGAGCAGCGAGAAGCAGTTGTCCTCCAGGCGGATGATGTCGAGCCGCTGGAATGTGTTCAGAATCTTCGGATTGTCGATGGTGTGTCCGGCAAATCCATATCCTGTCAGGTCGGCGCTGCGGAAACCCTGGGCATACGACAGGTGTCCGTCGCCGAAGAAGCCTCCCTCGCTGTCGTATTCGTAAAACTCATTTTCTCTGATTCCCTCAAGTCCCGACGGCGGCGTTGCACCCGATTTGAAGAAATATTTGTCCTGCAGCGAGATGTAGCGGTATGTGTATATGCCGTTGGCGGCATCGTCGTCGCTGGCATAGTGCTTGTAGTAATAGCCGTATAGGTCGGTGCCGTCGGGCAGTTGCACCGGTCTGATGTCCTGGTGGGAGATGGTGATATGTTCACTGTCCTTGTTGTCGCCGACAAGTACAAGCGTGTTGCCGCAGAATCCAGCCGTAGAGCCGCCGGGCAACAAGTTAAGATCATCGCCGTTGCCGTTGGCGATTATGGCATAGTCGAGATTGTATTTGTCGGTTAGTTTCAGCACGGTTGTATTGTTGGCGAATACCGAGCCTTGAGCCACCGAATATCCGCCGCCATAGACAGCCTCGTCAATGGTGATGTTGACGTTTTCCCAGCCCACCGACGGCGCGGCGGAAACTATCTTCTTGAAGTAGTGGGCGCGGTTTGCGTCGGTAATCGTGTCGCGCATGCCGTTGCCGTTGTCGATAGCCACGATGTCTTCGTAGACGCCCTGCGATATCCACTCGTCATTAAGCAGATATATGTGCTGCTTGATGGCAGGTGTCTTTTCCTTTCCGTTGTCGTTCTCGACTCCAAGATTCTTCCGGTCGGCGCGTTTAAGCTCATATCTGCCTCGGACATGGTTTTGGCGGTTGGTCGAGTAGTAAGTTGGATATCCCACAATCACCTGAGTGGAGCCATACACATAGCCCGAATACGAGCCGCCCGTGACGGCGCGGAATATGTGGCCGTTGAGCATCTTGATAGTCGAGTAGCCCACCACGTTGCCCTGCTGGCCTCCGCCGTAGACGAAGTTGGCAGAGACGCCCAGACCTTCCGGATTGCTGTCGGGGTCGACCACGCCGCAAGGCAGAAACTTGTTGCCGTCCATTTTTGGCTCGGAGCATTTCACCGATTCGCCGATTGTCACGTTTGCGATTCCGTAGATGTAGCTTTCCATACCGTATCCGGCGCCATAAACGTTGAGTGCGGAATATTCGGCAGCCTTGACCAGCAGCTCGTTCGACTTCTCCAGTTTGTCCTTGTCCTTTCCAGCCAGCATATCGCTCTGCAGGTTGATGAGGACGTCGCCAATGATTGTTCCGCTCTTGAAGCATCCGCCATACACATTTCCGCCGACGTATGCGCCGTTTTTCTCCTTCGGCATAAACTTGTTGCGGACGTTGAGCATTATTAGCGGATATTCAGAGTCGGCATCGCCGAGCAGATATCCTCCCCTGTGCTTGGCCTTGCCCTTGTAGTCGTAGTTGGTATTGTTGCAACCGCCCACAATCTTGTCGGTTATGGTCAGTCCCTCAGGGAATGTGTATTCAAGCACATTTCCGATTTTTCCGCTTGTCTTCGGCAACACGTTCATATTACCGCGGTTTCCGCCGCAGCAGAACGTGCCGATTACGCAGTCGGTCAGCCCCTCTCCGGTCTCGCTGCCGTTCCATTTGAGCGAGCCTTGTATGTCGGTCTCCACCGGTTGGAAGTAGAGGTCGAGTAGGTACGGATACACAATCGGACGTTTGCTTTTTTCCGTAGGGAGATACACTGTGCTGATGTTTGCGTTTTCGGAGTCGTTGATCCAGTCGATAGGCTCAGCAAAATCCAGCTCCTGAGTGTAGTCGTTGATGTCGCCGTTCAGCTTTTGGAACATATTCATGAAGTCGTTGTCCTCCGACGTCACAAACAGCTCCTCGCCGTTGCATCCCATAAACACGCCGCCGATACGTACGTGGTTCCCGATGTTGACGCTGATGTCGCCGACAGACTTGTCGGTATCTTCCGACGCCCTGTAGGCAAGCAGCTTCTGCACGGTTGCTGAGTTGCCGCCGCCATACACGTTTCCGTCGATGCGTACCGTGTCGGATGTCGACACACCCTGGATGTTGATGCTCACTTTGTTGGTCAGCGGACGCCATGAGTTGATGTTCACCATCTTCACCGCGTCGCTTGTGGCTCTGGACTGCGTCATGTTCTCGCGCATAGGCACGGTGTAGACCAACGGCACCGTCTCGGAGTCGGGGTCGTTGGGATTGATGGGATAATACTCGTTGACCGTCACATTCTTGTTTCCGTTTCGGTCGGTGGCATACAGGTAGTTTCCGTTGCCTGCGCCATACACGTCGCCAAACAGATGGCCGCCGTAGATGTTGATGGTGGTTCCTGTGCCGCCGTTGTCCATGAAGTAGCCATTCTTGTTCAGTCCCACGTTGACATATCCCGACACGTCGTTGCCGCCATACACGTTGCCATGAATGAAAATGTCGGCATTGCTGTAGGTATGGGGACTTGTAGCCGGCTTGTTGTCGCCAATTCTCACAGTCGTGCTCTTAAGCACATCGCCCATAAATCCGCCTCCGAAAATGTCGTGGCAGTCGATGGCCTTCAGCTCCACGTCGGTTGAGTTGACTGAACTGTAGGTGCCTCCTCCGAACACACGACGGCAGAATACGCCACCGGAGCCCACGATGTGCGTGTCGCCGACCACTTTGCCGGAATATCCGCCACCGATGATGTCCATCACCGAGTAGCCGTTGAAAAAGTGCTTGTATTCCTCGCCTTTCACGATGTCGATGCCTTCGAGGATGCTTCCTCGTCCTTCCATTTCCACGTTCACATACGTGTCGCCCATCACGATGGCATTTTCACCGAATCCTCCGCCGAACACGCTGAATTGCGGCGTGCCGATTTTTTCGTAGATTTCTTTCCACTCAATGCTTTCAAAGAAATTCTTGCCGGTGTCACGTCCAGCCACCATCTCTGTGCTGTTGTAAAGGAGTCCCTTTGTCATGGTGAGATAGGAGTTGTTGCCCACAACGCATGCTATGTTTCCGCCACCGTAAATATTGTGGTCCACTTTGAACTTACGTGCTTTAGGGTCGTACTGCGGAGAGTAAATCGTTCCGCCTACGATGCTGGCAGGACTCCATGTGCGTGCCTGCACATCCCATAATGCATGTGCCTGCACATTGCCTCCAAGAATCAGCAGGTTGGTGTTGCCGGTTACGTCGGCAGATGTCACCGCCACGCTTTCGCTGCCATTCTCAGTAATGGTTTCGACGCTTCCCAGACCACCTCCGTGAGCGCTTTGTCCGAACCATCCGTCGTAGATTGTCAGCAGGGTGTTGCCATACACTGTGCCGTTCTGGCAGCCGCCATAGATGCGTTCCATGAGAGTGGGGTAGTTGTCGATGTCAACGGGATGCACCATGTTGGCGTCATCGTTTGGAGAGAGATATTCTTTCGTTGCGTCGTCCCAATAGGGGTAGTGCATCACCGGGCGGTCGATGATGAGGCACGAGTTGCCGTAAACGCCTCCGAGACTCTTGCTGTCGGCACACTCCCTGACAGAACGTCCTCTGCCGCCTGCAAACACCTGCGACATCAAGGATCCGCCACGGATGTTTACGAGAGTGGTGCGGTTTGTCGGGGATAGATAGTTGTCGCGGGTGAACACCGCAGCGTCGGCTTTTTTGCTGCCTACATTCGCCAAGTCACCGCCGCCGTAGACTCTGCCGAATATCAATGTGCGTTCAATCAGTCCGAGGCCATTACGGTATTTGAACATTTTGCCATAGATGTGCACTTCGGTTTTCTCTACATGCGCCATGTCCGGGAAATCGATGAATCCGCCGTTCTTTTTTACAGACTCCACACCGGAACCTCCACCATAGACACTATGGTTGACATCGCCTCCTTTGATGAAAACCATCGACTTGCCTTTCACCGAACCGAAGTCGTAGCCGCTGCCGCTGGAGAAGTCGCCGTAGGGC
>OHLF01000479.1_pt1 | contig 12602 bp, 9 predicted proteins | sample 1569001 | NCBI WGS metagenome assembly OHLF01 (sample SAMEA3879541, study PRJEB24766) | human gut metagenome | biome: human-associated habitat; feature: feces | place: USA | collected 1985/1987
CACCAGCCACGCATTCATAAAGGACGCCACGCTGTGCATACCCACTCTGTTCTTCTCTTACGGCGGAGACGCTCTGGATAAAAAGACCCCTCTGCTGCGCTCCATGGACCTCATCAACCGGGAATGCCTTCGCATACTCAAGCTGTTCGGCCACGAGGATGTGAAGAAGGTCATATCCACCTCCGGCGCAGAGCAGGAGTATTTCCTTGTGGAAAAGTCCCTTTACGACCAGAGGCCGGATCTCGTCCTCTGCTCCCGCACCCTCTTTGGGGCAAAATCCCCGAAGGGGCAGGAGATGGACGATCACTATTATGGCGCCATATCCCCCCGGGTAAGCTATTTCATGCGGGATCTTGACACCGAGCTTTGGCAGCTGGGCGTATTCGCCAAGACGGAGCACAAGGAAGTGGCTCCCGGCCAGTACGAGCTGGCGCCGGTATTTGCAGACTCCAACACCGCTACGGACCACAACCAGCTGGTGATGGAAATAATGAAAAAGACCGCACTCCGCCACGGCATGGTATGCCTGCTGCACGAGAAGCCCTTCGCCGGGCTCAACGGTTCCGGAAAGCACAACAACTGGTCGCTTTCCACGGATACCGGCATGAATTTGCTGGCCCCCGGCAAATCCCCCAAGGATAATCTGCAGTTTTTGCTTTTCCTTGCGGCCATAATAAAGGCTGTCGACGAGCATCAGGATCTCCTGCGCGTCTGCTGCGCTGCCGCCAGCAACGACTGCCGCCTGGGAGGCTTTGAAGCGCCCCCCGCAATAGTCTCCATGTTCCTCGGGGACACCCTCTACGACCTGCTCACCTCAATAGAGCACAAGGAGGAATACGAGGAGGGCGGCGACAGGATACTTGAAAGCGGCGTATGCACGGTGCCGAGGCTCCGCATAGACACAACCGACCGCAACCGCACCTCCCCCTTCGCCTTCACCGGCAACAAGTTCGAGTTTCGAATGCTGGGCAGCAGCCAGAGCATAGCCGACGCCAACACCGTCATAAACACCATAGTGGCGGAGGCCCTGTCGGAATTCGCCGAGCGCCTCGAAAAGGCAGAGGACTTCCGCCGTGAAGCCTTCAGGATAATACGCCACACCATGCGGGATCACAAGCGCATACTGTACAACGGCAACAATTACAGCGAAGAATGGATAAAGGAAGCGGAAAGCCGCGGCCTTGCCCATCTGCCCACCACTGTGGACGCCATGCACTGCTTCATAAGCGAAAAGAACATCTCCCTTTTCACCAGATGGGGCATATATACCGAGCGTGAAATGCGCTCAAGGTACGATATATCCCTCGAGAACTACGCAAAGCTCATACGCATCGAGGCCAGCACCATGCTCAGCATGGCACAGCGCAGCATACTCCCCGCCGTAATAGGCTACGAGAGCAAAATCGCCGAGGCCGTATCGGCAAAGGATAGGCTCGGCGTACCCAACGATGCGGAATATGCGCTTTTGAAGGGCCTCTCCGCAGGCGTCAACGCTCTGCACAAGCGCATAGGCGGCCTGTTCGATGCAATAGCTGCAATGCCCAAGGGGAACGGCGAGGCCGCTGAATACTGCCGCGACAAGCTGCTGCCCGCCATGGGTTCCCTGCGTGAGGCGGCAGACGCTCTGGAGACCATCACTGCCAAGGAATACTGGCCCTTCCCCGGCTACGAGGACCTGCTGTTCAATCTCTGATCGCAGCGGATATTACAGTGTCCTTCCATGTGTTTTTTCGCTGGAAGAACACTGTTTTTCTTTGGCGCACATGTGATTTTTTTAACGGCAAAAGCTTAATTATTTTGTATATATTGCGCCGATTTGTTATTTTATAATGTTGACATTCGGGGTTATGAGAATTATTATAAGGTCAGGTGGAGGAAGATGTCCGCCAGCTTTATTATACTCATTTTAAAACATAAATTTCCCTGCTCAGGCGCAGGGCAAATAAGCAATATTTATAAATCGTGGAGGTAACAATTTAATGAACGCTTACATCGAGTCCGTAATCGAAAAGTGCAAAAAGCGCGACGGTAACGAGAAAGAATTCATTCAGACCGTAGAAGAAGTTCTGCGTTCTCTTGAGACCGTTATCGAGCAGCACCCCGAATACGAGAAGGCAGCCCTTCTTGAGCGCCTCGTAGAGCCCGAGCGCACTATCGAGTTCCGCGTTGTTTGGGTAGACGATGCCGGTAAGGTAAACGTAAACCGCGGCTACCGCGTACAGTTCAACAGCGCCATCGGCCCCTACAAGGGCGGCCTGCGCTTCGCTTCCCACGTAAATCTTTCCGTTATGAAGTTCCTCGGCTTCGAGCAGACCTTCAAGAACAGCCTCACGACCCTGCCCATGGGCGGTGCGAAGGGCGGCTCGGACTTCAACCCCAAGGGCAAGTCCGACAACGAGGTGATGAAGTTCTGCCAGTCGTTCATGACCGAACTGCATCGCCACATCGGGCAGGATACGGACGTTCCGGCCGGCGACATCGGGGTCGGCGGGCGCGAAATCGGCTTCCTCTTCGGGCAGTACAAGCGGCTGCGCGACGAGTTTTCCGGCACGCTTACGGGCAAGGGGCGCGACTGGGGCGGCAGCCCGCTGCGGCCCGAGGCGACGGGATACGGCACCTGCTACTTCGCCGAGGAGATGCTCGCAACGCGCGGCGAGAGCCTGCGCGGCAAGAGGGTCTGCATCTCCGGCTCGGGCAACGTCGCCCAGTATGCCTGTCAGAAGGCCACGCAGCTCGGAGCCCGCGTGGTGACGCTCTCCGACTCGTCAGGCTTCATCCACGACCCCGAGGGGATCGACGCCGCGAAGCTCGACTACGTCATGGGGCTCAAGAACATCTACCGCGGCCGCATCCGCGAATATGCCGACCGCTACCCGTCGGCGACCTACCACCCCGGGCAGCGCCCGTGGGGCGTGAAGTGCGACGTCGCCATGCCGTGCGCCACGCAGAACGAGCTGAACGGCGACGAGGCGCAGGCGCTGGTCGACAACGGCTGCATGTGCGTCGCCGAAGGCGCCAACATGCCCTCGACGCCCGACGCCATCCGGATTTTCCAGCAGCACAAGCTGCTCTACGCTCCGGGCAAGGCGGCCAACGCCGGGGGCGTGGCCACCTCGGGGCTCGAAATGACCCAGAACTCCATGCGTCTGACGTGGACGCCCGAGGAGGTCGACGAACGCCTGCACGCCATCATGCGCAACATCCACGAAGTGTGCGTGCGCTACGGCACGCAGGAGGCGATCGACTTCGCCGTCGAGGTGCAGAAGTGCCTCGCTCTGGCGGCTTACGGCGCTTCGGTGAAGATGGCCGCCGAGCGCGGCGCCTTCCCGGTTTACGACGCCGCGAAGGAGGTGAACAACCCGATGATCGCCCGTATCCGCGAGGCCGATCCGGCGCTCTACGAGGAGATGACGAAGGTGGGCCGCCGCAATATCGCCATGCTGACCATCGCGCCCACGGGAACCACGTCGCTCATGTCGCAGACCACTTCGGGCATCGAGCCGGTGTTCCGCACCGTCTACAAGCGCCGCCGCAAGATCAATCCTTCGGACGTGGACACCCACGTCGATTACGAGGACGAAACGGGCGAAAAGTTCCAGGAGTACAACGTTTACCATCATAATTTCGTCAAATGGCTGGAAGCCAGCGGGTACGACACCTCGAAGCTGGCGACGATCTCCGACGCCGAACTGAACGAGTGGGTCGCCGCGTCGCCCTACCACGGCGCCACGGCCAACGACGTCGACTGGGTGGCCAAGGTCAAGATGCAGGGCGCCATCCAGAAATGGGTGGACCATTCGATCTCGGTGACGGTGAACCTGCCGAACAACGTCTCGGAGGCGTTGGTGGCCGATGTTTACCGCACGGCTTGGGAGTGCGGCTGCAAGGGCGTCACGGTCTACCGCGACGGCTGCCGCGACGGCGTGCTGCTGGAGAAGAACTCCAAGAGCCGGAAGAAGTGCGAGGAGCATCCCGGCGAGGTGCAGAAGCGTCCCAAGTCGATTCCTGCCGACATCGTGCGGTTCAAGAACGGCACGGAGGACTGGATCGCCTTCGTGGGCTTGCAGGGCGGGCGTCCCTACGAGGTCTTCACGGGTAAGATCGAAGAGGACGCCATGTTCATTCCCCCGAAGATCAAGAAAGGCTTCATCATTAAGGTCCGCGAGGCGGACGGTACGAAACGCTATGATTTCCAGTACACCGACCGTTACGGTTATACGAACACCATCGGCGGCATTTCGCGTCTGTTCAACGAAGAGTTCTGGAACTACGCCAAGCTCATTTCGGGCGTGCTGCGTCACGGCATGCCGATCGAGAAGACCGTGTCGCTGATCGAGTCCCTGCATCTGGACAGCGAGTCGATCAACACGTGGAAGACCGGCGTGTGCCGTGCATTGAAACAGTATATCGTCGACGGCACGAAATCCAAGGGTAAATGCCCGAGCTGCGGACAGGAGAATATGGCCTATCAGAACGGCTGTCTGACCTGCATGTCGTGCGGCTATTCCAAGTGCGGCTGATGTTTGTTTCCACCTGATTTGTGTTCTAAAAAGCCCCAATGCCCAGGCATTTGGGGCTTCTTTGTCTCCGAAGCTCTCTTTTTTCTGTTTTTTTTGACCGGATTTGAATGGTTTTTGTGAAAAAATTGTGTACTTTTACGACAAGTATGTAAGACGTATTAAAGATGAATATTATGAGAAAGATTTTCTTGACTTTTTTGCTCGTGGCTTTCGCCTCTGCCGCATTTGCCGAAGGAACGCCGAAGAAGCCGAGCGTTGCCGGATTCGTGTCGAACGGATTCTGGGATAATTGGGAGATTTCGGCCGGTTTCGGAACCGGCACAGCCTTCTCCAACGGCGGTAACTCCGGCTCTTGGGGCGACCGTTTCGGTTTCGAGGGCAACCTGTCGGTGACGAAGTGGGTGCATCCGGTCTTCGGTATGCGCGCTCAATTGCAGGGCGGATGGTTCAACAATTTCGATTCCCAGATCGGCAAGATGACGTGGCCGTACATGTTCGGACACTTGGATTTCATGGTTAACGCCTCGAACTGGATCGGCGGTTACCGTGCTGACCGTGCGTGGTATGCCGTGCCGTTCGCCGGTTTCGGTTACATGGCTTCGAACTTCACGGACCGTAGCCAGCGTGAGAATGCATCCGGTTCGCGCCAGGAGTTCGCCTTCACGGCGGGTCTGCTCAGCAAGTTCCGCCTGTCGCCCGCATTCGATTTCAATATCGAACTCAAGGGGTTGCTCGCCAAGTCGGATATTTGCCCTGCGGAGATGAACGGTTCTTATCTGGCCGGACTTTCCGCTACGGCTGGTATCACCTACCGCTTCAACCAGCGTGGCTGGGAGCGCGGCGTTCCGGGCTATACGGCCGATGACATCCGTGCTTTCCAGAATGCAGTGGCTGCGGGCAATTCCGCCCTCGAAGCCGCCCGGTCGGAGAATGCGGATCTGGCCAACAGACTGAAGGCTGCCGAGGCCGAGGCCGACGCCGCTAAAGCCGCTGCCGCCGCCGCTGCTGCCAAAGCCGCCGCCGAGGCCGCTGCCGCACAGAAGGTGAACACCCTCAGCCCGACTTCGATCATTTTCTACGATTACAGCATGTCGAAGCTGACGCCGAAGGAGAAGACCCGCCTCGAACTGATGGCCGACCTGATCAAGAGCGGTCCGAAAGACCGGGTCTACAAGATCGAGGGCCACGCCGACCAGCAGACGGGTACGGCGGCAGGCAACAAGCGCGTTGCCGAGAACCGCGCCAAGAGCGTTTACGACTTCCTCGTAAAATGCGGCGTGAACCCCAAACAGCTGACCTACGAAGGCAAGGGCAACGCAGCCAATGTTTACGAGAACAACCAGAAGGCCAACCGCGCCGTGATCATCAAATAAGGCCGGGCCGTATTGGGGAGGGCGAATGGAACCTTCCCGCCATAGAGAAAAAGATGCTCCGTTTGCGGGAGCATCTTTTTTCATATATATATTATATAAGGTATGCTTTTTTGCCGAACCCGGACTTACCGGATGATGACGGCGTTGACGAGCCGTACGCCCGAACGGCGGTTTATCTCCTCCTTGAGCGCCTCGCGCTGGTAGAAAAGTTCCGAGCGCAGGACGCTCGACTGTATGCGTACGTACAGGATGTGCTTTTCGAGCCGCAATTCGGTGGTGACATCCGCGGCGCGGTCGCCGACAATCTCGCGCCATGTGTCCGGCAGTTTGCCTTCGGCGACTTTCGCGGCGATGTAGGGGCGTTTGAAAAACTCCTCCAGCAGGTCGCCCATCAGCATGGTTTTGGTTCGTCTCATGGCTGTTCGTCGGTTGATTCGGGTACGGATCGCTCTTTTTCCGCGCCTTTCGCGGAATCTTCCGTTGCATTTTCCGAGGCGTTCTCCGGGGTGTTTGCGGCGTTTTCAGCTGCATTCCCGGCCGGGCCTTCCGCCGGATCTTCCGCCGCGGCCCGCTCCTGCGTCACGGCGCCTTCGGCGACTGAAAAGAGCGTGTAGTCGCCGCCCGCCTTGTCGAGAATCCGTTTCAGGCGTGTCGGGTTGCAGTCGGTGATCAGGATTTGCCCGAAGGTGTCGTCCGAGACCAGCCGGATCAACTGTTCGACCCGCCCGGCGTCGAGCTTGTCGAACAGGTCGTCCAGCAGCAGGATCGGGCGTTCGCCCTTCGTCTGGGCGACGACGGCGTACTGCGCCAGTTTGAGGGCGATCAGGAAGGATTTCTGCTGTCCCTGCGATCCGTATTTGCGCAGGGGATAACCTCCGATTTTCAGCACCAGGTCGTCGCGGTGAATGCCTGCCGTCGTGAATTCGTTGACGATGTCCTTCTGCCGCGCATCGAGCAGTATCTCCTCGAACGGACGGTCGTTCAGCTCCGATTTGTAGTGCAGTTCGACCTGCTCCCGGTCGCCCGAGAGGATGCTGTAATAGGCCGCGGTCACGGGTTGCAGCCGCTCGGCGAACTCCTGCCGCCGGGCGTGGATGGCCTTGCCGTGTTCGCACAGCTGCATGTCGTAGATTTGGAGCATGGTTTCGTCGGGCCGGGTTTTCAGCAGGCGGTTGCGTTCGGCCAGCACGGCGTTGTAGCGCATCACCGAACCGAGATAGGCGCGGTCCAGCTGTGAAATGAAGGCGTTGAGATAGCGTCGGCGCTCGTCGGCGGCGTCCGAGATCAGCGCGCTGTCGGCCGGCGACACGATCACCGCGGGAATCAGTCCCACGTGGTCCGAAAGCCGTTCGTACTCCTTGCCGTTGCGCTTGAGCACCTTGCCGCCCTTGCGCGAGAAGCTGCACACGATGGTTTCCCGCTTGCCGGCATCGCTCGCATAGGTCCCTTCGACGAGGAAGAAGTCGGCGCCGTGGCGGATGCTCTGCCCGTCGGTCATCGGCAGCGACGACTTGCACATCGAGAGGTAGTAAACGGCGTCCACGACGTTGGTTTTGCCCGCGCCGTTGTCGCCCACCAGGCAGTTGATGCCGGGGCACAGCGCGAGTTCCTCCTGGGAGATGTTTTTGAAATTCAGCAGCGCTATTTTCTTCAGATGCATAGGACAAAAATACAAAAAATCCGGACACGACATTGCACATTGTGAATAGTTTTGTATCTTTGCAAACTATCGTACGAATTATAAACTAATAACACAATAAGCAATATGGCAAAGCAGAACGTCGCCGAGCAGGAAACCCTCGGCGAAGCAATGAACAAAACGGAGTTGTTTTTCGAGAGGAACGGCCGGACGATGTCCTACGTTTTCCTCGGTCTGCTCGTCCTCGCAGCCCTCGTTTTCGGCTACCGCTCGCTGATCCTCCAGCCCCGCGCCACGAAGGCCGCCGAGATGATCGCCGAGGCGCAGAACCGTTTCGAAGGCGAGAACCCCGATTTCGAGACGGCGCTGCTGGGCGACGACAACGCGGCCGGTTTCCTCGACGTGATCGAGAAGTATGGCTCGACGCCTTCGGGCAACCTCGCCAAGCATTATGCGGGCATCTGCTACCTGCGTACGGGCGATCTGGAGAACGCCGCCAAATACCTGGCGAAGTTCTCGCAGCTGAAAGGTATCCCCGGGGAGCTGATCAACGCACAGAACTACGGTTTGCAGGGCGATATCGCCGTTGAGCAGCAGGACTACGCCAGGGCGGTGAAGTTCTACGAGAAGGCCGTGAAGGCCGCCGACAACAACCTGACGGCCCCGATGTACCTGCGCAAGGCAGGTCTTGCGGAGCAGGCGCAGGGCAATGAGCAGAAAGCCGCGGCTTTCTATGAAGAGATTTTGACTTCGTATCCCGCCTCGATGGAGGCCCGCGATGCGGAAAAGCTGCTCGGCAGCATCAAATAGCGAAAGACGATGGCGACCAAGAATCACAACCTTTCCAAATTCGACTCACCCCTGCCTTCGGCCGCTGACATGCGGTTCGGTATCGTCGTGGCCGAGTGGAACCGCGAGGTCACCGAGGCCCTGTTGGAGGGAGCCGTGCGCACGCTGCGTGCCGCCGGGTGCCCCGATATGAATATCCAGGTCAAATATGTCCCGGGCACGTTCGAGCTTTCGCTCGGCGCGCAGTTCTTCGCGGAGTATACCGACGTGGACGCCGTCATCGCTCTCGGATGCGTTATCCAGGGCGACACGCGCCACTTCGATTTCATCTGTCAGGGCGTGACGCAGGGCATTACGCAGCTGCAAATCCAGTGGAACATGCCCATCGCTTTCGGCGTGCTGACGGTGGGCGACATGCAGCAGGCCCTCGACCGCTGCGGCGGCCGTCACGGCAACAAGGGCGACGAGGCTGCGGCCACGGCCATCAACATGGTGAAGTTGCAGATCGACATGGAGGCGGCTTCGCCCGACCATGAACCCGACCGGCGCAATATCAACTGATTGCCGCTTTCTGGCGGCGATCTTTCGCACATCCTTTAAACGAGGCGGATGGACAGTACCGAAGTACATTCCATCCGCCTCGTTCTTTTGCTGTCCGGCGTTCGTTCGTCTGATCCGTTCCCGCCGTTCGCCCGGACTTGTTCAGCTGTCGCCGCTTCGGCCGGTCATTGGGCCTTTTCGAGCGTGATGCGCTCCGAATAGCGGCGTCCGAAACGGTCCGTGGCGACTACCTCGATCGTCTGTGCCGAAGCCGAAGGACGCGCTTTGAAATAGAAGTCCGAGATGCGGGGATGCTGCGATTTGGCGAGTTTCCGCCCGGCGTTTTTCAGAGAGTCGAGATGCGCCGCATAGTCGGGGTCGACGATCTGGATGCGCTGCATTGCGCCGCGGTAGCGGCCGTCCTCGTACCAGACGACGGTCCAGCAGGGGTCCCAGTTCCAGATTTTGGCCACGACGCTTCCGGGAAACGCTTCCACCTGCCCGGGCTGCCATACCCGCAGTTGCCGTACGGCCGGAGACCCGAGGCTCCGGTACTCCCACGAGAACTCTCCGCCGCACTCGCGGAAGAGCTGGTAGCCTTTGGGCGTGCCGTCCTTGTTGATCGGGTCGTACCACAGATTTCCGCAGATCTGTGCCACGTTGTGCTCCACGACTCCTTCGCGGATGTCGTAGTTCGAGTTGACGTGCGTGTGTCCCGTGATGAAATGCAGTTCGTGGCCGGCAAAGGCGTCCATCAGCCTGGCGGCCGACTCCATGACCTGATTGCCTTTCCAGGCCTTCATGGCCGGGGCGTGCATGGCCACGCAGACGCGCGACCCGGCGGGCAGCCGCCGGGCGTATTCCGCGGCCCAGGCCAGTTGCAGCGAGTCGATCTGCTCGTCGTATTTCTTCGCTCCGTGGTAGACGATGTCGTCGAGGACGATGTAGTGGGTCCGTCCCATGTCGAAGGCGTAGTAGGTGGGGCCGAAATGGTTCCGGTAGTTCTCCGTGGCCTCCCGGTCGGTGTATTTGTTCCGGTCGTGGTCGTGGTTGCCGATCACGCCGTAGACCGGTATTCCGAGCGATGCGAACTGCTCGCGGACGCCGGCGAACAGCTCCGGAGAGTCCCAGACGATGTCGCCGAGCAGCAGCGCCGCCTGTGCCGTGCCCCGTTGCTTCCCGAGGGCGGTCGCGCGTTGCAGTTCGGGGATGATCTCGGTTCGGAGCCGGTCGAAATGCGCCGCGGTTTTGGGCTGCGGGTCGCCGATCGCCAGCAATTCGTAAACCTCGCCCGTGGCCGGCCACGGACGCAGCTCGAAATCGTAACGCTTCGTGGAAGCGGCGTAGGGCCGGAAGAATTGCGGGATGTCCTGCTCCATGGGGGCCAGGTAGCCGGAAGGGGTTACGATGCTGATGAACAGCGCGTCGTCGTCGGCGTCGAGGGTGAAAGTTCCGTCGGCGCCGCTTTCGGTGAAGGAGTGGCCGTCCGTGACGGTGACGCCGGAGACCGGCGTCCCGGCGCATTTGACCGTGCCCCGGATCGGGCGGGCCGTAACGGCTGCGCCGAGGCAGCAGACGAGCAGCAGGACAATGAATCGTTTCATGGTTTCGGTAGGTTTTGGGTTTCGTTCTGATCGGTGCGGGCCGCTAAAAGAGGCCCAGGTTATCCAGGAAGATCAGCAGCAGCACTGCCGGGCAGACGTAGCGCACGAGGAAGATGAACACCCCGTAGATACGGAATTTCAGCGTGCCGTTGTTGCTGATTTCGGCCTTGAGTATTTTCCGGTCGAGGCGCCAGCCGACGAATATGCAGGTGAAAAATCCGCCGGCGGGGAGCAGGATGTTGGCCGTAAGGTAGTCGAGCGAGTCGAAAATCGTGAGTCCGAAGATGTTCCATCCCTTCAGAACGCCCAGCGACAGCGATGCCACGGCGGCCAGCGCCATGCAGGCTCCGGTCGTGGACCATGCGGCGGCCCGCCGGCTCATGTGCCACTCCTCGTGCATGTAGGCCGTGATGACTTCGTGCAGGGAGATGGTCGAGGTGAGCGCCGCAACGACCAGCAGCAGAAAGAATACCGACGACCAGACCATGCTCAGCGGCATCGAGTTGAAGATGCCCGGCAGGGTGATGAATACGAGCGACGGTCCCGACGAGGGTTCGATGCCCACGCTGAACACCGCCGGGAAGATCACCACGCCGGCCAGCACGGCTACCAGTGTGTCGAGGATCGTGACGTTGAGCGCCGTGTGGCGCAGGTTGGTGTCGGGTTTGAAGTAGGAGGCGTAGGTGACCATCGTGCCGATGCCGATCGAGAGCGAGAAGAAGGCCTGCCCCAGCGCCACGAGCACCGTCGAGGGCGTCACCTTCGAGAAGTCGGGCCGGAACAGGAACCGAAGCCCTTCCTCGCCGCCGGGCATCAGCAGCGAGTGGATCGACAGTGCGATCAGGATGACGAACAGCAGGGGCATCAGCACCTTTGCCGAGCGTTCGATGCCTTTCTGCACGCCCGTCGCGATGACGAAGTGCGTGGCCAGCACGAACAGCGCGGTGTAGAGCACGGGCCGCCACGGGTTCTGGATGAAATTCTCGAAAACGCTCTTGTATTCGTCGGCGGTGGTGTACCGGGCGAGGCTTCCCGTCACGGAGTGAACCATGTATTCGGCGGTCCATCCCGACACCACGAAGTAGAAGCCCAGGATCAGGAATGCCGCCACGACGCCGTTGTAGCCCAGGAAACTCCACTTGGGGTCGAGCGCCCGGTAGGCTCCCACGGCATTGCGGTGCGAGGCGCGTCCGACCGAGAATTCGGCCACCATGATGGGCAGTCCCAGCAGCAGGACGCAGAGAATGTAAATTACCAGAAAAGCTCCGCCGCCGTTGTCTCCGGCGACATAGGGGAACCGCCAGATATTTCCCAGCCCCACGGAACTTCCGGCCGCGACGAGCACGGCGCTCAATTTGCCGCCCAGCGTTGCGCGGCCGTGTGAATGATGCATATATCGGTTCTATTTGAAAAACTGCGCGCACGCAGCCGCGTGCGCGCAGTTTTCTATTTCTCCAGTACGACGCTCACCTTCTCCAGTTTGCCGCCGAGCGGGGGCGCCAGTTTCGAGACGGTGCATTTTACGTGCCGGACCTGCCGGAACGAGGCGTAGACCGCCTCGATGATGTTCATCGCCACGCGCTCGATCGTGCGCTGGGTAATGCGCATCTGGAGCGAGACGACTTCGTAGACCGTGAGGTAGTTGACCGTCTGTTCGACGCTGTCCTCGGCGGCCGCGTCGCCCAGGCAGGCCGTGATCTCCAGGTCGACCGTGAAGCGGTTGCCGACCTTCCGTTCGAGTTCGTAGCAGCCGTGCAGCGCCCGGAACTCCATGCGCTGGAGAACGATCCGGTATTCCATCCTATTCGGCGATCACGAGGTAGTAGTTCTTCTTGCCGCGCTGCACGAGCAGGTATTTGCCCGCGATCAGGTCCGCGTCGGTCACCGGGCGCATCGCGTCGGCCAGCTTCTCCTTGTTGAGCGACACGCCGCCGCCCTGCACCAGTTTGCGGCACTCGCCTTTCGAGGCGAAGATGTCGCTTTTCTCGGCGCAGAGGTCCACGAACGGCAGCCCCAGCTCGGCGCGGGCGATGCGGAACTGCGGCACGCCCTCGAAGACCTGCAGCAGCGTCTGCTCGTCCAGCCCCATCTCCAGTCCGCTGGCCAGGGCCTCGATGGCCTCCGGCTGATCCCCGCT
>OHLF01000480.1_pt1 | contig 12598 bp, 9 predicted proteins | sample 1569001 | NCBI WGS metagenome assembly OHLF01 (sample SAMEA3879541, study PRJEB24766) | human gut metagenome | biome: human-associated habitat; feature: feces | place: USA | collected 1985/1987
GTCAAAACCTGACGGTTTTGCCAGCTCCCTCGGAGAGGGAGCCTCTGGCGTGCCGGAAACTTTGCAATTTACCCGGTAGCTTTGCCGCTGCTGCGAAAGCCTTCACCCCTTGGGGACAGATTTCCCCCGCGCCGGGGGAAAATGTCGCGCAGCGACAAAAGGGGGAGCGGGTGGCGCGTAGCGCCGGATGAGGGGATGATTTCCCGCAAGCTGCCGCTTGCCGGAGGGTAAATTGCAAAAACCGTGCAAATGGCGCATAAAAAGAAAAGCCAACAAGGAATCTTACGGTTCTTCGTTGGATTTTTGCGCGCTCGAGGGAACTCGAATCCCGGGCCCTCTGATTAAAAGAGCCCACCGGGCAGAACACTCTGATTTTAGAAGTTTCGAGTTTACGCTATTTTTGTGCAAAACATCGTAATTTTCTGCCCAGTAATTTCTGCACCCTTTGTCGTATTTTGCAAGTCAGAGTACCCATTGCATCCCTTGAAACCGTGCAAAAACAGTGCAGAAACCGTGCACTTACTCTGGGACAAATAAAAAATGATGATTTTTGATCCATGACTTGGTGGCGATTTGAGTGACCACAGAGGTAAATTTGATACACGGAAAGAAGAATGCCCACTCGTCTGAGGAGTTCTCAGGGGAGTGGGCATTTTCACACAAGTGGTTAATATAATTTCGATTATGATAATTCAAATTATATTAAGATGTTCCATGGGCTGTAACAGCTTCACCGATTGGTTTTCAAAAACCACCTGTTGATAGCGGTGTTACTTCTTCACAAATTGGTATACGCCATATTCTGGTGACGTCACCAATCCATGCTTGATAAGATTCTTGATAATAGAGGATGCACGAGATTTCTGAACGCCATATAGCTGTGCAACGTTTATGCTGCGGAACTGATATTGATACCGATATCTCTTGAAAAGTTCAAGCGTCCGCTCTTTTGTACTTGCAGTTAGTCTCGTGCCATTCAGCCTTTCGCAAAGTTCACTCACTTCTGCATCCGTACTCATTCCGTGAAGCACTGTAGAAGTTTCCGCACTTTCCGCACCACTTGCCACACTTTCCATACTGATCTGTGCCGGAGTCGCTACACTTCTGTTCGGCAGTGTGACGATAAAGAAATCCGAATCCGAGTAGAAAGTCGGCTTCTGAGCCACTTCCACATGAAGCTCTAAGTCCTAATATAGTTCAAGCGTATTATACCGTTTTTTATCAGTACATTCCACTACTTTATGCGGTCACATGGGTGGCATTCTCTTTCACCGAATTGATCGTATCCATCAGTTCACTCCCTGTTTTGCCATCAAACAGGCGGGTAAACAGGATGGGCTGGTCAAAGGGTGGTTTCATCAACACTGCTTTGCTTTCCACATAACCGTTCTGCTCGATGTAATGAATGACCTTCTGCACGAACGCGATCTGCTTTGCATTCAGCGATTCGTCATTGATGAATTTTGAAAAGGCCTGCATGGCAGCATCGTGGTCCAGCTTTGCCACTTTACGCACCAGCAGACCAAAGGGCGTATCCCGAAACTCCCGTGCATAGTCCTCTTTGCTGCCCAGCTCACAGGTGAAGATATGTTCCAGCTCGGTATAGTCGCCCCGGGAAAGCGGAATGTTCTGGGTCAGCTTGTGGATGGCCAGCGTGTCAGTGCGGTGCTCCATGATGTAGCGGTTCACACGTTCCCGGTACTCGCCGAAATCGTAGCCGGAATCCAGCGTTTTGCCCTCGGTCTGTTCCAGTACCGGGTCGGCAAGGGCCGTGTAGACAGGTTTTTGCCCTTCTACACCGTCCACCAGAAACTTGATGAGTTCCCGCAGCTCCTGCCGCATTTCCTCAAAGCGGAGCAGATCATGCGAGGTCAAAAATTCGTCTGTCTGCACCTCCCGGATGAGTGGCAGCTTTGCCTGCACCTGCGGGATGGTAGCCTTCCCTTCCAGCAATGCCGCTGTGCTGCGCAGCTGTTTCTGGGCGCGGCCCAGCCCCGGCAGACCTTCCAGTTCACAGAGCAGCAAGCCATACACAAAGTTATCGAACCGCTTGGCGGCCTCGTCCTTATCGTCCAGCGAGATGAGCGGTGCAACCTCTTTCATCAGAGTACCCTTGTCCGTTTCGGTCAGGCTGACAAAGGCTTCCGGCTTTTGATAGTGTTCCACGGCCTGTCGGTGCAGCCGTACGGATACCAGCTCCGGGTTCAGCGCGCCCACTTCGGCACGGCAGGTCTCCGTTAAGATCTTGCGCCAGTTCTGGTATTTTTCGCCCCCATAGGCTCCATCCTGCAGCGCGGCGGCGATCCGCACCTGCTTGCAGAAAATGCTCTCGGACAGACTCTTGGTGTCCGCGCTCTCGTAGCCGTTGGGCTTCTGACGGAAAAATTCAAAGTTGCCGCAGTAGTCGAAGATCAGAAACCGCCGTTTGCCCGTATATTCGCCGTCGATGGCATCCACGCAGGCAAGGGATGGGCAGAGCCGCGTACCACGGCCGATCATCTGCCAGAACTTCGTTTTGCTGCGCACTTTTTTAAAGAACACCAGATTCACGCACTCCGGTACATCGATGCCCGTGTCCATCATATCCACCGAGACCGCAATAAACGGCGGCTTGTCCGGCTGCTTGAAATCGTCAATGATGGACTGCGCATAGGCGTCGTCGCAGACCACCCGCTGGATGAATCCCGGGTACTGGGTCTCCAGCTGCGGGTAGAGCTTGCCAAAGCGCTCCCGGATAAACTCCGCATGGCGCTTGTTCTGGGCAAAGATAATGGTCTTGCCGATGCGGTCACCACCCGCCGTCTGGATGCCGCGTTCCATCAGGTCTTGCAGTACCGTGTCCACGGTGTTGGCGTTGAAGATGAACTTATTCAGCTTTTCGGATGGGATGAAGGTGGGCAGGGTGTCGTCCTCGGCAAAATCGTCCTCGTAGCGCGCCTTATCTTCCGGTGAAAGCTGGTCGTAGTGGATGCCCTCTTCTGTGAATTTCGTCTTGACCTCGTAGTTGTAGTAAGGCACCAGCACATGGTCGGTGTAGACCGCCGTGTCGTAATCGTAGGCGTAGGTGGGGATGCCGTGTTCCATCTCGAAAAAGTCGTAGGTGTTGCGGTCCACATCGGTTTTCGGGGTGGCGGTCAGACCCACCAGAATCGCGTCGAAATAGTCGAAGATGGCACGGTATTTCTTGAAAATACTGCGGTGGCTCTCGTCCACGATGATGAGGTCAAAGTGGGCGGGCGAAAACAGCGGTACGCCGTCCTTGGTCTTGGCGTTGTCGATGGCGTTGAGCATGGTGGGATAGGTGGAAAACACGATGCGCGCGGCCTTATCGTCCTTGGAGGAGCACAGGTTGCACAGCGACTGGTCGGGCAGATACTTCTTGAAGTCGTCCTTTGCCTGCTTGACCAGCGCGGTGCGGTCGGCCAGAAAGAGCACGTTGGTCACATGACCGCCCCGGCTCAGTACATCGGTCAGGCTGGATGCGGTGCGGGTCTTGCCCGTGCCAGTAGCCATGACCAGCAGATTGCGCCGGAAGCCCTGCGCGATGTGGGCGCAGACAGCCCGGATGGCGTTTTTCTGATAGTAGCGGTCGGTGATTTTATCGTCAATTTCGATGGTGTCCAGCGGCTTTTTCTCGGTGCGGCGGTTCATCAGCTTCTGCAAGTCGTCCCTGCAGAACACCCCGCTCACGGCACGCTGCGGGCCGCTCTGTTCATCCCAGAAATAGGTGGTGTAGCCGTTGGTGGTAAACAGCATCGGACGGCGGCCGAATTTCTGCTCCAGACAGTCTGCATAAAGCTGAGCCTGCTTGCGCCCGATGTTGGGGTCTTTGGTGCTGCGCTTGGCTTCAATGACCGCCAGCGGCAAGCCGTCCTTGCCCATCAGCAGATAGTCCGCATAGCCCTTCTGCCCCAGCACGCCGTTCATGTTGTCCACCTCGTACTCGGTGCGCACATCGGCGTCCGGCCCGGTGAATTTCCAGCCCATGGCCTTGAGGTCGATGTCGATGATCTTCTGCCGCGTCTCGGCCTCGGTCAGGTCGGCGGCGGTGAAGCTGCGGCTCTGCTGGTTCTGCCGCTTGCTGGCCGTGTACGCCGCCGAAAGGCTCTCCACCTGCTTGCGCAAGGCTTCCAGCTCGGCATCCTTCTGGGACAGTAAACTTTCCTGCTCCCGGATCTTCTTTTCGTCCAGCGTTACCTTTTCGCCGGGGATGGCTGTTTCATCAAAGGAGCGCTCCACATAGTCCGTGCCGTAGCAGTAATCCACCCACTGGATGAAGTCAAACAGCCCCCGCAGGCTGAACACTGCATCCGCCGCCGACACACTATGCCCCGTATGTACCGCCAGATTGCCCGCCTTCACGATGCTGGGCAGCACGCTCCACACATTGCGGTCCACCGCGAACCGGAAACTCGGCTCATGCAGCAGGGATTGCAGGTTGTCCTTGTAGGGCATGGTGATGGTCTTATCTGCCGCATACACCCACTTCACCGCCAGCTCCAACGCCTTTCGACACCCTACCGCACACATCGCCGGGGAGGTGGAGAACACTTTCTCGGCCTCGATGGCAGAATTGGCAAAGAGGGAATATTCGGGGCGGGTGGAGAGATAGGAGAAGTTGGACATGGGAGGCTCCTTTCATCTGAATCAAATTTCCGGTTCTTTAAAAAGAAACAATTTTTCTTTTCTCCGTTTATCGTATGCAAAAAACGAACCATCTTCTAGGACCAATTTATAATTGGGAATTCTATAAGCGCCATTGTTTGTACGATTGCAATATCGTTGCGGATTCGTATTCAACCGTATTTGGCACAGGGATAACGAATTCCAAACTTTATCTGCAATAAAAACAGCTGTTCCTCCATCACCGGAAGCGGCAATTCCACCACTTGTATATAAAAGTGAACCATCCCGAAATGGTACAATTGTTGTTACTCCATTTTTCATAAGTTCAAATACTTGTTCATCGGTTAAATTTACAGAAGCACCAGATTCTAAGACCGGTTTCATATTGGGAATATACCGGACCAGTTCAGGCCAATTATCATGAACGATTTCCAGCAATTCATGAGAAAACCATTTGTTTCCATAGGGATGTTGCCGTACATCAATAAAATAGACCACATTTCCTTTTCGCTGAAAAAAGAGAAGCAGAGGATTTGTATATTTTTTCTTGGGATTTTTCTTTTCTAAGTGCAAGTGATATATATTCCATGCCTTCAACAAAAAATCCGATTTTTCCATAGAAGGTGAATTTATCAATTTACTCATGTAATCTGTGATAGGTTCAGCGTTTCGGAGACGATTTTCTATATCGGCAATATTTTTCTTGTCGTTCTCTGAAAGATCAGCTAGTTTTTGCGTTAGTTCTTGCGAATATATCACTTGATAATGCTGCAGAGAATCGAGCCGACGCTGCCTTATCTGAACCCAGTTCATATAAAGATGCCAGTTATCCCAATTCGGAGAAATCTGGATTCCAAGGTTTTTCAATCCTCGGCTCGAGATCTCTGCAAGGTCATGATGAAAATCCATCTTTTTTCTCCTCTCTAATAGAGAAGTTGGACACAGAAGCCCATTTTTAAGATTTCTATCACAACATTCTTTAATGAATGTTTTAGGATTCTGTTGTGACCACAGTATGCACTTGTATTGTCATGCAAGCTTTACAAAAGGCTTTTCCATAGTCTGACAATTCAAAAAAGCCTGCCATCAGCAATGGCCTGTTATATGTTTGTTGTTGTCGGATGTTGTTCATCTTATCATGCATATATTTATTGTTTTCCAAAGGTTCATACAGACTTTCATCACTTAATACGACCATATTGCCGCCATTTGAAACTAAACCAAGCCGTTGCAAATTGTCAAAATAAAATCCGGTATTATATGGAACTTCACAACCGGTTAATTCGCCAACATTTGAAAAGTTCTTGACCACGCTAAAGCCAGCCTTTTTTTCATCGGTTGCGCGTAATGTAACCGTTGGCACTGTCGGATGCTGATTCATATACTTTAATATTTTTGCTTCGTCCGAAGAAAGTTGCCTTATTACGTCTACAAAACCCGGATGAATCCCGCTTTGCATAAATTTGTCCATTGAATTTGCTAAAACGGTCGCATACATTTTTAAAAGGTCTGGCTCCTCCGTAAGACTTGCATTTTGCAACACAGGCACAACTACATTCGCCTTAGGAGGAATGATGTTTTCTGGTGGGATCAATTTTAAATGTTCTTCAACCAATTTTTGCACAGTATCCAATGCTTCTTTTTGTAGTTGAGGGTAGTATTCGCGAAACATTTGAAGTGCCATCCGAGTAGCATCCGTTACCGATAGACCATAGTTGTTTACCGTGCCTGCAAAGGTATTATGATGGGAACCCAAAGCCGCAGTTTGGTTGACTTCATGATTTTCGTCCATTGTTACTTCTCCCGCTTATCTGTTTGCACACCAATTACAGTATTGTTATTGCCTGAGACTGTTTGATTGACGCTTATTTTATCCTCAGACTTTTTCTTGCTGTCTTTCTCCGGCTTTTTTATCAATCCAAAAACTCCATTGATAACTGCTACTACTACAACGCCGACCGATCCAATAATTGCAACCCAAATGGCTTCTGACATACAACAAGACACTTCCTTTTTCTTCCATTATACTGCTAAAATCTGCTATTGCACACCCTTTTACCCAAAATATTCCTGCATCAGCGCCTTTTTCATCAGTTCCAGCTTTTCAAGGCTCTGCTGTACGGTCTGCTTCTGCTGGTCTACGCGCTCCACAAAGGCGGCAAACTGTTTTTGAAGAGAAAGTGGTGGAACAAGAGTAGGTAATGCCCTAAGCTGTCGCATGTTGATGCTTGCAATGCCTGTGGTTTGCTTAGCACAACCTAAAAAGTAACGCTTGGCTTTTTGATGACGTAAATATTCGGCAAAGAAAGAGGGTAAAATTTCTTGTTCATTCAACCGCACACGGAAAATGTGATTTTGATGAATTGAGTTTTTCAGTGGCACTTTAATTATAGCTCCCCGCCCGACTTTATCAGGGTCCCCGCCCTCAGTCATTAAGATATCATCCGGCATCAGTCTGTATTGCTCAATTTCCTGTCTTGTTGCCAGAATCGTCTTTACAGTTGTCCAATCAATATAACCGTCTTTTACATTTGAAACCGCCATATATGGTACTTCTTGCAAATCTGTTTCTGTTGTTTTGCGGCCTTTTGTAATTCCAGAAACAATGTCGGCCATCCTTTCCAGCGTTTTTTCTGGCCATTGCATGGAGTTTAGCAACACATCCCCAAACATCTCCACAAACCGTGCCTTTATCAGCTCGTCCAGTTTGGCAAGCTGTTGTTTTCGCAGAGAAATCAGGCTATCCATCTTGCTTAGTATCTCAGCTATGGATTTTTGTTCTTTTTCTGTACGCTCTAGTAGCTTTTCTTTTCCGTAATCTTTAAAATAAATGTGCGGTATCGTTGCCCCAGAAAAATATTTTGCAAGGTTCATGTGTTCCATTGCAAACGCAAGGTAATGGACATTTACTCCTTCATTCGGCAAAATATATTGCATTGTTCCAATAACAGACGATTTTTCAGGGAGACACATAACTCGGCCAATACCTGCGCCATCTTTTACAACTGCAACATACGGATTTTCCTGCTTATAAAAATCCACATATCCAACCAACCCACTCGCTCCATAAATGGGATATTGGCCTTCATGTCCCTCCAAATCTTTCTGTGCAATATTGGAAGAAGCTTTCTGGCATAAATCCTTTAATTGAATCATCACACCATCTCCTCCAACTCTGCCAGACCCTTGGTGATCTCCATTTCCAGCTCATGCAGGTCGGCAAGAATTTCCGTGGTCGAGGGGTACTCCACCGGCACATACTCGGTCTCTTTGTACTTATTGATGGATAAATCGTACCCATTGGCAGCAATTTCTTCTTTGGGCACAAAGAAGCTCTGCTCGGTGCGCTTGCGGTCAGTTTCGGCATCAAGGTTATGGAATCGGGCGATGATGTCCGAGATGTCGTTTTCCTTCACCTCGGTGCGCTTGTCGTCCAGCGAGAAGCCGTCGGCTTTCATATCGTAGAACCACACCTTGTCGGTGCCGCCCGCGCCGGTCTTGGTAAACACCAGCACCGCCGTAGACACGCCTGCGTAGGGCTTGAACACGCCGGAGGGCATGGAGATGACCGCCCGCAGCTGATGGTTTTCAATCAGTTCTTTTCGGATGCTCTGGTGCGCTTTGCTGGAACCGAACAGCACGCCGTCCGGTACGATGCAGGCGCAGCGTCCGCCGGTTTTGAGCATTCGCAGGAAGAGCGCAAGGAAAAGCAATTCTGTCTTTTTGGTGTTGGTGACGGCCTTCAGGTCGTCGTTGATGCTTTCGGCATCCACAGTGCCCTTGAACGGCGGGTTCGCAAGGCAAATGGTGTACTTGCTGCAAATGGAATTTTGCTTCGACACGCTGTCCTTGTAGTCGATTTCCGGGTTCGTGATGGAGTGGAGCATCAGGTTCATGGCCGAAATGCGCAGCATGGTGCGGTCCATGTCAAAGCCGGTGAACATCGGGCCGGCAAAATGCTGCCACTGCTCCGGGGTCATGCTGTCCTCGTAGTGGGCGCGGAGGTACTGCGCGCTGGACACCAGAAAGCCTGCCGTGCCGCAGGCGGGGTCGCAGATCAAGTCGTCCGGTGTGGGCTGTACCAGCTCCACCAGCATGTCACGGATGTGTTTGGGCGTGCGGAACTGGCCGTTTTTTCCTGCAATTGCCAGTTTGCCCAGCATATACTCGTACAGATCGCCCTGCATATCAAGGTCGGCAATGTCGTGGGTGTAAAGATCCTCCAGCCCGGTGATGATCTTTTGCAGCACCTGCGGCGTGGGAATCAGGAACATGGCATCGTCCATGTACCGCGCAAAGGCGGTGTTCTGTTCCTTTTCATCCTCTGCCCGCAAAACTTCTTTTTCTTTTTCCGACAAGGTCTTGCCCAGCTTTTCTGCCTCCTGCTGTGCCTGTTCCAGCTTGCTGAGTACCTCTACCAGTTCGCCTTTTTCGTTGAAATCCGGCAGACGGCCATACTTCATCTTTTTGATGGCCGGGAACACCCGCTGCTGCATGGTCAGGAAAATCTCGCGGGAGTCCTTATCCTTGAAGCGGCTCCACCGCATGGACTGCCCTGCTTCGCTGGACGGGAAGATGTGCTCCATCTTTTCGCCCGCCATGTTCTCAAAATCTTCGATGGCAAGCTCTTTCTCGTCCAGTGACCGGATGAACATGAGATAGGTCAGCTGTTCAATGACGGTCAGCGGATTGGTGATGCCGCCTGCCCAGATGTCCGTCCAGATCTTGTCTACCTTATTTTTAATGGCTCCTGTTACCATGCGCTCCTCCTGAATGTTTGCCAATCGCAAACGCTTTGCATCTTGAATTTTTGGTGATAATACCACAATTTTATTATAGCAGTGTACGGTTGTATTTTCAATGTAGAGTGTTTAGCAGAAGTGCTTTCTTTATCGCAAGTCGAGAAATCAGTGCAACATTAAAACAGCCTATTTGCGATATCAATTCAACGCTGTTGCTGTTGCATGAAGAAGTTGAATTGCTATAAAACGGTAAAGTGGATTTTATCTGCTTTGCCGTTTTTTCTTTACATCTGGACTCCAACATGCCTTTGTGCTATTCAGCGATTCCATCGCGCAGCCTGCGCCGGGACGGTGCAGATTTGAAAGGGGTTGGGATTTCCCAACAAGCATTTTGCAGAGCAAAGTTCGCGTTTGCGCAGCAGAGCGGTCTTGCGCCAGCAAGATGGAGGGGCTTCGCCCCGACAAGTTCCGCTCACGATGCACAGAATGCAGACAATGCAAGGAAAAACACGGCATTCCCGCCGGTGTGCAAAAAGTGTGCAAAAGTGTGCAGAGCCCCAGAAAACGAAAAATCCCACGAAGAATCTTGCGATTCTTCGTGGGATTTTGGTGCGCTCGAGGGAACTCGAATCCCTGGCCCTCTGATTAAAAGTCAGATGCTCTACCGGCTGAGCTACGAGCGCATATTCTGCGGCAAAATAATACCGCCGAATAATATTACCACAATTGGCTGCAAAAAGCAAGAGCGACACCTAAAAAAGCGGAAATTTCAGTTTTATACAACAAAATTACTCAAAAAACCTTTGCGCCCGGCGCTGCAGCAGCTCCACCAGCAGGCCGGTATAGATGCTGACCATCGAGGGCGTCTCGCCCAGATCCATGGCCTTGCGTTGGGGCAGGTCGGCTAAGCGTCCCTTGTACAGGCACTTCAGCTGGGGCAGCAGGGTGTAGTCGTTGGGGTGCATCAGGGTGCTGTCCTTGGGCAGCGCCAAAGCGCCGCTTTGCTCCAGCACCTCGCTGACGAACTGGGAGCAGAAATAATGCCGGCGGCGCTGCCAGCGGATATGCAGCCCGCACAAAATCAGCCCCAGCGTGTTGAAGCTGTACTCCTCGCTGTGGCGCATGAAGTCCTCGGCGCGGTGCAGGGCGTGGGAATAGGCCTCATCGGACACCTCCAGCGCGTACAGCGCACAGGGGGCGTTGTCCCGCAGACGGAAAACGCCCCTGTTCAGATATTCTTTGCTGGGGCCTGCGGGGAACATGGTGTAGCCGTTTTTGCGGGTGGAGCTGTACAGGCAACTCAGCTCTGGATCAAAGGCCATGGAGGCGTGGGTATAGCTGGAACCGTGGCGGCATAGACCAGTTTGGACAGCAGCGTGCCGGAGCGGGTGAGCAGAATGTAGATGGTTTTCATGGCAGTTTCCCTTATGTCAGCCCCCGGCAAAGGGGGAAAAGTATCATCTATATACAGAACCAGTATAGCATAAGTAAGGTCCCTTTACCACTAAAACGTTTCTTCTGGCCAAAATATTGCCAAAAAGGGCAAAAACAGCAGCCCAAAACTGTTTTCAGGGCTCTGGGCTGCTGTTTCTCACAAGTTCTTGAAACGGTCAGCGGCACCCTGCTACAGGGGCCTCTCCATTTAGCCGTACAAAAATCGCTCTCCCCGGAACTCAGTGCTTTGTCGCCGACCACCCGTGGCAGTACCGGAGCGACTCTCCCTCGTCCACAGTCCATGTGCCGGACTTGTATCCGCAGGAACCGCAGACCTGGTAATACGTAGTATGCTGATAATAGACTTCGTCCGTCCCGTGGGGATAATGGATGCATTTTACTTCCTCCGGTCCGGTCTCAAACGTGTCTTTTTTTGGGGTTACGCGAGACATTTTCCCACAAGCGTCGCACTCACTGCTCCTGGCAGGAACCGGCTCTGCCTCCTCCAAGGCCTCCTCGGACGTGGAAGCCGCCGTTTCTTCCAATGGATCATCGTCATAGCTTTCTGCATCCGCAAAGCCTACCAGGCAAAGGGTCAGGGCCAAAACCATGGCCAGCAGGATCGGGGCGATCTTTTTCATAGAAAAGCACTTCCTCTCTTTCGGTATGTTGGTTTCTGTTTCTCGGAGAGTCCTCTCTAGATTTATTGTACCATACTGCTTTATTTTTTCAACTATCATCTTATTTTTTGTGCTCATTTACATTTTCTCAGTCTTGCACCAAAGAGCTGTCTGCTGTGTTTTTTGCCCCACCGGGGTCGGGGGTCCCACCTTGCATCCCGGTTTGTCAAGCTTTTATCAAAATGTCGGTTTTCTCCCTTCCCGCCTTATTTTTCACAGTCTGCATCCCTGCCGGGCTTCGTGAATTTACTTAATGTGGGAAAGCTTGTTTATGAAATTTGTTTCTTTTTTGCAAACAGAACCTTCCATTTATTGCTTTTGAAAAGCTTTTGTGTATAATGATAGACAGGAGAATTTGCATTGCATCGTTCTGTGCTGTCTCCCCCTTATGCGGTGTCCGTACCATAAATGGCGCTGCATCTCCTACACAGAGTTATGTAAGGATCAAACGAAAGTAGAGGTACGCAAATATGGCAAAGTTGGATCTTACCAAGTATGGCATCACCGGCACGACTGAAGTCGTGCACAACCCCTCCTACGAGCAGCTGTTCGCCGAGGAGACCAAGCCCGAGCTGGAAGGCTACGAGAAGGGTCGCGTCAGCGAGCTGGGTGCTGTGAACGTGATGACCGGCATCTACACCGGCCGTTCTCCCAAGGACAAGTTCATCGTGATGGACGAGAACTCCAAGGACACCGTGTGGTGGACCAGCGATGAGTACAAGAACGACAACCACCCCGCTTCTCAGGAGGCTTGGAAGGCTGTCAAGGAGATCGCTCAGAAGGAGCTGTCCAACAAGCGCCTGTACGTCGTGGATGCTTTCTGCGGCGCCAACAAGGATACCCGCATGGCAGTGCGTTTCATCGTGGAAGTGGCCTGGCAGGCACACTTCGTTACCAATATGTTCATCCGCCCCACCGCTGAGGAGCTGGAGAACTTCGAGCCTGATTTCGTTGTTTACAACGCTTCCAAGGCTAAGGTCGAGAACTACAAGGAGCTGGGTCTGAACTCCGAGACCTGCGTCGCCTTCAACATCACCAGCCGTGAGCAGGTCATCATCAATACCTGGTACGGCGGCGAAATGAAGAAGGGCCTCTTCTCCATGATGAACTACTATC
>OHLF01000481.1_pt1 | contig 12546 bp, 10 predicted proteins | sample 1569001 | NCBI WGS metagenome assembly OHLF01 (sample SAMEA3879541, study PRJEB24766) | human gut metagenome | biome: human-associated habitat; feature: feces | place: USA | collected 1985/1987
TCAAAATCTTTGACTTCTGCGGCCAGTTTCACCTTAAAATCCGTTGTATCAAAAGCCGTGATCGGCCCAACGGCGCAGCGGCCAGCTTTCACGGCGGCCCAGCTTTCCGCCACGGTATTGCCGGTTGGATTTACCGTGCCAAGGCCGGTGATAACGACCCGGCGTTTCTTTTCTATCTTCATAGCTGCACCTCACATTCCCATTCCGCCGTCAACACAAAGAACCTGCCCGGTGATGTAACCGGCCTGTTCCCCGGCCAGGAAAGCCACCGCCGCGGCAACATCTTCAGCACGGCCGATTCTGCCTGCCGGGATGGCCGCTGCGGCTGCGGCGCGGGCAGATTCCGGCATAGCGGCGGTCATATCGGTTTCAATAAATCCAGGTGCCACCGCATTGGCGGTAATATTGCGTGCGGCGTACTCTTTGGCAACGCTTTTCGTTAGGCCGATCAGCCCCGCCTTGCTGGCGGCATAGTTGGCCTGGCCCGCGTTCCCGTGCAGGCCGACCACACTGCTGATATTGATGATACGCCCATACCGCTGGCGCATCATCAAGCGGGAAGCTGCTTTGGTGCAGAAAAACGTCCCCTTCAGGTTGGTAAAAAGCACATTGTCAAAGTCGGATTCGGTCATGCGCATCAGCAGTTTATCCGCGGTGATGCCCGCATTGTTGACCAGCACATCGATCCGCCCAAAAGCGGCAGCGGTATCTTCCACCAGATTTTGGCAGGCTTCGGGGCTGCGCACATCCGCTTGCAGCGTGATGGCCTGCACACCAAAGGCGCGGCAGGCAGCCGCTGTTTCCTCGGCCGCGGCTGCGCTGCCTGCGTAGTTGACTGCAATGTTCATGCCGTTTTCGGCCAATGCAAGGCAGACGGCACGACCAATGCCCTTGGCGCCGCCCGTAACCAGAGCGGCACGGCGCATGTTTTCGGTTTGCGGCATGGTCAGGCTCCTTTCATGGTGCAAAGCAACTGCTGCAGCTGTGCAGCAGTTTCCACCGGATAGCACGAGATAGCATTTCCCACCGTCTTTTTCACAAATCCGGTCAACACCCTGCCGGGGCCGATCTCAATGGCGGTATCCACCCCCAGTTCCGCCAAACGGCGGACGGTGGCTTCCCAACGTACGCCGGACTGCACCTGTTTTTCCAGCAGCGTGGCGACCGTGTCATTCTGTGCCATTTCATGCCCAAGGCAGTTGAACAGCACCGGGAACTGCATCGGCGCAAAATGGATGGATTGGAACTTTTCCCGCAGCGCATCTCCGGCGGGGTGCATCAGCAGCGTATGGAACGCACCGCTGACGTTCAGCGGCAGGCAGCGCCGCGCCCCAGCGGCAAGCGCCAGGTCGGCAGCTTTGTCTACAGCAGCTTTCTCGCCGCCGATAACCAGCTGGCCGGGACAGTTGTAATTGCAGATCTGTACAACGCCCTCTTCGGCGGCTGCGCTGCAACATGCCTGCAAGGATGTTTCATCCAATCCCAAAACGGCTGTCATCCCACAGGTGCGCCCGGCAGCGGCAGCAGCCATCGCTTTGCCACGGAAAGCCGTTAAAGCGACCGCTGTCTGCATATCGAACACCCCCGCACAGGCCAAAGCGGAATACTCCCCCAGGGACAGGCCCGCCGCATAGTCCGGCATAATGCCCTGCTCCCGCAGCACAGCGGTAAGACCGGCGGCAAAAGCTGTCATACAAGGCTGGGTGTATTGCGTTTCCTTCAGTACGCCCGCCGCGTCGGTAAAGCAGACTTCTTTCAAATCAAAATCCACCACTGCGGCAGCTTCGTCAAAGGCGGCGCGGAAGGCAGGAAAGGTTTCATAAAGGTCCTGGCCCATACCGGCATGCTGACTGCCCTGCCCAGCGTATAAAAATGCTAATTTCATCAGATGGTCTCCTTGTACAACCCCGTGATGCAGGTCTTTGCCTCGCTTACCATTGCGGCAAAAATCTCTTCTACCGGGCGGACTTCATGCAGCAGCCCCGCGGCCTGTCCGGCCATCAGGCTTCCGTTTTCGGTGTCGCCGTCAAACACAGCCTTGCGCAGACTGCCAAGCGTAAAGCGTTCCAGCGCCATTTTGTCGGCCCCGGCTTTTTCCTGCCGGACATACTCGCGGCTCATTCGGTTTTTCAACACACGCACCGGGGTGCCGCCGATCCGCCCGGTCACAATGGTATCGCTGTCGCGGGCTTTCAGCAGCGCTGCCTTGTAGTTTTTGTGGATGGGGCACTCGGTGCTGGCCAGCAGACAGGTGCCGACCTGCACGCCGCAGGCCCCCAGCGCCAACGCTGCGGCCAAACCGCGCCCGTCAGCAATGCCGCCCGCGGCAATGACCGGCACGTGGACGGCATCAACGACCTGCGGCACCAGCGCCATTGTGGTCATTTCTCCCACATGGCCGCCGCTCTCTGTCCCCTCAGCAATGACAGCGTCAATGCCAAGCGGTTCCAGGTGTTTGGCTAAGATTGCGGCAGCTACCACCGGGATAACCGTGATGCCGGCTGCTTTCCACATTGCCATGTACTTTCCCGGATTTCCTGCCCCGGTGGTGACGATCTTTACGCCTTCTTCCACCACGATTTTGGCAAATTCATCTGCCTGCGGGTGCATCAGCATGATGTTGACACCAAAAGGCTGGTCGGTCAGCGCACGGCAGTGGCGGATGTTTTCCCTCAGGGCATCGGCATCCATACCGCCGGAACCGATCAGGCCCAGCGCCCCGGCGTTAGAGCAGGCAGCAGCAAATTCGCCCGTGGCGATATTGGCCATTCCACCTTGGATAATGGGATATTTCGTACCTAAAATTTCATTGAGCAGCTTCATTTTCTACCCTCATACGTCAGCAGCATTCCGCCCCAGGTCAGCCCGCCGCCAAAACCGATGCAGGCCAGGGTCTGGCCGGGGTGCAGTAAATCATTTTCCACCATTTCATGCAGGGCAATGGGAATGCTGGCAGCACTGGTATTTCCATGGCGGTCCATATTTTTATAAAATTTTGACGGTTCTGCGTGCAAGTGTTTGATACAATGGTCAATAATGCGGCTATTGGCCTGATGGCAGACGACCCAATCCAGGTCAGCCAAGGTCTTTTGACTGTGCTCCAACACGGTTTGCAGGCAACGCGGCATGGTTTCCACCGCAAAACGAAAGACCGCTTTGCCATCCATCGTGATCGGGGCCGTATCGCAGGCTGCGGGGCCGCCGACACGGATGGCTTCGCTCCCCCGCGCGCCCAACGTGACGGCAAACGGCACATCTTCGGCCAGTTCCAGAATAGCCGCACCCGCGCCATCCCCAAACAGTACGCAGGTTGTGCGGTCGGTCGGGTCCACCATGCGGGACAGCGCTTCGCAGCCGATGACCAACGCATAGCGTCCGCCCAGGGTGTTCAACAGCCCGTGGGCCGCAGCAATAGCATAAATAAAACCGGAACAAGCTGCATTTACATCAAAAGCGGGCCGGTTCTCCGGCAGCCCCAAGGCCGCCTGCACACGGCAGGCAACACTGGGGGTAGCCGTTGGAGCCGAAAGCGTTGCCGCAACGCAGCAGGCAATCTCGCTTGCTGCCAGCCCGCTACGCGCCAGGGCCTGGCGAGCGGCGGCAATGGCCAGCGTGGCGGCATCCTCACTTTCGGTGCAGTAATACCGCTGGCGGATGCCGGTGCGGGTCATGATCCATTCATCGCTGGTGTCCACCTGTCGGCTCAAATCCTCATTCGTCACTACACGGCCGGGCAGTGCCCCGCCGGTGGCCAGCAGCTGTAAGCCTTTCATGCTCCCCTCATTTCTCCGATACGGCGGTATTTTTTGTATCTCTGGTCGGCCAATGCCTTTCCACTCATCTTGCACAAAGCGGCAAGGTGCGCGGCAATGGCGGTATCCAACCGGCTGAAAAGCAGCTGCCGCCCGCGCTGTGCACCGCCCAGCGGTTCGGCGATGATCTCTTCCACAATTCCATCCGTATACAAGTCCTGCGCCGTCAGTTTCATCATGGTACAGGCTTCGCCGCTGCGGGAGGCATCTTTCCACAAAATACTGGCAAATCCTTCGGGGCTCAACACCGAATACACAGCGTTTTCCAGCATCAGAATATGGTTGGCAACGCCAAGCCCCAGTGCGCCGCCGCTGGAGCCTTCGCCCGTAACGATAGCCAGTACCGGGACGGTCAGACCGCTCATCTCCATCAGGTTGCGGGCGATGGCCTCCCCCTGGCCGCGCTCCTCGGCATCCTTACCGGGGTAAGCACCGGGGGTATCAATAAATGTGATGATGGGCCGCCTGAATTTTTCCGCCTGCTTCATCACGCGCAGCGCCTTGCGGTAGCCTTCCGGTCCCGGCATGCCAAAGTTGCAGCGCAGGTTTTCTTCCAGCGTCGTTCCTTTGCGGTGCCCCAAAACCGTAACGGGCATCCCATGGAATCGCGCGATACCGCACAAAATGGCCGCGTCCTCCTTGCATTGCCGGTCTCCGCACTGCTCAAAAAAGTCGGTAAACAGGTTGTCGATGATTTCGCCGATATGCGGGCGGTCAGGGCGGCGCGCCAGAAAAACTCTGTCCTCCGGCGTCAGTGATGTGCAGCGCTGCAAAAGCATGTTTTCCTGCGCGGAAAGCTCTGCCAACTCAGCGGCATGGGTAGTCGTATTCGCCATTTCGGCATCATCGGTGCTGCTACACAATGCATCAATCTGCGCGTCCAGCGGTTCCAGTTGCTGCAAAACCTCTTTGATCATCTGCATTTCCTCCCCTGTGTATGGAGCTGCAAAATCCGCGTCAAAACCTCTTTTAATTCAGTGCGCGGCACAACCTGATCCACAAAGCCGTGTTCCAGCTGGAACTCACTGCGCTGGAAACCATCGGGCAGCTTTTCTCCGATGGTCTGTTCAATCACACGCGGCCCGGCAAACCCGATCAGCGCACCCGGTTCGGCCAGCGTGATGTCTCCCAGGCTGGCAAAACTGGCTGTGACACCGCCGGTGGTGGGGTGGGTCAGCACACTGACATACAGCCCGCCGCTGCGGCTGAACCGTTCCAGCGCGGCACTGGTTTTTGCCATTTGCATCAGGCTGAAAATGCCCTCCTGCATCCGGGCGCCGCCGCTGGCCGAGAAGATGATCAGCGGCAGGTGCTTTGCAGCGGCGTGCTCCACGGCGCGGGTGATCTTTTCGCCCACGGTGGTGCTCATGCTACCCATAAAGAACCGGCTGTCCAGCACTGCAACCACCACCGGGGTGCCCTCGATGCGCCCCGTGGCGGTAATGACAGCCTCCTTCAGGCCAGTCTTGCCGGTCTGTGCTTCCAGCTTTTCCGGGTAGCCGGGAAACTGCAGCACATCCTGTGGTGCAAGGTCGGCGTCCAATTCCCGGAAGCTGCCCTTATCAAGGATGAGGTTTAAGCGGTAGTACCCGCCGATGGGCAGGTGCACCCCGCAGTTGGGGCAGACGTACTGCGCCTTGTTCCAGATCTGGCGGGTGGCGCGGCGTCCGCACTTTTTGCATTCCACGAACTGCGGGTCGTTCCACACGGCACCCGCATCCCGCCGGGCCTTCAGCTGGAAGGTGCGCTCCCGCATACTGCCCGGCAGCAGGTCTTTGATACTGTTCATCGCGTTTCGCCTCGGTCAGCCTCAGACATGGGCATTGATGTAGTTGAAGATATCGCCCACGGTCTTGAGGTTTGCCAGCTCCTCATCGGGGATGGACACGCCGCAGGCCTCTTCCAGTGCCATGTTCAGCTCCACAGCATCCAGGCTGTCGGCCTCCAGATCCTCGGTCAGGCTGGCCTCCATGGTCACCTTGTCCTCATCGCAGCTCAGGGTATCGACAACGATCTTCTTCATTTCCTCGAAAGTCATGGTAGTATTCTCCTTTATGTTCACTGTTTGTGTTTAATTATTTACCTAAAATTTATGAGGTATCGAACACGACCATTATAACCAAATCGTTGGATAAGTCAATGGTTTTAGTTAAAGATTTTTATCTTTTACATTTCTGACACAGTTTGCTTCCTTTTTATATAGGGGCTCCCACAGGGCGCAAAAAGGCCGCTGCACAGTATTTTGTGCAGCGGCCTTTCCCGCAATAATAATATTTTCTTATTCCAGCCCGATCTGCTGGGCGTACTCCTCCAGCAGTTCCCGCTCAAGGAAGGGGGTCTTGACGCCCTCGCGGTCGCGGTAGGTCTCGTGCCCCTTGCCGATGACGGCGATCAGATCGCCCTCCTGTGCGTGATCCACTGCGTAGTGCAGTGCGTCCAGACGGTCGGGGATCTCCACGAACTTTGCGTCCGGGTTGCCCTTGTTCATGCCCTCGCGGATGTCTGCAATGATGTCCTCCACCTTTTCAAAGCGGTTGTTGTCCTCGGTGAGGATGGAGAAATCGGCCATCTTGGCGCAGATCTCGCCCATGCCATAGCGGCGCAGCTTGGAGCGGTTGCCGCCGCAGCCGAACACCACCACCAGACGGTGGGGCTTGTAGGCGCGCAGAGTGGTGAGCAGGCTCTCGGTGGATACCTCGTTGTGGGCGTAGTCCAGCAGGATGGTGAACTTTTTGCTGATGGGCACCAGTTCCACACGTCCCTTGACCACACACTTGCCCAGACCGTCGTGGATGGCGGCATCCGGCAGACCCAGCACCTTGCCCACGGCCAGCGCAGCCAGCGCGTTGTACACGCTGAACTCGCCGGGCATATTCACCTTCACGTCCATCTCGTCCTTGCCGGTAACGTGGAAGGCGACGCCCAGAAAATCGTGGGTGCGCAGCAGTTTGTAGCCGGTCTCGCGGTAGTCGGCCTTTTCATCGCGGCCATAGGTGACCAGCTTGCAGGTGTGGCCCTCCAGCAGGGCGGCGGTGTTCTCGTCATCGATGTTCACCACGCCCACATCGCAGCGCTTGAACAGCTGTCCCTTCCAGCTGCGGTACTCCTCAAAGGTTTTGTGCTCACCGGGGCCGATGTGATCCGGCGAAAGGTTGGTGAACACACCCACATCGTAGTGCACGCCCGCCACGCGGTCCATCATCAGGCCCTGACTGGACACTTCCATCAGCGCGGTGTCGCAGCCGGCATCCAGAAACTCCCGGAAGGTCTTTTGCAGCTCGTAGCTTTCCGGGGTGGTGTTGGCGGTGTCCTTGTGGCGTCCCATATAGTAGATGCCGTTGGTGCCGATCATACCCACCTTGCGGCCTGCAGCCTCCAGCACGCTTTTGATCATGTGGGTGGTGGTGGTCTTGCCCTTGGTGCCGGTGACGCCGATCATGGTCATCTGCCGGGCAGGATTGCCGAAGAGGTTGGCGCTCATCAGCGCCATGGCATAGCGGCTGCTCTCCACCTTGACCACGGTCACCCCGGACAGAGCAGAAAGGTCGATGTCGTGCTGGATGACCAGCGCGCTGACCCCCTTGGCGGCGCAGTCGGCGGCAAACGCGTGGCTGTCCCGTTGGGTGCCCACGATGCACACGAACAAAAGCCCCGGGGCAGCCTTGCGGCTGTCGTAGATGATATCTGCGATCTCAGTATCCAGACTGCCCTGCACAAGGGTAAAGGGCACGCCTTCCATCAGTTGTTCCAGCTTCATACAGTCTCCTCCAAAAAGCTTCTTTACATGGGGTTTTCTTCTTCGTTGGCCGTCATGCGGTCAGGGTGGGTCAGGGGCAGCTGCTCGGTGTCCGTGTCAGCTGCCGGTTCGGTGGTATCCGTGGGCTCAGTGCCCTCGGTGCTTTCCGTGCTGTCGGCAGTGTCCTCTGCCGGAGTGGGTTCCTCGGCCTTGGGCGGCACCACATAGCCGGAGGGCAGAGTCGGCTCTCCCTGTGCAAAATAAATTTTGCGGGTGCTGCCTGCGCTCACATGGCTGAAATCCAGCCTTCCGGTGTCGGTAGGGGCACAGCCCTTTCCGTCGGCATTGGTCAGCACATAGCGTGCGCGGTCCAGCTTATAATCCAGATCGTTCAGCGTGCCCAGCAGCACGCTGATGCGGTCCTGATACAAAAATGCGAGCTGCTCGGTGTCTGCCACTTCCAGCCGTGTCACGTCCTGCGACAGACCGTATTCCTCCAGCTTGCTGCGCAGTGTGCGCAGCGCTTCCATACGGGCGGTCTCTGTGCTCACCGCACTTTCACTTTCGGCAGTTTCCGACCCGGAGGCGCTTGCCGCGTCCGCATCGTCCACGAACCAGAAGCCCTGTCCCGGAGTGGTGTCCTGCAGCTTGCCGCCGTACAGGGTGCAAAGCCCCTCAGGCTGGGTGCTTTCCTCGGACAAAATCTTCCATTTGTCCGAGATCACAAGCCATTTATTGCCGTTTTGCACCGCGTAGGCGGGCACGGCCTCGGTCACCTGCACCACCACGGTGTTGGGGTAGTCCCGGATCACCTTGATGGAGCCCAGCAGCGGGAAGTTCTGCTCCAGCGCAGCGGCCTTTTCGCCGGGCTCAAAGCTGAAGATGTTCTCTTCCAGCTGCACGCCCATCTGCTGCAAAATGCTGTCTGCGGAGTAGCCAGCGATTTCGGTCACCTGCTTGCCGTCCGGGGTCTGCACCTGAATGGAGTTGATGCGGAACAGCATGGTCATGGTCAGGTAGATGCCCGCGCCAATGACGCACAGCAGCATGGCAAAGGCGGTCAGACGGCGCAGTATCCGTCGGCGGCGCAGCGTGGCGCGGGTCACCTTGCGCTTTTTGCGCATTTCCCGCCGGGCAGGGCTTTGCTGCGGGGCGCTCTGCGCCGGGCTCAGGCGCTGACCGTTGCCCGCCGGGTGCTGCCGGTTCGGGCGGTTTTGCGCATTCTGGTTTTTCCGGCTGTTCTGCCCGCTGCGGGCATTGTTTGCCGGGCGGCGCTGTTTGCCGCCGGACTTCGCGTTTTTGGGTCTGCTGCCCGCCGGGCGGTTACCGGCGGGGTACTGGGTGGTATTGCTCCCCTGCCCCTGCGCCGGGCGGCGGGGCTGGGATTGGGTCTGGGTGGGGAACTGGATGCTGTTATCTGCCCGGGAGGAGCGCACACTGCCGTTGGCGCTGCGGGAGGGCGGGCGGCTGAGCGGCTCGCCGTTGTAGCCGTAGCGGCTGTTGCCGGTGCTCCGGGGCGTATGATCCTGCGAAGGCGCAGAGGTGCGCGCCACATCCCGGTTCAGATCATAGGGTCTCGGGTTCCGGGGTCTGCCGTTGCGGTCACGGTTCTGCTGCATCATTCGCACCTTCTTTCCTGTTTATTCCACGTCGGCATCACGGGGTCTTTACCAGCTTGAGCAGTGCCGCAGTGATGCGGTCCAGACTGTCGTCCACAGACAGGCTGCGGGCGTTTTTGCCCATCTCGGCCAGCTTGCCGGGCTGTGCCAGCATAGTAGAAACAGTCTGCACCAGCTTTTCACCGGTCAGGTCTTTTTCTTCAATGACCACAGCCGCCCCGGCCTTCTGCAGCTCCATGGCGTTGTAGTACTGGTGGTTTTCGGCCACATTGGGGCTGGGGATCAGCACAGCGGCGCGTCCCACAGCCTCCAGTTCGGCCAGCGTCAGCGCACCGGCGCGGCTGATGACGAGGTCTGCCGCAGCCAGCAGTTCCGGCATATTGTTGATGTACTCCTTTACCACAAGGCTGTCACCGGGGGCAAAATCCTTTTGCTTTTGCAGCTGCTCAAACAGCTGCACCCCGTACTGCCCGGTGGCGTGCAGGTGCAGCACCGGCTTGTGCTCGTGCTGCTCCCAGGCGCACAGGTCTGCCACCACCTCGTTCACCCGGCGTGCGCCCAGGCTGCCGCCGAAGGACAGGATGACGGTGCGGTCGCCCGCACCCAGCTGTGCGCGGATGGCCTCGCGATTCGCGGCCTGTGCAAACACCTCCGGCCGCACGGGGTTGCCCACCACAAGGGTCTTGTCCGGTGCACCCAGCTTTTCCACAGCGGCGGGCACGGCGGCAAACACGATATCCACATCCGGGGCCAGCAGCTTGTTGGTCACACCGGGGAAAGCGTTCTGCTCATGGATGGCGGTCTTGATGCCCTTTTTGGCGGCGCAGCGCACCACCGGGCCGGACACATAGCCGCCGCAGCCGATGACGAGATCCGGCTTTACTTCCTTCATCATGGCCTTGGCCTTGGGGCCGGAGAGGGCCAGATTCCACAGGGTAATGAGGTTGCGTTTGATGTTGTGCAGGCTGAGCTTGCGCTGAAAACCGGTGATCTCGATGTGGTGGAAGGGGTAGCCCGCCTGTGTGACCAGACGGTACTCCATGCCCTCCTTACGGCCTGCAAAGTGGATCTCGGCGGTAGGGTCGGCCTTTTTCAGAGCACCGGCAATGGCCAGTGCAGGGTTGATATGTCCGGCGGTGCCGCCGGCTGCGATGAGAACACGCATGGTGATTCCTCCTTATAAACGCCCAGCCTGCGGCCGGGCGGGCTTGCGGTTTGTTTTACTGTTCTGTACGGGCTGCGCGGGCAGAGGCCAGATCAATAGTCTTGCGTGCAAGTTCTGCCTCGCGCTCGGCGCGGGCGGCCTCCCGCTGGGCACGCATCTGCTCCCGCTGCTGCGCTGCCCGCTCGCCGTTGCGGCCAATGTTCACCATTACACCCATCTCTGCCAGCAGCAAAATCAGGCTGGTGCCGCCGGAGGAGAAGAAGGGCAGGCTGATGCCGGTGTTGGGCAGGGTGTTGGTGACCACAGCGATGTTGCAGAACACCTGCCACGCGATCTGCGCCATAATGCCGATGCCTACCATGGTGCAGTACAGATTTTCCGCCTTATAGGCGATGAGCAGCCCCTGCACGATGAACAGCACGAACAGCACGATGATGAGCACTGCGCCAATGAAGCCCAGTTCCTCGCACACCACGCTGAAAATGAAGTCGTTGGTGCTTTCCGGCAGCCAGAGCTGCTTTTCCACGCTGTTGCCCAGCCCCAGCCCCTTCAGTCCGCCGGAGCCGATAGCATAAAGGCTCTGCACGGTCTGGTCGGTCATCTGGCTCAGATCCTGCGTCCAGCCGTCCAGACGCTTTTGCAGGTAGGGGATAGAGTCCACATGGGAGAGCAGGGTCTCCAGCAGGGTGCCCGCCGTGATGGCACCCGCCCATGTCAGCACACCGCCGCTGCCGGACAGCAGCAGGATGGTGCCCACCACCGCCACCGTCAGCACGATGCCGGACATGTGCGGCTCCATCGCCAGCAGGAGGACCACCGGTATAAGGGGCAGCACCGGCACCACCAGCTGCTTCCATACCCGCACCCGCAGCCACTCCCGGGGGGTAAGCAGGATGCGGCGCTCCGGGTCCAGCCGCTCCACCTGCGGTGCCTTGGCTGCAAGATGGGAACTGAACAGGATCATCTCAAACTTTGCCACCTCCGAGGATTGCAGCGTAAGGCCTGCAAAGCGGATCCAGCGGCGGCAGCCGTTCAGGGGTGCCATAGTCAGGGTGACGGCCAGCATGGCCAGCACGATGATGTACCCCGGCACCACCATCTTGCGCAGAAAACGGTGATCCACATAGCTTATCAGGAACATACAGCCCAGCCCCAGTATCATGCACAGCGCCTGCTGCTTGATGTAGTGGAAGCTGTCGCCCATGCGCAGGTAACCGGTGGTGTAGCTGGCGCTGAACAGCATCACCAGCCCAAAGATCATAATAACGGCCAGCGTGGCCAGCCAGTCGATCAGCAGCCGGGACCACGGGCCCGGGTCTCGCTGGAACACCGGCACCGGCGCTCTGTGTTTTTTGCGGATAGTCGCCATCTGCGCTCCCTTCCCTCTCTGTGCCCGGTCAGCACCAGCGCAGCAGCGCCAGCGTCAGCACATAGCCGACAGCGCTCAGCGCAAAGCTGCACAGGAACACCGTCTCCGGGCTCATTTTATGCTTTTTTACCCAGCAGCGCAAGGGCTTGCCGGTGCGTTTTGCACCCAGCAGCTGCGCTGCCAAAAGACCGCCTGCCGCCCAGAAGGGCAGCGCCAGCGGCACAGTCAGGCTGGTCATATCCAGACTGAGCGGGATGCAGCCGATGGCACCCGCCGCCAGCAGGCTGCCGCAGCAGCCCACCCCCAGCCTTGCCGGGGGGAACGCCCACAGCCCCAGCGCCACCAGTGCCCCGGCAAGCGCGGCGGGCAGCACCGCCAGCCCGGGCACGCCCAAGCCGGCCTCTGCCATCATCAGCGCCAGCATAGCCACAAAGGCCGCACCGCACACCGTGCCTTCGTCCCGCTCGGCGATGCGGGCACACTCAGCCAGCGCCACCATGAGCACCGCCCACAAAAAGGGGACGGCGCTGCCCAGCAGCACATACCCCGCCCCGGGCACACCCAGCCCCCGGGGCAGACAGCCCGCTGCCCGCAGCAGCAAAAGAACGAATGCCGCGGCCAGTGCTTCCAGCAAAAGGCGCACGTCCCGCCGCAGCCCCAGCGCCGCCGGGCTGCGCATCCGGGCAAGGTCCTCTGCAAGACCCACTGCCCCAAAGGCAAGGCTTCCGGCCAGCGCCGTGAGCAGCCGTGTCATCAACCGGCCCTCGCTGCCCAGCAGCTCCGGCTGGCCTACGCAGGCGGCAAGTATCTGGCCTACAAGCCCGCCGCCATCTGCTGCTCTGCCC
>OHLF01000485.1_pt1 | contig 12503 bp, 9 predicted proteins | sample 1569001 | NCBI WGS metagenome assembly OHLF01 (sample SAMEA3879541, study PRJEB24766) | human gut metagenome | biome: human-associated habitat; feature: feces | place: USA | collected 1985/1987
CGCCTCGGCGAACTGGCGCTCTGCCTCAGCCTTCTGGCTGTTGTACTCCGTGCGCGCTTCGGTCAGCTTGTCGTTGGCGGTGTCCATCAGCTCTTCCCGCCGGGCGGTGCACTGCACGCTCTGGATGGCCTTGAGCTTTTCCGCTACGGCATCCACTGCGGCCTGATATTCATCGGAATAATTATCATACAATCCGGCATTTTCAGCCTTGATATAGCACGTTGTATAATAATCTGCGGTCAAAGTGCCCTCCGGCACAAACAGGATGCAGTCCAGCTGGCCATCGCCCACGGTGCTGCTCTCGGAATCAGAGGAAAAATGCAGCGGGTCCTGCACCGTGCCCACCACCGTAAACACCTGCCCGCTGACCCCCTCGGTCTCTTCCGGCAAGGTCAGCTGGGTGCCCAGTTCCACGGGGCTGCCGTGGCCCATTACATGCACCACGCACTCCCCGGCAGCTTCCGGCATCCGGCCGGACAGCAGTACCGGGCGGTTCATGTTCTCCGGCGTATCGGCCTGCGGGTCGGCAGGCAGCTGATACAGCCGTGCCACCGTGGTCTGCTCGTCCCCTGTCCAGTGCCCTTCCACGTCCTGATACTTCACCGCCTGCACGGTGTCTACCCCGTCCACAGCGGCAATCGCGCTGATATCGCTCTGACTGAGGCCAAGGGTGGACAGCACCCGCAGGTCGAACACATTCTGCTGCACATAGTACTTCTGGGCAGCGGTGCGCATATCGGGGGCAATGCACATCAGGCCGGTGAGCATCATCACCCCCAGCGCCACGATGCCAAACAGGGACACCACCCGGCTGATGCTGCTTTTCATCTCGCGCAGGATATTTTTGCGGTAACTTTTCTGCACAGTACTCACCACTCGATCTGTTCCACCGGCACCGGGTGCTCGTTGACCTGATTGGACACGATGCGGCCGCTGCGCACCTGAATGATGCGGTCGGCCATACCGGTTAGTGCCGTGTTGTGGGTAATAACAATGACGGTGCGTCCGGTCTTGCGGCAGGTATCCTGCAAAAGCTTCAGTATGGACTTACCGGTGACGTAATCCAGCGCACCGGTAGGTTCATCGCAAAGCAGAAGCTTGGGGTTTTTGGCCAATGCGCGGGCAATGGATATGCGCTGCTGTTCGCCTCCGGAAAGCTGACTGGGGAAGTTGTCCATACGGTCCTCAAGGCCCACTTCGCGCACGGCAGTAGCTGCGTCCAGCGGATCCCTGCATATCTGAGATGCCAATTCTACGTTTTCCAGTGCGGTGAGGTTCTGCACCAGATTATAGAATTGAAACACAAAACCCACGTCATAGCGGCGGTAAGTGGTGAGCTCCTTTGAACTGAAGCCGCTTATAACCGTGCCGTCCACGGATATGGTGCCCTCGGTACAGGTATCCATGCCGCCCAACATATTCAGCACCGTGGTCTTACCGGCGCCGGACGGGCCTACGATTATGCAGAATTCCCCTTTGGCAATAGAAAAATTGATATGGTCTATGGCCTTTATGACCATCTGGCCCATCTGATAGTACTTTGAAACGTCGCTGAATACTACGTAATCCCGCATAATGCCCCTCCATAGGCGTCGATATATCATAATGTTTAATTATAACATTTACACTGTTAAAAGAATATTAAAAAGAGTGCTCCAAATGTGCATAAACGGTGACATTTTGAAATGAGAGCGTAAGGCATTCGCCTTGCTTCCTATAGACCGGGCAAGGAGAGAAAAGATGGGGCATATTGCCTGCAAAAACGGCAATGTTCAAATTTAGTTCACAGCAGGCAAAACAAGGCCGTGATACAATGAATAATAACGCCGTGGAAGCGGTGTATGGGAGGGCTAATTGGAAAAGACTGAGCGCCGGAGAAGATTCCTTATAAACCTCGCGTATTGCGCGGCCATACTGGCGGTGCTGGTAGTGCTGTTCAGATACATGATGTCGAGCCTGCTGCCATTCTTCATAGCTTTTATAGTGGCGGCTGTGATACACCCGCTGCTGAATAAGCTGGTAAAGAAGTGCCACCTTCCCCATAAGCTCACGGGCATAGTGCTGATAGTGCTGGTATATACGCTGCTGGCGTTTTTAGGCATAATACTCTGCGATAAGATAGCGGCCTTTGTCCAGAGGATGATAGTTATGGCGCCAAGGACGTGGAGCGGCACACTGCTGCCCGCGCTTAGGTCCATATGGGAAAGTATGACGGCCTTTCTCGCCAGATGGGATATTGAGATAGACATAGCCATGGATCAGGTGTTGGCCACGTTAGATGCTAGCATAAAGACGCTTTCCGCAAAGGCTGTGGCGTTAGTAGGCAACTTTGCGGTGTCTGTTCCGGGCAAGCTGGTTAATACAATAATATGTATAGTGTCCACTGTGTTCATACTGCTGGACTGGGAAGCCATAGGCAAGTTCATACACGATCAGCTTCCGCCCAAGGCCTCGGCAGTGATGGCGGACGGCTGGAGCCAGCTGAAAAAGACCATAGGCAAGTATATACGCTCCTATGGGCTCATAATGCTGATGACGTTTACGGAGCTGGCCATAGGGCTGCTGATAATCGGCGTGGACAATTCATGGGGCGTGGCGGCGGGTATCGCGATTCTGGATATACTGCCAATAGTGGGCTGCGGCACGGTGCTTATCCCTTGGGCGGTAGTCAGCCTTGTGACAGGCAAGACGGGCCTCGGCATAAGCTTGCTGGTATTATATGTGATAATAGCCATAGTGCGAAACATTGCCGAGCCCAAGATAGTGGGGCAGCAGGTGGGATTGCACCCGCTGGCAACGCTGCTCGCCATGGTGACAGGAGCATCGCTGTTCGGAGCGGCAGGCGTGTTTGCGTTGCCCATAGCTCTGGCTGTAATAAAGCAGCTGGACGACGATGGAATAATACACGTGATAAAAAAACCAAATCAAGCAGAAAAAAAGACTCAGGCTCCCGGGACAAAACCTGAATAAAAACGAGAGGCCGGCGCATTTGACGCGACGGCCTATATTGCTTATCCTATTATTGATCCCGCAGCTCTCTGAGGTGGCGGCAGCTTCTGCCGTGGTAGCGGGAGGACTGCACCTCGGCCATTATGGCTACGGCTATCTCCTCCGGGGTCTCGCCGCCTATGTCCAGACCTATGGGGGTGAACACGGTATCAAGCTGCTCGTCCGTCACTCCACGATTGCGCATATATTCAAACAATCCCGCTATCTTCTTGCGGCTGCCTATCATACCGATGTAGGCGGCTTTTTTGGCGAGGGCGGCGTAAAGCGACGCCCTGTCGTTTATGTGGCCGTGGGTGGCTATGACTATGAATGCCCCTGCGGGAATATCCATTTCGGTTATATCTTTTTCGAAATCCTTCACGCGGACGAACCTGTCCGCAACGGCTATGCTCTTATCTATTATCTCATCTGCCCTGTCGTCTATGAGAAGGGTGCTATAGCCCATAAATCCGGCTACCTTGAGCACTGCGCAGCCGACGTGGCCCGCGCCGCACATGACCAGCAGCGGCTTTGATGGGAAGGACTCTATAAGCACCTTTATGTGCCCGCCGCAGGTCATGCCGGTGTTGTTTGTGGCAGCAGAGGAGAGGTCGTATATCTTGAAGGCGTTCTCGCCTGTGCGTATGCATTCCATCGCGTCTTTTGCGGCGAGGCATTCAGCTGAGCCCCCGCCTATAGTGCCAAGGGTATCCCCGTTTTCAAATACCAGCATTTTCCCGTTTTTGCGGGGGGTAGAGCCGTCTGCCTCTACTATAGTCACCATGGCGTGGCTTATGCCGCCGTTCAGTGCGTCAAGCTGTTCTCTCAACAATGCAGCGGAATCCATTTCGTTTTCCTCCTGTGGGGATGTAAGCTTTTTTTATTATACCACAAGGGAGAAAAAATCAATACGCATTGCAGTTTATTTTGCCGAGCCCTTCAGCGCCTTCCGCATGAACTCCCAGGTAGATATGCCGCTGGGACGGTTGTATCTGCCGAGGAGGAAAAGACACTCCGGGTCACGGGTGATGTAGTTGCATTTCTCCTCGCAGCCGAGCGATGCTTTAAAGCCGAGCTCCTTCAGGTACTCCGTAGTATCGGGCGTTATTGCCCCGAAGGGATAGGTGTATGCCGTGGGGGTTATGCCGCACTTATCCTTCAGGAGCTGCTGCAGCTTTATACAGTCGCCGCAGAAGAAGGCCTTATAGCTTTGACTGTTCTCGCCCTGCCTGCGCTTGCTGCCGAAGCGGGGGGACTGGGAATGCATATCGTAGGAATGATTCTGTATCTCCACGTGTCCGCTTGCGGTTATTGCATTTATATCCTCGTAAGACAGATGAGCATAGTTTGGGTTTGGATCAGGCGTTTCACTGAAGGTCACGGTATAGCTTCCCACTACGGATATGATGGCCTTTATGTCCAGCTCCTCAAGTATGGGCAATATGTATGTAAGGTTATTGAGATATCCGTCGTCCAGAGTCACCATAACGGGTTTTTCGGGCAGGTCGTCCCCTTCGGTGTATTCGATAAGATCCTCGATAAACACCGTTTCGTAGCCGTTATCCAGAAGGTACTGCATATCTTCCCGAAATACCGCCGGGGAGACGACATATGTGCCGGCCCGGGACTGGCTCTTGAGTATGCTGTGGTACATTATTGCAGGCAGCGGCACAGGTTCCGGATCCGGATCGTAAACGGGAGCAGCCTTGCAGCCGGAAAGCAGGAGAAGCGAAGCCCACAGGGCGATAAGTTTCAGCTTGAATTTCATGGAATAAGGATATGAGCGGTGAAAAGGGTAAATGCGTACCGCGGCAGAATAAAATGACTGTTTTGATAAATGAAAATTATTGATAGACAGCATGAGAAAAACTAATATTAAACTCTTTTCGACACCTTAAAAATAACAGCATATGAACCTAAATAACTAAAAAAATAAATGTCTTTTCCGGTGCTCGGATAGGATTCCCATAAGATATTTAAGCAAAAGCCCCCAAAAACAGCGATTGACATTGATAAAACATACTGCTAATATATATTTGATGTTTGGTATTTACTTGTCATGTGCAGTTTTTTTTACAGTCGGCATGATCGGTATTGCGTGGTTGGCATTATTGAAACAGTTTAACATTTAGTGCAATCATATACACCAAAAGGGGACGTCCCCTTTTGTATTTGTATTACATACAAATACAAAATTCCACTTCTTGAACAATGGGCTATGCCCGTTTAGTTCATATAATAATTAGGAGGAAGAAAACACATGAAGAAGCTTATAGCTTTGATGCTGGTTCTGGTCATGGCAGTTTCCTTTGCGGCCTGCTCTCAGCCCGCTGCTGAAGAACCCGCTACCACCGAAACCACTACTCCCGCCGAGGGTACCACTGAAGAAGCTCCCGCCGCTGGCGAGCTCAAGTGGGATGCAGCTAATGTACAGGCGTCCGTAGAAGCGGCTGTTGCTGCTACCGATGGCAAGATCGCCATCATCACCAACACCGTTTCCCAGAACGAGGAAGAATACCGTTCCGCAGCCGCCATGGTTGAAAAGTACGGCGACCGTGTCATCCATGACACTATGCCCGATAACTTCATGGCAGAGCAGGAGCAGTTCATCTCCGTTATCAACAAGTACGGCACCGATCCCGATGTAAAGTGCATCATCATCAACCAGGCATGCCCCGGTTCCAACCCCGGTATCGATAAGGTAGCCGAAGTTCGCGATCTTAAGGATCTGCTGGTAATCTACTGCACTCCCCAGGAGAACCCCACCGACATTACCACCCGTGCGGACATCACCATCTCCGTTGACGAGGTTGGCAAGGGCACATATATGGCAGAGAAGGCTAACGAGATGGGCTGCAAGACCTTCGTGCATTACAGCTTCCCCCGCCACATGGCTCAGGTAACCCTGGCAGGCTGCCGCGATAAGATCAAGGCCAAGTGCGAAGAGCTGGGCATCGAGTTTGTTGACGCCACCGCTCCCGATCCTACTGGCGACTCCGGCCTTTCCGGCTCCCAGCAGTTCATCCTTGAGGATGTACCCAAGATGGTAGAAAAGTACGGCAAGGAGACCGCCTTCTTCACCACCAACTGCGCTATGCAGGTTCCTCTAATCAAGGCTGTTTATGACGCCGGCGCTTATTATGTACAGCCCTGCTGCCCCAGCCCCTATCATGGATTCCCCAGCGCCTTCGGTATAGAGAGCCCTGAAGATCTGGTAGGCGGCCTTGAGGCCACTATCGCAGCCGAGAAGAAGTACGTCGCTGACGCCGGTCTGACCGGTCACTTCTCCACCTGGGCGGTTCCCGCTTCCATAGCCAACACCGTTGCCGGCACCGAGTATGCCTTCCTGTGGATGGCTGGTCTCATTGGCGACTGTGATGCCGATGCCATGAGCGCCCTGCTGACCGACTACTGCGGCGCAGAGGCTGCCCTCACTCCCTTCGTTGATCCCGGTACCGGCGAAGTCACCGACAACTACCTTGTATATCAGCTGGGCTATCTCGATCTGTAATCCTGAAGCTGACTGAGACGATCGTCTAACAAAACGGGGCGGCTGTGAGCGTTCAGCTCCGCCGCCCCTTTTCTTACCCAAGCAATAAGCAATAATCAGTAATCGTCACACCCGTATAGAAAGGGGATTTACAAGCTTTGGCCGAATCAATTTTACGTTTTGCAAACGTGGGAAAGTCATACGGCAGCAATCAGGTCCTTAAAGGAATAAATATGGACGTTCGCCCCGGCGAGATCCATGCCCTTATAGGCGAAAACGGCGCCGGTAAGTCCACGTTGATGAACATCCTCTTCGGAATGCCCGTCATTCACGACACGGGCGGCTTTGAAGGTACCGTCGAGATAGACGGCGAGGATGCACATATAATGACGCCCCATGATGCCATGGAAAAAGGCATCGGTATGGTACATCAGGAGTTTATGCTGATTCCCGGCTTTACCATAACCGAAAACATAAAACTCAACCGCGAAATCACCAAGCCAACTGTGCTTTCAAAGATATTTGGCAAGCGTCTGCAGGAACTGGAAATGGACAAGATGAATGCAGACGCCCGCAAGGCTTTGGATACCATGGGGATGGACATTGAGGAGTATACGATGGTTCACGGCCTGCCCGTAGGACATATGCAGTTCGTTGAGATAGCCCGTGAGATCGATAAGACCGGCATACGCTATCTCGTATTTGACGAGCCTACGGCAGTGCTTACGGAGACCGAGACCGCGAATCTTCTTGCCGCTATCCGCCGCCTGGCGGCGCAGGGCATAGGCATCGTATTCATAAGCCACCGTCTGGAGGAGATAATCAGCCTTTCCGACCGCGTCACCATACTGCGCGACGGCGAGCTGGTAACTACCAAGGATACCAAGGACATCACCGCCGCTGAAATAGCGAGGCTGATGGTAGGCCGCGCACTTGTCCTCGACCGCAACGAGAGCGGGCGCAAGGTAAGCGATGAGGTAATACTCGATGTTGAGCACCTTCGCGTAAACATGCCCGGCGAAAAGGTTCAGGACGTGAGCTTCAAGGTGCATAAGGGCGAGATAGTGGGCATCGGCGGTTTGGCTGGACAGGGCAAGCTGGGCATCGCCAACGGCATAATGGGCCTTTATCCCGCCGACGGCAAGGTCGTATTCAAGGGCAGGGAGCTGAGCCTCAACGACACCAGGGACGCGCTCAAGTCCGACATAGCCTTTGTGAGCGAGGACAGAAAGGGCGTAGGATTGCTCCTCAACAGCCCTATCGATCTGAATATCGCTTTTACGGCCATGGAAACCGAGGGCAAGTTCCTCAAGAAGTATGGCCCAATAAAGCTGGCTGATAAGAAGGGCATAAGGGCGCACGCGGATAAGATGATAAAGGATCTTGATATCCGCTGCACCTCCGCAGCCCAGAATACCGGAGCCCTTTCCGGCGGAAACCAGCAGAAGGTGTGCGTCGCCAGGGCGCTGACACAGCAGCCTGAGCTGCTGCTGGTATCCGAGCCTACCCGCGGCATAGATATAGGCGCGAAGAAGCTGATACTGGATCTTCTTAAGAGTCTTGCGGAAGAGCGGGGCATGACCATAGTAATGACAAGCTCCGAGCTTGCGGAGCTTCGCAGCATTTGCGACCGGGTGCTCATTATATGCGAGGGCAGGGTCGCAGGCGAGCTCAAGCCCGAGGCGTCTGATGAGGAATACGGCCTTATGATGTCCTCCGCCCACGTATCAAAGGAAAAGGAGGCATAAACAATGGGTAAACTGATACGCAGAATGGGTATACCTACCTTTGCCGTTTCCGCGCTGCTTCTGGTTGTGCTTATAGCGGCTTACGTCATGGGTCAGTCATTACCCGTGCTTTTCACCGATATACTGCGCCGCGTAGGCATGAACGGCATACTGGTGCTGGCAATGGTACCCTCTATCAAGTCCGGCGTGGGCCCCAACTTCGCATTGCCTATCGGCATAGTCGGCGGGCTGTTCGCCCTCATGTGCTGTATGCAGCTGGATCTTATGGGCTGGAGCCTCATAGGCTGCTCCATACTGCTGGCGATAATCATCTGCGGCCTGATGGGCTGGGCCTACGGCAAGCTGATGAACGCCGTTAAGGGCGCCGAGATGACCATAGCCACCTATACCGGCTTCTCCATCGTGGCATTCTTCAACATACTCTGGCTGTCACTTCCCTTCTCAAACCGCAAAATGGGCTGGATGCTGGGCGACGGCCTCCGCGAGACCATACAGATGGACGGCTTTGCCGCGGACAAGATAGTTTCCAACTTCCTGTCCTTCAATATCGGCGAGGTCACCATACCCACCGGTATGATATTGCTTCTGCTGCTGACCTGCTTCGTAGTCAGCGTGTTCTTCAAGACCAAGACCGGCCTCGCTATCTATGCGGGCGGCGTGAATCCAAAGTTCGCAGAGGCTGCCGGACTCAACATCGACCGCAGCCGCGTAATAGCGAACATAATCTCTACCGTGCTTGCGGGCATTGGTATCATAATCTACTCTCAGGGCTATGGTTACGCTCAGATATACAACGGCCCGCTGAACATGGCGTTCCCCGCCGTGGCGGCCGTACTTATCGGCGGCGCTACTGCGACTAAAGCCAGCTGCGTGAACGTCGTAGTCGGCGTGTGCATATTCCAGGGCCTTATGACCGCTGCAATGCCCGTGGCCAACGCTCTCTTCACCGGCACCGACCTTTCGGATATCATGCGTCAGGTCATACAGAACGGCGTTATCCTCTACGCCCTCACTCAGGTTAAGAAAGGAGGCGACAGGTAATGTCAGATCTGGTAAAAAAGAACGAGCGTAAGTTCAACCTCGGCGATTTTGTGCTGGACAATATCGTTACCATAATCTTCTGGGTATTCATTATACTGGGCCTCGCGCTCGCGAAAAGCGTTACCTTCAACTGGTTCCTCACGGAGCTGAGCAACCGCTTCTACCGCAACGCCTTCCTGGTGCTGTCCCTCATAATCCCGGTAATCGCCGGCTTGGGGCTTAACTTCGGTATAGTCGTCGGCGCTATCGCCGGACAGCTTGCCATAATACTTGTCCGCTATTACTATATCGGCGGCTTTGGCGGCTTCCTGCTCTGTATGCTGATAGCGCTTCCGATAGCGATGCTTTTCGGTTGGCTCACCGGTACGCTCTACAACAAGACCCGCGGTCAGGAAATGATAGCCTCGCTGATAGTCGGCTATTTCGGCACCGGCATCTACATGTTTATAGTGCTGTTCCTCATCGGCGGCGTTATCCCCGTTCAGCCGGATCATCCGATAATACTTCCCGGCGGCGTGGGAATCCGCATGACTGTGGATATGGATACCATCAAGTATGCCCTTGAAGGCATATGGCAGATACCCTTTGCTGTGTTTATGATAGTGGCATCTGCGCTGGTGGTGCTGTACCTCGTATGGAGCCAGTACATACGCAAGCTGAAGCCCGGCCAGGCCCGCCTAAGCAACTTCAAGTTCGCGCTGTACGCGGCGATTGCCGTTGTGATACTTGCCGTATTTGCGTATCAGGCCGCGACTAAGGGCAGGCTCACCATGGTTCGCAAGGTGCCTATGGGCACTGTGATAATGATAGTGCTGCTGGCAGTATTCACCAAGTGGATAATGACCACAAAGCTGGGTCAGGATTTCCGGGCCTGCGGCCAGAACCAGTACATCGCGGAGTCCAACGGCATAAACGTGGACCGTACCCGCATCATAGCCACCATAATATCCACCGTGCTTGCCGCGTGGGGCCAGATAATCTACATACAGAATATAGGCACGCTTAACGTCTATACCGCCCATAACCAGATAGGCCTGTTTTCCGTGGCGGCGATACTGGTAGGCGGCGCCTCCGTAAACAAGGCGACTGTATCTCAGGCTATAATGGGAACCCTGCTGTTCCACTCCATGTTCATACTCAGCCCCGAGATCGGCCAGGCCGTGTTCGGTCAGGCGATACTTGGCGAATACTTCCGTACCTTCATGGTATACGGCGTAATCGGACTCTCCCTCGGCCTGTATGTCTGGAAGGCAAACAAGCAGAGCAAGCTCACCCTTGAGCCCCGCGTCGCGGAAAACGCAAGGGATCAGGTGATAAATTCAGGAACCACCAGATAACATAAGGGAAAAGGACAAGGGCTGTTCACCGGAGCAGCCCTTATGCTTTTAATCGAGGAAAGGAAAGAGGAATGAGAACGGAATACATAAAAAAGCTCGCCGATATGATGGAATACGACGCGATGCTCATATCCCCCTCCGAGGAGCTGCGCTTTTTTACCGGCTTTTCGCCCATGATGTGCGAGAGGTTTCAGGCGCTGTTCGTAAAGAAGAACGGGGAGTGCTTTTACCTTTGCAACACCCTCTATGCCGATGAGGTCGCCGAGGGGCTGAAGCATCAGTGCCCGGTTTACCATTGGCACGACAACGAGGGAATGGATAAGGCCTATGAGATACTGAAAAACGAGGGCCTTGAGGGAAAGACCATCGGCGTGAACTCCACCGCCCAGGCCTTCAACGTGCTGGATATAGGCAAAAACTGCGGCATAACCTTTGTAAACGGCAAGCCGCTCCTTGAAGAGGTGCGCATAATCAAGACCCATGAGGAGCTGGAAAATATGCGCCTTTCCGCAAGGGTGGCCGACAGCGCCTTTGAAAAGGCCTGCGCCATGATACGGCCCGGCATAACCGAGGCGGAGGTGCGGGACGTCATAGTAGGTACTATGGCGGAACAGGGCGGCTGCAACTTCGACTGCATAGTTGCTTCCGGACCCAACAGCGGCTATCCACACTACAACAGCTTTGACAGGGTCATACAGGAAGGGGACTGCATAGTTCTGGACTGGGGCTGCGCCATAAACGAGATGATGTCGGATCTGAGCCGCACGGTATTCGTAGGAAGTATAAGCGACGAGCAGCGTAGGATATACGAGCTGGTAGACAGAGCTCAGATGACTGCCCAGAACACCGCCAGGGAAGGCGCATTCATACCCGATATAGATAAGGCAGCCCGGGATGTGCTGGACGAGCAAGGCTACGCACATACCCTTGTTAACCGCGTCGGCCACGGCATAGGCTACTCGGTACATGAAGGGCCTTACATCAATCAGATAAACCACAGGCACCTTGAAAGGGGCATGTGCTTCTCCATAGAGCCGGGGGTGTACCTCGGAGGCCGCTTTGGCATGCGCGTTGAGAACATCGTCTGCATAAACGAAAAGGGCGAGACCGAGGTCCTCAACAAGGCGGACAGGAGCCTGAGGGTGCTGGACTGGTACAAAAAGTAAAAAGCAGCTCTCATACCGCTTCGAATTATCGGGGCGGTTTTTTTTGTTAAAAATATATGGGAATTATAGTATAATCTATATGCACGCGATTTGCTTTGAACAGAACATATAGGGAGGACGACCATGATATACCGGGATTTCAAGGGAGAAAAGCTTTCCGCGCTGGGGCTTGGCACGATGCGTATGCCGGTGGTAGACGGCAAACAAGACAGCATTGACGAGGCAAAAGCGCGGGAAATGGTAGACTTCGCCATGAAAAACGGAATAAATTACTATGATACCGCATGGATGTATCACGGCGGCAATTCCGAAAGGATGATAGGCAAAATACTCGCTGACTACCCTAGAGGGAGCTTTAACCTCGCCACAAAGTTCCCGGGAAATATACGGGAAAACATAGGCAGGGTAGAGGAAATATTCGAGGAGCAGCTCAGAAGGTGCTGCGTGGGCTACTTTGACTTTTATCTTTTCCACAACGTGTGCGAGATTAATGTGGATAGCTATATGGATCCGCAGTACGGAGTGATGGAGTACCTGCTGAAGCAGAAGAAGGAAGGCCGCATACGGCATCTGGGCTTTTCTACCCATGGCCGGGTGGATGTGATGCGCCGCTTTATGGACGCCTACGGCAAGGATCTGGAATTCTGCCAGATACAGCTGAACTACCTGGACTATAAGTTCCAGCACGCAAAGGAAAAGGTGGAGCTCATAAAGCAATACGGTTTGCCGGTAT
>OHLF01000497.1_pt1 | contig 12145 bp, 6 predicted proteins | sample 1569001 | NCBI WGS metagenome assembly OHLF01 (sample SAMEA3879541, study PRJEB24766) | human gut metagenome | biome: human-associated habitat; feature: feces | place: USA | collected 1985/1987
GAGAAAGTATATTCTTTTCATATATATGGTTTGCCACTTATTGCATGTTTATGCAGGGAATTTGGAAAATAAAATAAATTCTTCATATCCACATTTGGTCAGGGTTTCAATGATAAAAACTTTAGGCTCTCATCAAACTCCGGTGACAATAGAGGTATCATCTCCAGTGAGAGGCATCATCTCTAATTATAATGGGATAAACTCAATAGTAGAAACCCCTGTTATTATCGGTCCCAATTTAGTAATGTTATCTTTTCGAATATCTGGACCTTTTGAATCAGGAGTACACTATCGTAGCTTGCATATAACTAATAGTTTAGGATATGATAAAATTGTAAAAATTAGTTCAATAGATACGTTTCAAGATGTAATACCATTGGATCCTAATGCTACTACAGTAATAACTATAATGATAACAGATTAATAAAAAGAATAGTACGATGAAAAAGAATTTTATATATGCTTTAATTGCTTGTTTCACTCTGTCACTGGCTGCATGCAGTACGGATCCGGAGGATGCTACCAGCAAGCATGTGTACGGGGAGAATGAAAACCCCTATCTGAAGACGAATGCGGATGCTGTGGTTTCTACCAAAGCAGAGTTTCCCATCAGCCGTTTGGAAGCGAAGACGGTTAAACTGACTGATTATGCAGAAAAGTTTCATACGTATTTGGGAATGACGGTAGATGAGACGTTGGCTGCATTGTCTAATGGGAGTGTGGTGTTTTATCCTATCAATATATCGAAAAACTGTTGGAATAGAACAGCTCCTACCAAGGGTACCAACGGTTGGTACTATAATACGGCAGGCGGTGTTTGTGATGCAGCTTCTGGTATAGCTAGTATTGAGTTGGATGCAACAAAGAAGGAGCTGGTTCTTAATGTGCTCGAAACCGCTTCTGTAGGTACAATTATGTCGATTAATGTCGGATTTGCTATAAACAATGGTGCCGACTTTGATGATTATATTCGTTTTTCTTTTGATGTAACTGTTACTGACCCCTCTAAAATTGTAATAAGTGGTACATTGGCAGCAGGAGATTATGCGGGATTTTCAATCAACTTTGCAGATTATGCCGATGCTATAGAACCATGTATCGGATTATCCGTAGACGAATTTTCAAAACAAGTAAAGAACAGCGGAGATGCTAGAGGTGACTCTTCCATAACTCCTACAATTGCTATGTACCCCGTTAAGGAAGACGGGACTTGGGATGAAACTAGCGAGTATACAGCCAATGGTCTTGGTTATTGGTTTGACGGAAAATCGAATGTTTCATCGTATGGAGATAATTGTGTCTACTTTATTGAATCTGGTGAAGGAAGTGTTTTTGTGGGACGCTATGTTAATATTGCCTCAGGAACCACTATAAAGGCGCATTTTGTATATGCGATGATAGAGGATCATAGCCGATATGTTGAATTTATTGTCTCGGGAACAATGGAATAATATACTTGGTAAACAATGGAATCTGTTCTTCATTGGAACAGGTTCCATTAATAGTATTAAGTCAGGAGGACTTTGGATAATATGGTACCGGATATTTAGGGTAGACACTGAAAATAGGTATTCCTATTCGCTCTTCCACCCGATAAAAAAATAGTCTAAACGAATGGAAGAATAGTACAACCGCCTAACTGTCAAATCCATAAAATGAGATTTATTGGACGATTCTGCCATTACATTATATTATATATTCCCTTTCTTGTAATTTTTTTATTTTACTTTGCAAGTGAACAATGTATACAACCGATAGATTATGAAAAACAACAAGAAACTCTATCTTGCAATTTTATCTTTGCTTTTATTGATTGGAAATGCTTCATTTGCAGCCAAGGAAAAGAAATATGTACTCTCTTCACCCGATGGAACATTGAAAGTGGAAATCAGCGCCGGAAACGAACTGGCCTACCAAGTGATGCATGGAAATGATACAATTCTCTCACACTCTAATATAGGTTTGGTTCTGGAAAACGGAACTATAGTAGGTAAAACTCCCCGTATCACAGGGGAAAGAAGGAGAAAGATAAAGGATAACATAGAATCACCTTTTTACCGTTTCAAGGAGTTCGTTGCAACAGGCAACGAACTCGACTTGAAGCTGAAAGGCGGGTTCGGAATCATCTTCCGTGCATACAATGAGGGAGTCGCCTATCGATTCTATACCACACAATCTTCGGATATCATTATAAAGGAGGAACAGGCCGAGTTTAATTTTAAGGAAGATTATACGGCTTATCTTCCTTATACCACCAATGATAAAAAACCGATGGCGATGGCTTATCAGAATGTATATGACATCATTCCTCTGTCAAAAGCACAGCCTAAACTGGCTTTTCTTCCGGTTACCGTGGATTGCGGCAGCGTAAAACTGACCCTGTTGGAGTCCGACCTCGAAGCTTATCCGGGCATGTTTGTGCAGTCACAGCAGGGAAAGTATGGATTGAAAGGTGTCTTTGCTCCTTATCCGGCTAAAACAGACTTTTATCCTTGGCGGAAGCAGGAATATGTAACTGAAACTACCGATTTTATATCCCGTAGCCGTGGCTCCCGTTCCTATCCGTGGCGTGTGTTGGCCATTACGGAGAAGGATACGGATATGCCGGTCAACAACCTGGTCTATGCTCTGGCTTCTCCCAACCGTATCGGTGATACCTCATGGATAAAGACAGGCAAAGTGGCATGGGATTGGTGGAATGACTGGAATCTGAAAGGAGTGCCGTTTAAAGCCGGTATCAACATGGATACGTATAAATATTATATCGATTTCGCCAGCCGGAACGGATTGGAGTTTATTGTGTTGGATGAAGGATGGTATGATCCGAAGAGCGGGGATATGCTGACCGTTATTCCCGAACTTGATTTGACGGAGCTGATAGCATACGGCAAATCCAAAGGGGTGGAAATAGTGCTTTGGACGGTGTTTAATGTACTCGACAGCCAATTGGAAGCAGCTTGTAAGAAATATGCGGATATGGGAATCAAAGGTTTTAAGGTGGATTTCCTGGATCGTGATGATCAGACTGCCGTCGAAATGGTGTATCGCATCGCTGAGATGACGGCCCGGTATAAATTAACCCTTGATCTGCACGGCATTTACAAACCGACAGGTATCAACCGTACCTACCCCCATATTATCAATTTTGAAAGCGTGTTCGGCATGGAAGAGGTGAAATGGACGGATATCAAGAATAATATGCCTCTTTATGATGTTACTTTCCCCTATATCCGTATGATGGCGGGACCGGTGGATTATACGCCGGGAGCTATGCGCAATGCCACGAAGGCAGATTGGCGCGCCATGTATTACACACCGGCCAGCATGGGAACCCGGTGTCATCAGCTGGCTGCCTATATTGTACACGATTCTCCTTTTACCATGTTGTGTGATGCGCCTACCAACTATCTGAATGAGCAGGAATGTGTGGATTTCATAGCTTCTCTGCCTGTGGAGGTGGATTCTACTTTTATTGCTTCGGGCGAGTTGGGAAAATATATTGTAACGGTGCGTAAGAAGGATGTGAACTGGTATATCGGCGGTATGACCAATTGGGATGAACGTGATGTGCAGCTCGATTTCTCTTTCCTTCCCGAAGGAATGTCTTATACGGCTGTTTTGTTTAAAGACGGTGTGAATGCCAATAAGCAGGCCGAGGACTATCGCAAGGAAACCATCCGGATTGATAAGGACAGCCGGTTGACTTTGCATCTGGCATCGGGAGGCGGATTTGCCATGAAGTTGGAGCTTTGCCCTGTTCACGGACAGGTTACCAGTATCCCTGAAGGGAAAAATATTCCTTCTTTCTATCAGAAATACATAGAAACAGAAGGTCTGTATGTCACCTCTTCCGGGAAGGTGAGCGATGAGGCCTTATTGAAAGCCTGTGATATCATCAGTTTGATGTTGGCAAAACGTCCGGATGTGAAGGCGCACATGGTGAAGAAAGGTTGCCACGTCATGGTTATCGGTAAGGATGAGGAAACTTGCGATTTGCCGGAGTTTGCCCATATCTGCAATTGTGAGGACAGCATTAAATATTGGAACTGGCGTGCCCGTGGTTTTGGCGGAGCACCGGAAGATGAATTTTCATCCAGTTGCGGAGAAGAGAATCTGCTGGCATTGCCGCAGGATAAATATGTAGGTGAGAATATCCTGATTCATGAGTTCGCTCACCTTATTCATACGGTAGGTATAGTGGGAGTGGAGCCAGACTTTAATGAGCGTTTGGAGGCACTTCGTCAGAATGCAATCCGGAAAGGGCTGTGGGAAAAGACGTATGCAGTGAGCAATAAAGAGGAATACTTTGCCGAGTGCGTACAGTCTTTCTTTAACTGTAACCGCTATGCCGAACCTGCAAACGGAGTTCATAACTGGGTGAACCGCCGCACGAAACTGAAGACGTATGATCCGGATATGTACCGGTTGTTGCAGGAATATTTTTATGAGATAGAAATTCCCATTCATAATGTGGTGCATGAATAAGCGTCGCAGGGACAAATAGAATTTTGCTATATAGAGATGAATAAGATACGATTGGTTGTTGCTTCCTTATTGTTGGGAGCTGCTACAGGTTTTGCTCAGAAGCCTTTTAATGCTTCGGGTACGGGGAATCCCATTATTCCCGGATATTTTGCCGATCCCACGGTGAAGAAGTTTGGCGATACGTATTATATGTATGCCACTACGGATGGCAGTGGGGCCGGTTTCGGTCCTGCACAGGTGTGGACCAGCAAGGATTTTGTAAACTGGACGTTAATGCCCATGAACTGGCCGGACAGTCATTGGATATGGGCTCCCGATGTGATGAAACATACGGATGGGAATTATTATTATTTTTATTGTCAGCCCTGTATGATTCATTGCGGGGTCAGTGAAACGCCGCGTGGTCCTTGGAAAAATATATTGGGCGAAAGTGAGGCTGTTCTTGTACCCGACCGTTTTGTGACGAATGCCATTACATTGGACGGGCAGACCTTTGTGGATGATGATGGTTCTGTATATTTGTATTGGGGGACTTGGGGAATTTATAAAGGTTTCGGTTGCGGAGCCGGAAAACTGGCTTCCGATATGAAGAGTTTTACTGAAACGCGTCTGATTCCAAATACGGAAGCCACGGATTTTTTTGAAGCGCCCTTTGTGATGAAACGAAAGGGGATCTATTATTTTATGTATTCTTCGGGTTCCTGTCACGACCACACCTATCGGGTGCAGTATGCCACTTCGGACAAGCCTATGGGGCCGTACACCTATCGGGGATGTATTCTTGAAACCAATACCGACGGAACAATTCATGGGCCGGGACATCATAGCGTTTTGAAAGAAGGCAATGAATATTATATGGTCTATCACCGTCATGATAATCCGCATTCCAACCGCGGATTTCATCGTCAGCTTTGTGTGGACCGTATGGAGTTTGCCGAAGATGGAAGTATTAAACCCCTTATTCCCACTCATGACGGAATAGGTGCATTGGCATCTTCTGTAGTGAAATCAAAAAATCTGGCATTGGGTGCTAAGGTGAGGGCTTCTTCTTTTTATGATGCCGATTTCCGTCCCGAATATGCTGTAGATGATAATAACGGAACTTTATGGCGTCCTCGTGGAATGGGACAGGAGTGGATAGAAATGGATTTGGGTGTTGCCCGGCAGATACAAACTATCTGGACTCAATTTGAGTATGGCACACAATTTTATCAATATTTAATTGAAACTTCTGTCGATGGCAAGCATTGGTCTGTTTTCGCTGATAAGCGGAATAATCGTCTGGCAGGCAGCCCGATGGTCGATTTTGGCAAGGTGAAGGCTCGTTATGTCCGCCTTACCTTTACCGGAGGACAGAAGAACGGATTTGGCGGGGCGGTCTGGAACTTGAAAATCTTTGAGGGTGTGGAAGCATCGGCTCCGCAACAATGGCTGGGACTTACCGCCGCCGATTGGAATGGTCGTGAATGGCAGAACAATGAAGGGATGCTTTTGAAGGAAGGTTCGGCACGCATACAGCGCATCGGTGGGCGTGATGCGTTGGTACTGGAACCGGGAACTACATTGGAGTATAGTCATCCGTTACTCTCCTCGTCCAAAGAGCATACCGTTAGTGGGTTGGTTTACAGGTCAGGTAAATGGCAGAGTTATGAAGCGGGGTCGTGTCTTTCATCAGGAGCGATTACGCTGCATAGTTCCACCGAACCTTTGGTCATTACCAATTTCCGTTACTACAATTGGAAACAGGAAGCGGCGGAAAAGGCATACGATGCGGAAACGGATATCGTGCGTCTGCCTGTAGCTGATCAGCAGAAACATGGGCTGGTGGTCAGTCTTTCTGCCGATGATTTTGTAGTGAACGATACGGTTCCTTATCTGGAAAACCGAGGAGTAAAAGGGTATTTTGAAGCCCGGAAATTACCTCTCGTTGTGAAAGAAGTGAAAGGGAAAAAGGCATTTCATTTTGAGGGTACTCAGGTCTATACTTCCAGTTTTATGCTTCCTGCCACTTTGCAGGATAATGCTCCTTATACCTTGGAGGCGTGGGTACTGAATGATTCCATTAGTGAAAATGAATGTGTGGCCGATTTTACTACCTCGCATGATGAATTGGAGAAAATCATGTTGGTCAACGGCACGGAGCCTCGTTGTGGAGTAATCAATCACTATGGCTGGTATGAAGATGCAGGATATAAGGACATGAAGGAATTGGCAGGAAAGTGGCAGCACATCTATATCTGCTTTGATGGGCGGATGGAACAGGTTTATATCAATGGAAAATTAGTCAGTGAGAAAGATATCCAGTTGCTGGTGAAACCGTCACAATTCATCACATTGGGACGCAATGCCGAAGGAGACTGGCCCTTTACCGGTTATCTGCACTCATTGAAATTATGGGATGAATATTTGCCGTTGAAAGAGTGATTCACCCTTTTCCTATGACCGGAATATGTATTTTTGCAAAAACTATGATAAACAATTAAATGATAGAACCATGAAGAAACTTTTAGTCACTGCTCTGTTGACTGCTACCGTAGCAGGCGGAACAGCGCAAGTAAAAAATCAGTCGCACGGCTATCCTATCGACCCCGTACCTTTCACTTCGGTGAAAGTAACCGATTCATTCTGGGGGCAACGGCTGAATGCCAGCCGTGAAGTAACGATTCCTCTGGCGTTCAGTAAATGTGAGGAAACAGGACGTTATACTAACTTTGTCAATGCCGCCCATCCCAGTGATACCATTAAAGTAGGCGGTCTGGCTTTTGACGATACTGATGTGTACAAAACGATAGAAGGTGCCAGTTATCTGTTACAGACCTATCCGGACAAAAAACTGGCTAAGTATATTGATAGTGTGCTGGTTATTGTCGCTGCGGCACAGGAACCGGATGGTTATCTCTATACTTCGCGTACCATGAATCCCAAACATCCGCATGAGTGGGCAGGAAGCAAACGGTGGGAGAAGGTGGAGGAACTGAGTCATGAGTTTTATAATTTGGGACACATGGTAGAAGGTGCTATTGCGCATTACCAGGCTACCGGAAAACGTAATTTCCTTGATATCGCTATCCGTTATGCCGACTGTGTATGCCGGGAGATAGGTACGGGCGAAGGGCAACAAATCCGTGTGCCGGGACATCAGATTGCCGAAATGGCCCTTGCCAAACTGTGCTTGGTAACAGGGCAACAGAAATATTTGGATCAAGCCAAATTCTTTTTGGACCAGCGCGGACATACTACCCGTACGGATGAATACAGTCAGGCGCACAAGCCGGTAGTGGAGCAGGATGAGGCCGTGGGACATGCTGTCCGTGCCGCTTATATGTATGCAGGCATGGCAGATGTGGCCGCACTGACAGGGGATACGGCTTATATCCATGCCATAGACCGTATTTGGGACAACATTGTGGGCAAGAAATATTATATTACCGGCGGCATCGGCGCCACCAGCAATGGGGAGGCTTTTGGCAAGAACTATGAACTGCCCAATATGTCAGCTTATTGCGAGACTTGCGCGGCTATCGGTAATGTGTATGTCAACTACCGCTTGTTCCTGCTTCATGGTGAGGCAAAATATTATGATGTGCTGGAACGTACTTTATATAATGGTCTTATTTCGGGCGTGTCCCTGGATGGTGGCGGGTTCTTCTATCCTAATCCGTTGGAAAGCATCGGGCAGCACCAGCGCCAGCCTTGGTTCGGCTGTGCCTGTTGTCCGTCCAATATCTGTCGTTTCATTCCTTCCTTGCCGGGATATGTGTATGCGGTGAAAGGTAAGGACGTGTATGTTAATCTGTTCATGTCCAATACTTCGAACTTGAAGGTAGAGGGCAAGGCTGTTTCTTTGGAGCAGGCTACTCATTATCCTTGGAACGGTGATGTCACTATCGGTGTCAACAAGAACAATGCCGGACAGTTTACAATGAAAATCCGTATTCCGGGATGGGTGCGTAATCAGGTAGTTCCCAGTGACCTGTACACTTATTCGGATGGAAAGCGTTTGAGCTATACAGTGAAAGTAAATGGAGAACCGGTACAGAGTGAACTGAAGGACGGTTATTTCTGCATAGACCGCCGTTGGAAAAAAGGAGATAAAGTAGCCGTTCATTTCGATATGGAGCCTCGTACGGTGAAAGCCAATAATAAAGTGGAGGCAGATCGTGGACGTATAGCCGTGGAGCGTGGCCCGATCGTTTATTGTGCGGAATGGCCGGATAATGATTTTGATGTGCTGAGCGTGTTTATGAACCGCACTCCTCAATTCGAGGTGGTTGAAAAACCGGATTTGCTCTATGGCATTAACCAGTTGAAGACGGATGCGCAGATTCTGGGCTATGACGACAGAGGTCGTCTGACGGCTACTGATGTAAAGCTGACGTTGATCCCTTACTATGCTTGGGCACACCGCGGTGCAGGTGCTATGGCAGTGTGGTTGCCTCAGGAATTAAGTGCTTCCCGTCCGACTATGCCTGCTACGCTGGCATCGGAAAGCAAAGTGGATGCTTCGCATAAGGTGAAATCCATCTCCGCCATTAATGACCGTCTGGTGCCGAAAGATGAGAATGACCGTTCCGTACCCTATTACCATTGGTGGCCCAAACAGGGAACTACTGAATGGATATCCTACGAGTTCCCGTCCGAAGCGACTGTTTCCAGTGCTACCGTATATTGGTATGATGATGCTCCTTGGGGAGGATGCCGCATACCGCAAAGTTGGAAGATGTACTATAAAGATGCACAAGGCCAGTGGCAACCGGTGAGTGGAGCGGATAAGTATGGAGTGGAAAAAGGTACGGGGAATACAGTCAATTTTGACCCGGTAAAGACAAAAGCGGTAAAACTGGAGATTGTTCAGCCGGCCGATAATTCATCGGGTTTGTTTGAATGGGAAGTGAAATAGAATAATTCAAAATGAAGGTTGGTAAGTTAGGTTGGCTGGTAGCCATGTTCCTTAGTGGGGGCATGGCTGTCGCTCAAGGTACGGCTGATGATTATCGGCGTGCTTATGCATTGAAAGAGAAGTTCAGTGCGGATAAAGTTTTCTATTCCAATGTCAATCCGCAATGGATAGAGGGTACGCATCAATTCTGGTATGTGCGGAATACGCCGGACGGCCGCCTGTATGTATCTGTAGATGCGGATAAGAAAGCTAGAAAAGAATTGTTTGATTCTCATCGTTTGGCAAAGGCGTTGGGTGCTGCATCCGGAAAAGAGGTCAAGCCGGAAGCTCTTGCATTGGGGCATTTGTCGGTCAGTAAGGGATTGGATACGCTGCGCTTTGTGTTTAATAATCAACGTTGGATGTATGCGTCCCGGAAAAATCAGCTGGTCAATGAAGGTGCGGTTCCCCTCCTTATCAGGCAAAAGCATTGGATGGAGGTGGATGATGAGAAGACGGCATCACCGGTTCCGTCTCCTGATGGTAAATGGATCGCATTTATTAAAAATCAGAATATCTATGTAAAGGAGGTGGCTACCGGAAAAGAAAAGCAACTGAGCTTGGACGGGACACTGGGTAATTATTATTCAGCCTACATCCGCTGGTCACCGGACAGTAAGAAGGTGGCTTCCTGCAAGATCCGTCCGGTGGAAAAGCGCTATGTTTATTATGTGGAATCTTCTCCGGCTGACCAGCTTCAGCCCAAGCTTCACAAACAGGAGTATGCGAAGCCGGGAGACGAACTTCCTTTTAAAGTGCCCTGCATCTATGAAGTGGAAAGCGGACGAAGCATTATTCCTTCTACCGAATTGTTCGACCGGCAATATGAAGTATATGGTCCCGAATGGAATCCCGACAGCCGTGCCGTGACTTTTGAATATAACCAGCGCGGACATCAGGTGTACAGAGTACTTGAACTTTCTGCCGAAACGGGAAAAGTGCGCCCGTTGGTAGAAGAAACCAGCGATACATATGTGAATTATACCCGTCATTTCCGTCATGACTTAAAAGACGGCAAGCAGATGATATGGATGAGTGAGCGTGACAATTGGAATCATCTTTATATGTACAACCGTATTACCGCACAGCCCGATTATCAAATTACTAAAGGAGAGTGGTATGTACGCGAAGTGCTTCGGGTAGATGAGGATAACCGTCAGATCTATTTCTCGGCAAATGGTATGGAAGCCGGTGAAGACCCCTATCTCATCCGTTATTACCGCATCGGTTTTGATGGCAAAGGTCTTACCTGTCTTACTCCCGAAGAAGGGATGCACCGTGCCTGGTTTTCGGGAGATATGAAGTATTTGGTAGATGTTTATTCTATGGTGGACAAGGTTCCCGTCGCTGTGTTACGTAGTGCCAGGGATGGCAAAGTGGTGATGCCGTTGGAAACAGCCGATATAACTCTTTTGGAGGCCGAAGGCTGGAAAGCTCCGGAGGTGTTTGTTGCCAAAGGGCGGGACGGCAAGACGGATATGTGGGGATTGATTGCCCGCCCCACCAACTTTGACCCGAACAAGAAATATCCGGTTATCGAATACATTTATCAGGGTCCCGGAGACCAGTATGTTCCGAAGACTTTCCGTCCTTATGACTGGAATATGACTTCCTTGGCCGAACTTGGTTTTATCGTCGTAATGGTCGATGGAATGGGAACTTCTTTCCGTTCGCGTGCTTTTGAGAATGTATGTTATAAGAATTTGAAAGATGCCGGTCTGCCGGACCATATTGCTTGGATTAAGGCGGCTGCACGGAAATATCCTTATATGGATGTGGACAGGGTAGGTATTTACGGTTGTTCTGCCGGTGGTCAGGAATCTACAAATGCAGTTTTGCTTTATCCTGATTTCTATAAAGCGGCTTATTCGGCTTGTGGTTGTCATGATAACCGTATGGATAAGATTTGGTGGAATGAACTTTGGTTGGGCTATCCGGTAGGAGATCAATATAAGGAAGGGTCTAATGTGGAAAATGCACATCTGTTGAGTCGTCCTTTGATGTTAGTGGTGGGAGAACTGGATGATAATGTAGATCCTGCCTCTACCATGCAGGTGGTCAATGCATTGATAAAGGCGAATAAAGATTTTGAATTGGTCGTGATTCCCGGAGCGCATCATACAATGGGGGAAGATTTTGGCGAACATAAGCGGTATGATTTCTTTGTCCGTCATTTGATGCAGGTGAATCCACCGAAGTGGGATGAGATAAAATAGGAGGAGTGAGGTTTGTAGCTGTAGGAGTTTGTCAGTTATGATAAATAGAGGTGGCAGTGTTATGGAGGACAAGTCCATAGCACTGCTTTTTTATGTAATTCCGTGTTTTCATTGATGAATGTGTCTTTTTTGTTCATTATGTTGTAATTATTGGTTGAACTAATTTTTTTCAATACAAAAATTAGGTTCAGTCAACAATATTATTTTTATTTGTGGCGTATATAGTATAAAAATAAACCAATTTTCTAATACTAACATTAAATTATAATGGAAAACATTACTGTTAATGTATTTGATGATGTGCTTTATTTAGCATGGGAATTTGTATATCTAATATTTTTCACTCGTTTTGTGTGCGTACACGGAAATTATAAGAATGCGTGTGCTATTTTAATAAGTATCTATTATTCTCATAAAAATTATAATTGTTTCCTTTTAGAATAGAATATAAATAACAATAGTGATTTATATTATTTCACATTCACGGAAAAAATGGACTTTAAAT
>OHLF01000508.1_pt1 | contig 11955 bp, 7 predicted proteins | sample 1569001 | NCBI WGS metagenome assembly OHLF01 (sample SAMEA3879541, study PRJEB24766) | human gut metagenome | biome: human-associated habitat; feature: feces | place: USA | collected 1985/1987
TTTAAGTGCAATCCTGTTTGGAGCCCTTATGGTCACTTCAACAGGAACATTTGTATCTTGTAAGGATTACGATGACGACATCGACCGCTTGGATCAAGAAATATCCAATGTGAAAGATGCAATCAAGGCCCTTGAAGACAAAGTAGGCTCAGGCAAATATGTCGAAAGCTGTACTCCGTTCACTGATGGTAATGGTGGTTATGAAATCAAATTCAGTGATGGAGAGACCATTAAATTATACAATGGTGCAAAAGGAGAACAAGGTGAACCGGGCAAACCAGGTACTCCGGGTACTCCAGGTACTTCTGCTGATGATTATGTAGTATCAGTAGAAGAAGGTGAATCAGCTTATGAATTAGTTATTACTTATGCTGATGGCACTAAAAAGACTATCAGTATGCCTAAAGCTACTTCTGTAGTTAGCGGAGTTAAGTTTATCCCTACTTTCCTTTCTGAAGGTGAAGCTGCCAGAATCCATTTCCCTACCATCGTTACTGATAGTGTGGCAGGTAAAACAGAGATTACAGGTGCAGATTGGGGTACAAATAACTTTAGCACATTTAAAATCGTTTACTCAGGTAAGGCAGACGTGAAGTATCAGGTAAATCCTAACAGCGTATCATTCAAAGATATGGAAGTGGTAGGATTTGTTCGTGATACTGCTGAAATATGGAACTACAATACGAATAACAAGAATTGGGAATTGTTCAACGCTGGACAAAAACTGTACACTGATGGAAAAATTACCGTTGAATCTTATAAAGAAGGACATGGTATGTTAAACTTCCGTGTAAAGGACTGGGCTTTTGCTGAACAATCTAATCTGGACGAAAGAACAGTATATTCATTGAGAATTAAGAACAATGACCAAATCGTTCATTCTGATTTTGTTCCCGCCAAGCATGAAGTAATTTTGCAGAAAAACGTACATTTGGTTAAAGTAGCTGATGCATTTGACCAAACTAACGCTCCTGCTCAGATTAAAAATGCAATTGCTCCTAACAAGGTAAATTATAGAGAATTCATCAAAGATGAATATTATCTTAACACCTTGAATCCGACCGGTACTGAAGAGGCTAAATTGAAGGCTTATCAAGCAGATAAAGCTAAGTTCGAAGCCAATGCTGAAAACCAGTTATATAAAGGAGATGCTGAATCTAAAGATGATGCAGAACGTATTGTTGTAGAATTGAACTATACAGGTGATGGACATTCAAAAAATTTGAAGGACATCGTAACTTCATTCTTTGACAAACGTATGGGTAGAGCCGAAGCAGCTCAATATCCTTTGATGGAGAATGGTTTTGATGACTATTCATTGGTGTTTGAACCGGTTGACTTCTATTATGATGGCGTTAACCAGACAAAACGTTATTTGGATGTTACCAAAGATGGTGTTGCTACAGTAAAACAAACTCCGGACCCGATTTGGGGCGCAGAAACTGATGCCAGCCACACAGCTGCTATAGACAGAACTCCTATTGTTCGTGTGAAACTGGTAGCACCGGGTGAAGACAATGGTAATGTAGTTAAAACAGCAATCATCAAGATTCACATTGTACGCAAGACAGTTGTTCCTGAAATTAATATTACAGAAACAAAAGATGTTACTCTGAAACATATCAATCAAGTTCTTGACATGGATATGGATAAGATATTCAACCATAAAGATGTACAGTTGAGTAAAGACGAATTCCGTAAGACTTATGATTTCGTTCCTGAATTTGCAACAGCAGATGAGGCTAAACAACACGCTGTATATGCATGGGATGGAAAAGATAATGCAGACTATTCATTAGATCCGAACTTTAAACCTGAAGAATACAATCAGTTGTTCGTTACAGTGAAGAATACAGCATTCTCTCGTCATGACGATCACGACGTTTACACTGTTAAGGGTACATACAAGCCAAATGCTGATCATAAGGGATTATCTGACATCCATGTTACTTATACTATCAATGTGAAGTATCCGGATGTAGTTGCTCCTGAAAAGACTAAGTTGAACTGGGTAGATGATTCTTACTTCATTGCTCACGGTAGATACGATAACTTTGATGATCCTAAAACTTATGAAATGGTTGCAGCATTGAATGACGAATTCGATTTGATCAACTATAATCCTTATAAGGGTCAGACTCATGATAAGGATTGGGCTAGAGCTACCTTGTCATTCGAATTGGTTGACCAGCATAATAACGCATCTAAGATAGGTGACGGTCACAATTCCGGCATCCGTTTGTATCAAGGTAAAGACAACAAGTGGTATATCGCTTTGGAGGCTACAGACGAAGGACGTGCTTGGATCAATGCTGCTGACGCTAAGGATTTGAAGAAGATCAAAATGCGTGCTGTAGTAAGCTTCAATGAAGATGTTGACGGATTGTATGGTACTTGCAACAAGGAAGCCAATGCTCATAACAAGTATGCTAAAGAAGATTACAATAACTTCTCTTGCGATACTATCAATATGGTAAACAATACTCCTTGGGCTAAAGATCATACTACTACTTATACTGGTGCTCCTGCTCCTGAAAATGGACGTTCTACAGTGGTTATCGATGAATTTGAAGTTGCATTTGTAACTCCGATGGTATTCCACGCTTACGAAGCAGGTCCTTTGTATGACAAGTATCAGGAAGCTGAAAATACAGTATCATTGAAGGATGCATTCTTCTTGTCAGATTATCTGTGGTCTGAAGGTGCTCAGGCACAATTCAATAACAACCATGTTATCTATGATCACAAAGATATGGCTAAGAATAATACTTTGGTTCAGACAGGTGATCAAGCTGGTTGGTCAAAGAAACTGGTAGTTGACCATAATGTATTCGATGTTAATACAACTGTTAACTTCAAGGTTTCTAAGGCATACTTTGCTGACGGAAGTGAACTGGATGCTGAAAACATGAAGAAGATCAAACTTGATAATGCTAACCAGACTATCACATGGATCAACAATGGTGAAGATATTGCTCAACCATTTACTATTGATGTAGAAGTTTGTGTAAATCACAAGTGGGGCGGTATCTGCGACCATACTTGGAAGAATGATCGTGGACATTCTGTTGGAACTATCCAAATCCAAGTTAAGAAGCACAATGACAAGTAATTAATACGCTCATTGTTTATAAAAAAAGAGGGGGGCAAAATGTTCCCCTCTTTTAGTTTTTATAATCGTTTATCCAATTATATTGTGTATGAAGTATATATATGCTGTCTGTTTTCTGTTATTAGTATGTGGCTGTCATAAAGAAAATGACACCCCTGTTGTTTTACCTGCACGGACACTATTGGTTTATCTGGGAGGAGATAATAATCTTGATGCCGAAACCTATGACAAACTTGTTCAAATTAAAAATGGATGGGAAGACGGGACAGATGGAAATATAATAGTGTATCAGGATACACCATTTAAGGACTCTCCACGATTGATGGAAATTGATGGAAAAAGTGAGAAAGGCTATATTACCATACATACCTATGACCAAGAAAACTCAGCCTCCCCCCAAGTGCTTAAACGAGTTATAAACGACGTAACTCGGCTTTATCCTGCTAAAAGCTACGGTCTAATCGTGTTTTCCCATGGCAGTGGCTGGCTTCCTCCACATACATTGGTTAATGGCTCGCGGTCTATCATCATCGATAATGACAATGAAATGGAAATAACAGATTTTGCCATGGCCCTCCCGGACCATTTATTTGAATTCATAATCTTTGAAGCATGTAATATGGCAGGTATTGAGGTGGCTTATGAATTAAGAAATAAAGCAGCATATATCATGGCTTCCTCTGCCCCAGTAGTATCTCCGGGATTTACTCCTATCTATGCCGGCAGTATTTCCTGTCTGCTTGAAGAAAATGCTGATTTGCAAAGATTTGCAGAAAATTATTTTCATTATTGGAATTTGATGGAAGGCGATAAACGTTCTGCTACCATTAGCATAATAAAAACTGCCGGATTATCAAATTTAGCGAATTTGATACGACAGATCAATACGGAAATATCCGGCTCTTTTCTCCCGGTCGGTAACCTTCAAAATTATGATGGAGTTTTAAAAGCCCCATTCTATTTTTTTGATTTCGCTCAATATTATCAATCATTATCAGATGAAAATACATACAATGTACTTCAAGAGTGTATCAGCCAATGTGTGGTTTACAAAAGAAATACTCCTTTTTATGCTACGGAAGAAGGAACATTCCCTATCACGGCCTTTTCAGGTATGACCACTTTTATCATGCAGAGAGAACTTAATGACTTGAATGAAGAATATACAAAACTACAATGGTATAAAGATATTAATACACATTAGAGAATATGTATAACACTGACAAACAATGATATAGCAAATTCAGTAGAAGAAGTATATCTTATTGCAGAATAGATAGATTCTAAATACTTTTCAAAGTATCCTTTAAAGGACAGAATGCCAATATATATGGACAGAAACAGGTGATTATCCATTAATAGGAAACGGAAAAACTTGTCATAAGCAGAAAAAACAAATCCTTTATTTGCTTTGTTTGTCATTTACTAATATCTTTGTTTTATCATTCATTCTAGAACCGCAACAAAATATGAAATACCCTATTGGAATACAGAGTTTTGACCAAATCCGTGAAGATGGCTATGTATATGTGGATAAGACCGGTTTGATTTACAACTTGGTAACACAAGGCAAGACTTATTTCTTGAGCCGTCCACGCCGTTTTGGCAAAAGCCTGCTGGTAAGTACCCTTGCCTGTTATTTCCAGGGACGCAAAGATTTGTTTGCCGGACTGGAAATCGACGGATTGGAAAAGGACTGGTATGAGTATCCTATCTTCCGTATAGACTTTAATGGAGGACTGTATACACAACCCGGAATTCTGGAGGCTACCATTGAAGGCTATTTAGGGAACTGGGAAGATATTTATGGCAAGAATCCTAATTATACAACCATAGGAACCCGTTTCATTGAAATACTTCGCCGGGCTTATGAACAGACAGGGCGGCGTGCGGTGGTTCTGATTGATGAATATGACAAACCTATTTTGGATGTATTAGATACGGAAGCTTGTTTTTATGATGATTATGGAAAGCAAGTTCTGTTGGAGAACCATAACCGGGAAATATTGAAATCCTTTTATTCTACCTTTAAAGGAGCCGATCAATACTTGAGATTCGTATTGTTGACCGGAGTAACAAAGTTTTCCCAAGTAAGTGTTTTCAGTGGATTTAACCAGCCTAAGGATATCAGTATGGATGAACGGTACGAAGCCTTGTGCGGTATCACCCAGAATGAGCTGGAAGCATTTTTCGAAGAACCCACCATACAGTTGGCTGCTAAATATCAGTACACAGTGAAAGAAATGAAGGAACTTCTCAGACGGCAATATGACGGATATCATTTTGGAGAGAGGATGACCGACATTTACAATCCGTTCAGCATTCTTAATGCTTTTGACAGTATGGCAATTCGTGATTACTGGTTCTCTACAGGTACTCCCACCTATTTGGTTCGTCTGCTGCAACACAGCCGCGAGCAGATAAACGAACTTGCCGGACGTTATTATGTTCCCTCTTTGTTTGTGGATTATAAGGCTGATGTGGAACAGCCTCTACCCATGATTTATCAGAGCGGATATCTCACTATTAAAGAATATAATAGACGTATGGGAACTTATCTGCTTGATTTTCCCAATAATGAGGTGCGTAAAGGGTTCTTGTCCGTATTGGCAGCACATTATTTGAAACCCGGAGGTGGAGAGGTCAACAGCTGGATTATCGATGCTGTTACTTGCCTTGAGCAAGGGAACACCTCCGCTTTTTGTGATTCTCTGACCGCCTTTCTTGCAAGCATCCCGTATGACTCTCACGCTTCCTTGAAGGAATTGGATATGACTGAGAAACATTTCCAATACACTTTTTATCTGATTCTCCGTTTGATAGGAGTTTATTGCCGTGCAATCCATTGTGAGAACCGCCAGAGCTTCGGACGAGTGGACTGCATATTGGAAATGGACGAATATGTTTACATTTTCGAATTCAAGATGGACGGAACAGCAGAGGAGGCTTTACAGCAAATAGCAGAGAAAGGCTATGCCCGATCTTATTTGACCGATAACCGTAAAATAGTCTGTATCGGGGTGAATTTTTCTTCCCTTACACGTACTGTGGAAGAATGGAAGGAAATAATTTACAGGTAAGATTTAGTCATAGTCAGCCTAAAGCGTTAAACAAAAGATTGCCTTCCACTATTTTTTATGGGAATATACCGGTAAGAATGTTTATGCTGTTGCCGGCATAACACATTTAATTTTCATCTTTTTATCATTTTGTTTTTCTTTTTGCTAAGAATGAATTATTTTCGCAGCCGAACACAAGTTTAATTTCTTACCGACAATAAGCAGACATGCTTTAATCCTCGACCAATTCAACTTGTCCTCATTTTAATTTTAACGGATAAGCTGATGTTTTGTCCCTCACTATTATAAAATAAAAGAATGAAAAGATCACTGTATGTATCGCTATTGACGATCATGTACTTCTCTGCCTGCCAAGGTAGTGAGGAACTAGAGCAATCACAAGAAAAAGAGTACACGGTATCCATTATGGCAAGAATCGGGAAAACAGTTTCCGGAGCACGCTACTTGCAAGATCATGAAAATGCCATCGCTAGTTTTAGTAAAACCGATGATATAGGTGTTTTTATGGACAATGACAGTGCCGTCCGCTGGATATTCGATGGAACTTCCTGGACTACAGAAAAGAGTGTCTTTTGGAAAGATAAAAACCAGGAACATACTTTTTACGCATATTATCCCCACTCCGGTTCCAAAGCCGAAAGTAAGGAAAATATAAAAATGCCTTCTCTCGACAGCCAGAACGGGACTTGGGAAAATATTGACCAATATGACTTTCTAGTAGCATCCAGGAAGCTTTCCTACGATACCGACCTTGGCAATGTGGCCTTTTCGGGCGATTATTCATTTAAGCACGTTTTGTCACTATTAAAGATAAACATAAAGGGTGAAGGAGATATGGCACAGGCCGTTATTGACAAAATCAGACTTGAAGGAAATGGGTTGACGACCCAAGGATACTACTCCTTTGAAACGAACAGCATCACCATCAGCGAAACTCCCAAGGAAACCTTCCAGATTACTCCGTCACACACCATGAACAATCAGGATATTTCTTTTTATTTTATCCTGAACGGGGGCGAGAATGACGGAAATATTGATCCGAAAGCCGTGAAAAACCATTCTGTTAATCTCACCATTGAATATACCCGTAACAACAAATATTACATAACACGACGAGACGACCTGTCTCCGGGCTTATTGTCCGGATGTATTCATAAATACAATATTGTAGTAAAAGACGGAAATGTAATTATAACGGGAGGAAGTATTTCGGGTTGGACTCCGGGAAATGAAGAAGAGGATATAGTTATAAATGGAGAAGAAATAAACCCACAAACAAATAATATGTTATGAATTATAGATTAACCGAATTAAAGGTGCTTCTGTTTCTATTGCTACTGTCTGCTGTTTCTTGCCAACGCCCGATGTATGATGAAGAAGACGATGAAGACGGAGTCTCGCAAACAAATCTTCCTTTAAAGATATCTGCCAGGTCTAGCGGAGAATCCCAGATTAATTATCCGGCCTATATCTATGCGTTTGCAGAGGACGGCAGCTGTTCTGCCAGTCTGAAAATGACAGATAACGCCCAGATTGAAATGAAGTTACCTCCTGCCCGATATACTATTGTTGCAATAGCCGGTTTGGGAGAAGAATATATCGTTCCGAAAGATCCTAGCCTTGATGATGTAATTGTTATGAAAGAAAATAACAGAAGCTCACGCGCGCTAATGATGGGCACTTCAACTGTGACAATTGCCAATAAGAAAAATATATCTGTTTCTGTAACCCTCTATTATGCTGTATCTTTAGTCAATATCAGTTTGGAAGATATACCGGCAAACGTTAAAAAGGTGAGTTTGCAGATTTCGCCTTTATATTCTTCCCTGTCGTTTACAAGGGAGTATTCCGGCAAAGACAAGAGTACGGAAATTATTTGTGAGTCTGAGCCGGGTGGAATTTGGAGTGCAAAGCCTTTTTATATTTTTCCGGGGAGCGGCTCTCAGACTGTTTTTTCCATAACCTTGGAAGATAATAGTCAGACAAAGACGTTTGGATACACTTTCAAAGGAAAGCCGGAAGCGAACGTGCCATTGAATATCGGGGGTAGCTATTCGGGTGATGTCACGGTAGGGGGCAGTTTGATATCAGGTGAATGGAAGGCTCCGGTAGACATCAAATTCAATTTTGGCGGTGCTGATGAAGGTAATGGCGGTAGTGAGCCGCCTCCCATTAATCCGGATCTTTCCGGGCTACCCGAAATTGGCGGTATCTGGAACGGCGGTATTGTAGCTGGCATAGAGAATGCAAGTTCCACAGGGGCGGATATTTTGTTGATGAGTCTGGATGAGTGGAGTGGATTCGCTTCCGATGTGCGGAATATCATACAGGAGGAGGAAGCAGACGGATGGCATCTTCCGACTGAAGAGGAGGCAAAAATATTGCATAAGACGTTCAGCGGATCATCACTGGATGAACTGAATGAAACCATAGAGGGATTAAGAAACGGAGACCCGTTATTGGATATTGAGAAACGGTATGTATATGATCATAACGGGAGCATATATGCATTCGGATTTAAAACCTCATCCAAATTTTTACAGGCAGGGAGTACGGTGAAATACAAAATACGTTTGGTATGCAGCGCTCATTATGATGCCGGATGACCCATTCATATACTAGAAAAGGGCATTCACACTTCTTGACAATATATGCTTGAGAGTGTGAATGCGTCTAATCGACTTCCATACCGGGAATCTCATTTCCATAGATAAATTCTCAATTAATTGAAAGTTAACATTCTACCACCCGGTATACATTTCCCTTGGTGGTATGTACCCGTTCGCCCAGCTGGGGCAGGATACGGCTCAGGCTGTAGGCGGTCATCCCTCTCATGATCGAAGGATGGGCTGCCTTCATGCGTTCAAACAGTTGGGTGGCGGAGAGGCTAAGCACTTCCTGCGGATTGTCCTCTTCTGTAGCAAAGCGAAAGCAAAGGCGGAACACCTCTTCTTCGGGTACATGCTTGTAGAATAGGGCATTATGTTGCTGTATAGTCTGTTCCTCTTCTTTATTGAACCAGCTTCGTTCACCGGATAGAAGTTCTGTTTTAAGCTGGGCGTACAATTGCTTATGCTCTACGGACGTGGTGCAGTCTATGGCATGCTTCAGACTGACGCAAAGAAAGCGGCGTGAGCCGGTGCGGTCTACCAGCAAATCCTCCCGGTTGCTGGTGCCGATGAACGAGGCAATACGGGGAAGCGATGAAGCGCTGTGTTTGTAAGCCTTGCGGATATTCAGTGCGGAGGCTTGCATCAGGTTCTTCAGCAAAGGCATTTTGGACGCACCTAGTTTGTCGAATTCATCCAGGTTGATTAATCCGTAGGCAGCCAGCTTGGCTTCGGCGGATGCCGGGGAGCTTAGGTCGTAACTTTCCGTGTAGTAGGATTTCAGCCTATCGGGCATCAGCAGACGGCAGAACGTACTTTTCCCCAATCCCTGGCGACTGCTCACCAGCAGGGGAGCCACACTGTTGGCGCGGTTGTTATCCGGATTGAGCTGCATCCATTGGGCAGAGAGTCCCAGCATCCAACGGTGGAAACCGTTCACCCATACCGGGTCGTCGGACACCCTGCGTGCCAACGCGGACACCCGGTCCGTGCCGTCCCATTCGGGAAGCTGTTCAAAATAGGCAGTAAAGGGATGGTATTCACTGATGCGGCGTGAGCGCACAAAGCGTTGAATGTCCCTGTCCCAACAGTCTATGCCCGTTTCAATAGCCTCCAGACTTAGTGAGTTCATCCATCGTTCGTCCACTTTGGCGTAACGCAGATGAGTATCGGGAATGTTGTTTTCTACACTTGCCACTTCAGTTTCTTCAGTAAGCACATTGAACCGGAAGCGGTAGCGGGAGGTGAGGAAAGCGGTCACTTCCTGCATCAGGGAGCATGATTTCGCTTTCTTGACTGCCTCTTTCGAGGATTCTAATCCTGCTTCCTTTCGAGTGCCTTCCGAAGATATCACTCCGATTTTCTTTTCAACATCTTCCGAGGATTCTAATCCGACTTCCTTTTCAATATCTTTCGAGTGTGCGATATTCATAACCTTTCGAGCACTTCCCGATTGTACGGCTTCCTTCTCCGTTTTTTCAATTAAGACTGCCGGGCATCCGGGAGCTTCGTTCCTGCTTTCCGGCAAATTGCCCTTGCCGTTTTCAGCCGGAAGAACCTGTGACTTGCTCACTTCCTTCACTCCGTCTTCATCGGACACAATGTAATGGTAAACGCCCGCCAGCGCATTCCCGTCGGTACGCGAAGTCCAGTTCAGTACCAATGCCACCCGGCCTTCGCGGATATCCACTGCCAGGTGCACACCGGGGATGGTCCGACAAAGCGGCATCAGTCCGTTGAGGGCGGATACGAAGTCACGGCGCGGCGTTCCGTCGGAGGGAACAGGAGCTGACAGGAATTTGCTTCCGAAGAAGACTGTTTTGAGGGTGGCGAATACATTCATGAGGCACTTTTTTTAGATTTGACGAACTACAAATATACAACATGAAAAAGCGTTTGTCAAGAGAGAAGACAAATTAATCAAACCCTGGTACAGGATATGACGGTGTCTTATACGGATTTAGGTTGACACCTTTTTAGAGACATAAAAGACGAAAGATTATGTCTAAATTATCTCGTAAGATTTATTCTGAGACTTTCAAATTGGAAGTTCTCCGTGATTACTTCAGTAGCGGTATGTCAATGATTTCTACTGCCAAGAAATGGGGTTTAACCAGCCATACTTACATTCTCCGTTGGCTAAAGTGCTACCCTATTGATTCGGATTTACTATCTTTGTCCCCTGAACTTCTGTCAGAGCTTCAAATGAAAAAGAATCCAAAATCTAAAGAAGAACTTCTTGAAGAGGAAAATTTGCGTCTTCGAAAGGCGTTGGAACTTGAAAAGCTCCGCTCCCATGCTTTCCAGAAACTGATTGAACTCACTGAAAAAGAAGAAGGGATTTCCATCTTAAAAAAAGATGGTGCCAAATAGTTACCGGCCTTCGTGAAGAGTTTCCCCACCTCAGCGTGAAAACTCTTTGCGGACTGTTTGGCATGTCCTCCCAGGCCTATTACAAAAAGAAAAAAAATCTTTTGTCCCGTCAGCAGATCAGGACGGCCCTCCTGGATACCATCTGCTCCTACCGCTCAAAGGACCCCGGTATCGGCGCGCTGAAATTATATCATGAGCTCCGCTCCCTTTATGGAGGGGAGATAACCGGGGGCCGGGATGCCTTCCTTCATCTGATGCGTTCGGAACATCTTATGCTGTCCCCGAAGAAACCCAGGCATACAACGGACTCCAACCATCTTTACAAGAAGTATCCGAATCTGATAAAGGGGGTAACGGCACAATACCCGAATCATATCTGGGTATGTGACATCACTTACATCTGGATTGAAGGGGGCGTATGCTACCTCCATCTTGTAACGGACATGTACTCACATGCCGTTTTAGGATGGGTGCTCTCTCCCAGTCTGCATGCCGAATATACGTTACAGGCACTGGGACAGGCCATAAACCAGGCCGGAGGCGGCAATCTTTGCGGTACAATCCACCATTCCGACCGGGGGGTACAATATGCCTGCGATGCCTATATCGACACACTGGTCACTCATCATATACGTGTGAGCATGACCGAAGATTACAATCCGACGGACAATGCGGTAGCGGAGAGGATGAACGGCATCCTGAAAACAGAGTGGATATATGGCATGTCACTGTTCAAGGATAAGGAGATGGCCAGGGAACAGATTGCAGAAATGATTGACTT
>OHLF01000517.1_pt1 | contig 11878 bp, 9 predicted proteins | sample 1569001 | NCBI WGS metagenome assembly OHLF01 (sample SAMEA3879541, study PRJEB24766) | human gut metagenome | biome: human-associated habitat; feature: feces | place: USA | collected 1985/1987
AACAACATGGTCTACCGTATCGACCGGATCAACATTTTCCCCGATTACGACCCCACCGTCGCACGGACCGACACGACGCTGCTTTCGCGGCTCGATACGGTCTACTACCGCGGTCTGAACATCATCTACGAGAAACGGCCCAACCTGCGCCCTCCGGTGCTCCGTCAGGCCGTGCCGCTCTATCCCAACTACGTCTACAACTCGTCGCAGGTCAACCGCGCCTATTCCGACCTGATGGCGCTGGGGTATTTCAAGAGCGCGAAAATCGCCTTCGAGGAGCAGCCCCGGTCGGCCGACGTCACCGACATCGTCTCCTTCATCGGCGCTTCGGCCGATTCGACGCAGACGCTCTACACGCGCGAGGGCTACCTGACGTGCAACATTCTCTGCACGCCGACGCTCAAGCAGAGCGTCAAGGTCGATCTCGAAGGCAGCACCACGTCGAGTTTCTACGGCCTGAAGGCCACCGTCGGTTATCAGAACCGCAATATTTTCCGCGGCGCCGAGTCGTTCGACCTCTCCTTCACGGCGGGTTACGAATTTATGAAGGCTCCCGACGCCAGGCGCAAACGGGCCACCGAATTCGGCGTCACGACCGGACTGACCTTCCCGCGGTTCCTCGTGCCCTGGCGTACGGGCCGTTTCCGCACGGTGAACCAGCCGAAGACCAAGGTCGAACTGTCGATCAATTTTCAGGACCGCCCCTATTACGCCCGTACGCTTTCGAGCGCCGGCATCACCTACATGTGGACCAACAGCCGCTATTCGTCCTTCTCGCTGCGGCCGATCGACATCAACGTGGTCGACATGACTCGCCCGGTCGATCCCGAATTCCTGGGCAATACCTCCAACAAATACCTGATCAACAGTTTCAAGACCCAGTTCATCGGCGGCCTTTCGTTCGGCTACGGCTATAACAACCAGCGCAAGAACCTCGGCGGAAACGCCACGAACATCCGGTTCAACGCCGAGACCGCCGGCAACCTGATCGACGCCGTCGAGCACGCCTTCTTCTCGCCGGCCAAGGGAAAGGAGCAGTATACGATTTTCGGCATCGAGTATTCGCAGTATTTCCGCACCGATTTGAGCGTCAGCCGGAAAATCATGCTGGGGGGCGCTACGGCGCTGGTGGGACGGCTTTACGGCGGTGTGGCGATGGCTTACGGAAACTCTTCGTCCGTACCTTTCGACCGCCAGTTCTATTGCGGCGGCAGCAACGGCATGCGCGGCTGGACGCCCCGAACCCTCGGGCAGGGTTCGGTGGCCAATCCCCACAACGATTTTCCGGTCCAGACGGGCGACGTGAAGCTGGAAGCCAACCTCGAACTGCGCTTCCCGGTCTGGGGCATGATCCACGGCGCGACCTTCTTCGATCTGGGCAACATCTGGTATATCCGGCACTATTCGGGTGAGTCCGAAGATACGGTGTTCCGGTTCGACCGTTTCTACAAACAGCTGGGATTCAACACGGGACTCGGCCTGCGTTTTGACATCAAGTTCGCCGTGCTGCGCCTCGACTGGGGTATTCAGCTGCACAATCCCAACAACCCCTCGGGCGAGCGGTGGATCCACAATTTCAAGTGGAAGAACACGGCGCTCAACTTCGGCGTGGGTTACCCGTTTTAACGTTCGGCTTTTACTTCTTCGCCTTGTACTGCGACGGCGACATGCCGGCATTGCGCTTGAAGTAACTGCCGAAGAACGACTGGTTGGAAAAATTCAGGTAATAGGCGATCTCCTGCACGCTCATGTTCGAATATTTGAGCAGCGTCTTGGCTTCAAGGATCACGTAGTTGTCGATCCATTCCGATACCGATTTGCCGCTGATGCGCTTGATGAGCGTGGTGAGGTATTTGGGCGTGATGCATAGCTGCCGGGCGTAGAATCCCACGCTGCGTTCGTGCTTGTAGTGTTCGCCGAGCAGCTCGGTGAACTGCCTGAAATACTCCTCCGCACGGTTGTGTATCGGGCTGTCGACCTCGGGATGCTCCGTGAGGTAGTGGGTCAGGATGTCCCCGACCTTGTAGATCGTCGCGGCGATCAGTCCGCCGATGATCTCGCTCGAAAAGTCCGTCTCGGAGCCTTTCAGTTCCTGTTCGACCATCGAGATAAAACTCCGGAGCGACTGGCTCTCGGCGTGCGTGAGTTCCATGCAGGGGAGCGAGCCGAATTGCAGGAAAAGCGGCATCATGCGTTTGGTGTCGATGTTGATGCGCTTGAGAAAATCCGGGGCGATGACGATAAGATGGGCCTTGAAACGGTTGTTGGATTGTACTTGCAGGATGTGCTTGGGGCTGAAGATGAAGAGCGAATCCTTTTTGAGCCGGAATTCCTGAAGGTTTGACGTGAGTGAAGTCTCGCCTTCGGTTCCGACGCCGATAATGAGAGCGTTCAGGCGGCTCGGGAACCGGAATATCTCCATTTCCGATGCGCTGTTTGCGGCGATGCATTCGCCCATAATTCCCGGACGCTTTTCGCCTCCGGCCATTGTGATGAGTTCGTTCAGGGTAAAACTCGATATCGGCATTTCTGAATTCGTCTGGTTCATAGTTTCGCTTAAATTTCGACAAATATAATAATGATCAGTCGGGTATCATTCAAAATGTTCGATTCTTCAACCTTATGAACACTACCGCGCGCTTTTCGACCTGCGGGTCTCTGAAAACGAAAGCGCCGACCTCACGGCGCTCGATGCTCTGTCGGCGGACCGATCCGCATGAAGATTTATTTGGCGGCAGGCGCTGCTGCGGGCGCGTCGGTGATGCCCAGTTCCTTTTTCACGGCAGGCGCGACGTCCGTCAGCGTAGCCTCGTCGAAGTAAGCCAGCGATCCCGTCGACGTGTCGAACACGACCAGAAATCCGCCTGCGGCCGCTACCTTGTCGATGGCGCTTTTCGCCTTGTCGATGATCGGGGCGAGCAGTTCGTTCTGTTTCTTCTGGTAATCCTGCTGTGCGCGCTCCTGGAACTCGCGGGTGCGGGTCTGCATATCGTTCAGTTCCTTCTCCTTCACCTCCTTGATGGCGTCGCTGAAGGTGTTGTAGTTTTTCTGGAAATCCTGCAACTTGGTGTTGAATTCGACGTTCATCGTCTCGATGTTGTCCGACAACTCCTTGGCGAAGGTGTCCATGTTCTCCTGCATCGTCTTGGTCTCGGGCATCGCCATGATGATTTCCTGGGTGTTGATGCGTCCGAATTTCTGGGCGAAGAGCGATGTGGCGCCCATCACCAGCACAACCGCAAGGGTCAGTTTGATTGCTTTTTTCATACAGTTTTATCAGTTAATGTTTTGATGTCGGTTATTTCTTGAGCGCGTCGATCACCTGCTGCGTCCGCTCTACGGAAGGATTGGTGTAGAGCAGCGTGGGGTTGTTCGCCGAGTCGAGCACCACGTCGGCGCCGGCCTGCTTGGCGTAGGCTTCGATGGCCGCGAAGACCTTCTTCTGGATCGGCTCGATCATTTCGATCCGCTTTTTCATCAGCGCGCCGTCGTTGCCGAAGAGGCTCTCCTGAAAGGTCTGCGCCTCTTTTTCGCGGGCGAGAATGGCGTTTTCGCGGGTCTGGCGCGCAGCGGCCGAGAGCGAGGTTTTCTGGCTCACGTAATTGTTGTAAAGCGCCTCGACTTCGGCAAACTTGGCGTCCACCTGGTCCTGGTACTGCTTGGCGAGCTTATCCAGGTCGGAAATAGCCGTATTGTAGGCGTCGATTGATTTGAACACTTTCTCGCTGTTGACGATTATGTAGTTCTGCGCCGCGAGTGTCCCTGCCGTCAGAATGAATGCCGCAATTAAAATCAGCCGTTTCATAATCCTGTTGTTTTTAAGTTAATATTCAGCCGGTTTCCCGGATTGCTGCTATAAATATAACTCTTTTCTTTCAAATTTATTGCCACGCCCCGTTTTATTTGAGCTCCCTTTGGCGAGGGGGATTCAGGGGATTTTGAATGCCGGTCCGCGGGTGCGGCCGTTCGGATCATGCTAAAATTGTTGTCCCAGAACGAAGTGGAACTGGCTGCCGCTCTTGGTCGAGGAGTTCGCCGGAGCGTCGAATCCGTAACCCCAGTCGATACCGAGCATACCCACCACGGGGAGGTAGAGGCGGACGCCGAAACCGGCCGAACGCTTGATCTTGAAGGGCGAGAACTTCTTCCACGAGTCGAATGCGTTACCGCCTTCGAGGAATCCCAGCACGTAGATCTGCGACGAGGGTTTGAGGATGATCGGGTAGCGAAGTTCGGCGGTGTATTTATTGTAGCCGCGCGAGTAGTTGCTGCCGGGGTCGAGCGCGCCGTCCTCGTAACCGCGCATCGCGATGATGTCGATACCGTATATATTGTATCCCGACATGCCGTCGCCGCCGACTTCGTAGCGTTCGAAAGGCGAAACCTTATACTTGTTGTAGCTGCCGAGGTATCCCATTTCGGCCTTGAGCATCAGCACGAGGTTCGAGTTTTTCAGGAACGACTGGAACCACTGCGCCTTGAACTGCCATTTGTGGAACTCCACCCAGCGGTAGCGCTCCTGGTTGGCCCGGTCCGCCTCTGCGGAGGTCGAGTTGGAACTGTTGGCGATCTGCTCCAGTTTTTTGTAGTCCTTGCCGTCCCAGAGCGAGTAGGGAAGCGTGGCCTGCACCGAGGCGCTGAACTCCGAACCGCGGCGCGGGTAGATCGGCTGGTCGACCGAATTGCGGCCGAACACCAGTTTGATCGATGCCAGGTTGGCCGCGCCGTTCGTCATCACGAACGACGACCAGTTTTTCAGCGCGTAGCGTTCGTAGCTGGCTTCGGCGTAGAACGTGAAATAGGGATCGGGCCAGTTCAGACGCTTGCCCAGACCGGCGGCGACGCCGTAGGTCCGGAAATACTGCGTACTGGTCTGCCATACGTAATAGGCGTTGTTCTGCTCCGAGAAGTGTGCCGAGAGGGTGAACGAGTTGGGTTTCTTGCCGCCCATCCAGGGGTCGGTGAAACTGAACGCGAAGGCCTTGTAATACGTACCGTTGGTCTGCGCCGAGAGCGAGAGCCGCTGGTTCTGGCCCATCGGGTAGGGGCGCCATGCGCCTTTCTTGAAGGTGTTCTTGATCGAGAGGTTGTTCAGCGTGATGCCGACCGAACCCACGAAGGTTCCCGAACCCCAGCCGCCGGCGATGTTGAACTGGTCGGAAGCCTGCTCTTCAAGCGGCCAGTTGATGTTGACCAGCTCGTTCGAAACGGGCTTGATGTCGGGCATGATGGCCTCGGGGTTGAAGTGTCCCATCGAACCCAGCAGGCGGATGGTGCGCATCAGCAGCGCGCGGTTGTAGAGTTCGCCCGGACGGGTGTCCAGCTCGCGGCGGATCACCTCGTCGTCGACGCGCTGATTGCCCGTGATGCCGACTTCGTTGATGGTGAACTGCTTGCCTTCGAAGACCTTGACTTCGATGTCGATCGAGTCCGGGGCGATGATCGTCTCGGCGGGTTCGATCTGCGACATCAGGTAGCCTTCGTTCTGATAGAGCGACGACACGGATGTCGCTTCGGGATCGGTCTCCTTGCCGATGCCCAGCTGCTTGTGCATCGTCTTCTTATCGTAGATGTCGCCCTTCTTGACGCCGAACATCTGTTGCAGCCCTTCGGTTTCATAGACCGAGTTGCCCACCCACGAGACGTTGCGGATGTAGTATTTGTTGCCTTCCGACACTTCGAGGTCGATGCCCAGCCGTTTTTCGTTGATCGGGTAGATCGAGTCGCGTATGATGGTGGCATTGCGGTAGCCCCGCGAGTTGTAGAAGTCGATCAGCAGCTCCTTGTCCGCCTCGTAGTCGTTCTCGTTGAGTTTGGTCCCCTTGAAGAAGTTGATCGACTTCTGGTGGGTCTTTTTGAACGTGCGGCGCAGGCGCTTGTCGTTGAACTGCTCGTTGCCGACGAAGTTGATCTTGCCGATCTTCACTTTCTCCTTGCGGTCGATCAGGAAGGTCACCGTCACGGCCTGTCCCGGGCGCAGCGTGTCGTTGTCGATACGCACGTCCACCTCCGTATTGCGGAATCCCTTTTCGGCCCAGTAGTTATGGATGAGCTTCTTGTTCTTGTCGATGACGTAGTCCGAGAGTTCGCTTCCGCGCTTGAGTTTGAGCTTTTCCAGCAGGTCCTTCTTCTTGCCCTTCGAAATGCCCTCGAACTCCCAGTTGTAGACGCGGGGACGCTCCTTGAGGAAGACCTCCAGGTCGAGGCTGTCGCCCTCGATCTCGGCGCCGATCTTCACGTCCGAGAAAAAACGCTGGCTCCAGAGCCGTGAAATGGCGTTGGAGATGAAGTTGCTCGGCAGGTAGACCGAGTCGCCTGCGATCAGTCCGGCAGACGACTTGAGGATCTCGGGGTTGAGGTATTGCACGCCGTGGACGTTGACGTCGCGGATGTAATAGAGCCTGGGTTCGCCCTCGCTTCGGAACATCGGGGCGTTTTCTGAAATCGCAGGCTTCGGAGCCGCCGTCGTGTCCTGCGGATTCTGCTCCTGGGCGAATATATTCGAGCAGCATAGCACGAGGGCAGCTGCTGCCGTGAATATCTTACCGGAATAATTCATCTATTAAATATAGTCTAAAGTCATCTATTTAACCAGTCCGAAGCGGCGATCGCGCCGTGCGTATTCCTCCATCGCGCGGTCGAACTCCTCCTCCGTGAAGTCGGGCCACAGCACTTCGGGGAACCACAGTTCGGCGTAGGAGGCCTGCCACAGCAGGAAATTGCTCAACCGCTGTTCGCCGCTGGTGCGGACGATCAGGTCGGGGTTCGGGTAGGGGGCCGTGTAGAGCGCGGTGCTGATCGTCTCTTCGGAAATCTCCGACGGGGCGATCTGGCCGGCCTCCACGCGTTGCGCGATCTGCTGCACGGCGTGCGTTATTTCGCTCCGCGACGAATAGTTGAGCGCCAGGATCAGCGTCAGCGTCCGTCCTCCCGCAGTCTGCTCCTCGGCCATGGCCAGGTAGCTGCGGACCTTCTCCGAAAAACGGCTCCGGTCGCCGATCATGCGCACCTCGACGCCCTGGCGGATCAGTTCGGGCGTTTCGTTGACGACGCTTTTGCAGAAAAGCTCCATCAGGGAGTCCACTTCCTCCGCGGGCCGTCCCCAGTTTTCGGTCGAGAACGCATAGAGCGTCAGGTACTTCACGCCCCAGCGCGCCGCGGCGCGCAACGACGCCCGCACGGGTTCGACACCCGCTGCGTGACCTTCGTAACGCTCTTTGCCGCGCAACTCGGCCCAGCGGCCGTTGCCGTCCATGATGATGGCGACGTGTTGCGGTATGCGTTTCTGATCGCTCATATTAGGGCACAAATATAGGGAAAAATTCTGTTAACTTGTGGAAAAATGCGATAAATGATTAACTGCGGATGTCGATTCCCCACATCATCTTATTCCGTAACGTGTCGTAAAATGATATATTGTGCGGCACGGCCAAAAAAATCGTCTGTTCGGCCCGCTCCACGGTGAACGACGCGCCGTGCGAAACGGGGTAGGTCCGGTTGTCCAGCGTGACGAAGGCGTCCGCCCGCCGGGCGTCCACGTTGAGCGTGATGACGCCCGTGTCGGGGATCACCACCGGGCGCATCGTGAGGTTGTGGGGGGCCAGGGGCGAGATGACCAGGCACTGGCACGTCGGGGCCACGACGGGACCTCCGGCGCTGAGCGAATAGGCCGTCGATCCGGTGGGCGTCGAGACGATCACCCCGTCGCCGTGGTAGGTGGCCACCATCTGCCGGTCGACGTAGGTCTCCACCGAGATCATCCCTGCGCCGTGGCGCTGCACGGTGAATTCGTTGAGCGCCAGCTGCGATTCGGGCTGTCGGGCGAATTCGCCCGTGACGCGCAGCATCGAGCGCGGCTCGGTCGCGATGTTGCCTTCGGCTATCTCGCGGAAGATCAGGTTCAGCCCGTTGCTCGGGGCGCTGGTCAGAAACCCCAGGTGTCCGGCGTTGATGCCCATGACGGGAATCGGCGCGCCGCAGAGACGGTGCACCCCTTCGAGCAGCGTTCCGTCGCCTCCGTAGCAGACCATGACGGTTTCGGCAGGCTGTTTGCCGATGTAGCGGCCGTAGATCCTTTCGGGCGGGAGCGCCGTTCCCGTGGCCTGCTCCACCAGGGGGGCGAACTCCTCGTTGACGGCGTAATCGAAGCCGAAAGCTCCGATCGTTCCGATCAGCTGGCGGATCTCCTCGGGGGTGTGGGCGATCTGCGCGCGGGAAAAAAGTATGATTTTCATCGGCGGAGTTTCGAAAAAATAAGTAACTTTACCACGCCGGAACGATCCGAGGCCTTTTCGGCCCGGCAAGGCGCCGGGATGTGGCATATCTCCGGCAAATATACGGAAAGGAGAGCGATGCGCCAAATTTATTTGAGCTTGTCCGGATCGCGTTCCGCATTCCGTGAAACAGCGTAGAATTATGACAAAGTTAAGCGTTAACATCAATAAGATCGCCGTGGTGCGCAATTCGCGGGGCGGCAATCTGCCCGACGTGGTCCGCGCCGCGCTGGACATCGAGCGTTTCGGCGCCGAGGGCATCACGGTCCATCCGCGTCCCGATGCGCGGCATATCCGTTACGACGACGTGCGCGATCTCAAACGGGCGCTCACGACCGAGCTGAACATCGAGGGCAACCCCATCCCGGGTTTCATCGACCTGGTGCTGGAGGTGGTCCCTGCGCAGGTGACGCTGGTTCCCGACGCCCACGATGCCATCACCTCGAACGCCGGGTGGGACACTCTGGCCAACCGCGCATTCCTGACCGACGTGACGGCGCGCTTCCACGCGAAGGGCATCCGGGTCTCGGTTTTTGTGGACCCCGTGGCCGAGATGGTCGCCGGGGCGAAGGCCTGCGGCGCCGACCGGGTGGAACTCTACACCGAAGCCTATGCGCGCGAATATACCGACGACCCGCAGCGGGCCGTCGCTCCCTATCTGGCCGCCGCCGAAGAGGCTCGCCGGCAGGGGTTGGGGCTGAACGCCGGCCACGACCTTTCGCTGGAGAACCTGCGCTGGTTCGCCGAACGCATTCCGTGGACCGACGAGGTGTCGATCGGCCATGCGCTGATCTGCGACGCCCTCTACTACGGGCTGGAAAACACCGTGCAGCTCTACCGGCGCGAACTTAAATTCTGACGACTATGAAACGCATCCTGATCCTTGCCGCCGCGCTGTTCACCGCGTGCACGGCCTTTGCGCAGAGCGAATACAACCTCCAGCGGCGCAGCCTTTTCGAGGTGCTCCCGGTCTATTCGAGCGACATCGTGTTCCTGGGCAACTCGATCACCGACGGCTGCGAGTGGGCCGAGCTGTTCAACAACCGCCACGTCAAGAACCGCGGCATCAGCGGCGACCGCTCGGGGTGGCTGCTCGACCGTCTCGACCCGATCGTCGGGGGGCATCCCAAGAAACTGTTTCTGATGATCGGCGTCAACGACCTGGCGGCCGGCGTTTCGCCCGACGAGATCGTGGCCAACGTGGCCCGGCTCATCGACCGTTTCCAGTCCGAGTCGCGCTGGACGAAGATCTATGTGCAGAGCATCCTGCCCGTCAATGGCGAGTCTTTCGCCAAGTTCAGGAACCACTACGAGCACGGCCGTCAGATCGTGCCGCTGAACAAGCGGCTCGAAGCGCTGTGCGACGAGAAGGAAGTCACCTACCTCGATGTCTGGGGGGCGCTGGCCGACCACGAGGGGCGGCTGGACAAGCGTTACACCAACGACGGCCTGCACCTGACGGGCGAGGGTTACGTGGTGTGGCGGGATGCGATCAAGCAACACGTGAAGTAGCCGCGTGCCGTTGTCGAATCCCATATTCCGGCGGATTTCGCGCCTTGCCGACGAGCAGGGCGTGCAGGCTTTCGTCGTCGGCGGCTATGTGCGCGATCACTACCTGCGACGGCCTTCGACCGACATCGACGTGGTGGTCGTGGGCAGCGGCATTGCGCTGGCCGAGGCGCTCGCGCGCGAACTGAAGGCGAAGGTCTCGGTCTTCAAGACTTTCGGCACGGCGATGGTCCGCGCCCGGAATGTCGAAGTTGAGTTCGTGGGGGCGCGCCGGGAGTCCTACACCCGCGATTCGCGCAAACCCGAGGTCGAACCTGGCACGCTGGCGGACGACCAGCGGCGGCGCGACTTCACGATCAACGCCATGGCGTGGTCGCTGAACGGGGCCACGTTCGGCGAGCTGGTCGATCCTTTCGACGGGATGTCGGACCTCGAAGAGTGCATCATCCGCACGCCGTGCGATCCCGACGTCACCTTTTCCGACGACCCCCTGCGCATGATGCGCGCCGTCAGGTTCGCCTCGCAGCTGGGCTTCACCATCGAGGAAGAGACCTTCGAGGCGATCCGCCGCAATGCCGAACGCATCCGCATCGTCTCGCGCGAACGCATCGTCACCGAACTCAACAAGATCGTCCTTTCGCCCGTCCCTTCGATGGGCTTCGAGTTGCTGGAACTCACCGGGCTGCTGGAGCGGATTTTTCCCGAGATGCACAACCTCAAGGGGGTGGAGAAGCGGGGCCGCCACGCCCATAAGGACAATTTCCTCCATACGCTCAAGGTCGTGGACAACGTGGCGCGCCGCAGCGGCGATTTGTGGCTGCGCTGGGCCGCCGTGCTGCACGACATCGCCAAGCCGCTCACGAAGGCCTACGATCCCCGTGTGGGCTGGACCTTCCACGGCCACGAGGTGCTCGGCTCGAAGATGGTGCCGGGCATCTTCCGTGCGCTGAAACTGCCGCTGAACGAGCACATGAAGTTCGTGCAGAAGCTCGTCTTCCTGCACCTGCGGCCCATCATCCTCTCGGAGGACCTCGTGACCGACTCGGCCGTGCGCCGGCTGCTGTTCGAGGCGGGCGACGACGTGGAGGCGCTGATGACGCTGTGCGAGGCGGACATCACCTCGGGCATCGACGCCAAAGTGAAACGTTACCTTTCGAATTTCGAGCTGGTGCGCCGCAAGATGAAGGACCTGGAGGAGCGGGACCGTATCCGCAATTTCCAGCCTCCGATCACGGGCGAGATCATCATGCAGACCTACGGGCTGCCCCCGTGCCGCGAGATCGGTGAGATCAAGGAGGTCATCAAGAACGCCATCCTCGACGGCGAAATCCCCAACGATTACGACGCGGCCTACGCCCTGATGGAGCGGCTGGCGGCGGAGAAGGGGCTGACGAAGGCCGGGGGGCAGAACCCGTAGAATGGGGCCCGGCCGTCCGGGGCGTATTCGTGAATCGAAAGGTTGGGCCGCTGCGGCTCAACCTTTTTTCATGCCCGCTTCCGCCTCCACCTGCGCCCGCGATTTGGATTTGGTCACCAGCCAGACCCCGGCGAAGACGCACAGGGCCGCCGCGGCCTTGGTGAACCCGAAGGAGTCGAGACCGATTGCGACCGAGAAAAGCACCGCCACGACGGGTTGTACGTAGTTGTACATCGACACCACAGTGGGCCGCAGGTAACGCTGTCCGATCGGCACCATGAAGTAGGAGAGGAAGGTCGAGCAGACGACCACGTAGCCTATTCCGGCCCATGTCCGGGGCGCGAGCGCGGCGTAGTCCACGGCCGCGAGCGGCCGGTAATAGACCGCGGCAGCGACGACGGCCGCGAAGAGGAACATCCACTTCATGGTCGTTACGGGCGAATATTTGACGATTACGTTGCGGAAAGCGGTGAGGTAGGTGGCGTAGCTGACCGCGCTGACGAGACACAATACGTCGCCCTTGACGCTGCTCGTGTGCCCCGTCCCGTGCCGGCTGACCAGAATCAGCAGCAGCGCCCCGGCGCAGCCGAGGAACACGCCGCCCGCCTTGAGCCATGTGATCGGCTCGCGCAGGAACAGCGTCGCCAGCACCATCGTCAGTACGGGGACCACCGTGGCG
>OHLF01000524.1_pt1 | contig 11808 bp, 10 predicted proteins | sample 1569001 | NCBI WGS metagenome assembly OHLF01 (sample SAMEA3879541, study PRJEB24766) | human gut metagenome | biome: human-associated habitat; feature: feces | place: USA | collected 1985/1987
ACGGCAGCCGCCGTCCGGAACGGCTGTATCTTCCGGGCTGTCATTCTCCAGACCGAGACACAGCTCCCGGTCGATGGTGTGCAGCACCTCCACGAAGTCGGCGGCGTTCCGGCAGTCCAGCCCTTTCAGCTTCGCCACGAGGAAGAAACAGTCGCCCGAATAGTCCCCGTTGCCGAAGTCCTTCATCCGGTACGTACCGCTCCGGCGGTCGTAATACACGTTGCACGAAGCCTTGCTGTCGGCATACAGCGGGTTCAGGAAGTTCCTGCCCACCCGCCACTTCACGGGCAGGTAGTGGCGGAACACGTCCAGCCCGTTACTGGTTCTTGCCAGTATCTCTTCCTTTTTTACCATAGCTGCCGTTTTTTCGGTTATGCAGGGGATGTTCCGCTATCATCCGGTCGATCTTGGCGGCGGGTGTCTCCACCATCCACCGCTCTCGCAGGCTCTCGACCGCCTGCCGGGGATAGCGTATCTGCCGCCCGATCATGGAATAGGGAATGATATGCTTCTGCCGGTAGCGTTGCAGGGTGCGGTGGCTGATGTCCAGCATCTCGCACACCTCCTTGTGCGTCATCCACTTCGGGTCGGCTTTCCGTCCCTTGGCAGCAGGGCTTTCCGCTTCCTCTTTCCGTTTGCGCTCCGTTTCCTCCCGGTTCCGGGATTCCTCCACATAGGCGGTTATCTTCTCGATCTTCTCCACGAGCAGGCGGTAGGCGTTGCTCTCGATGGTCATTATTTCCATTGTCGTACTCTTTTTTAGGTTTCTGCCGCAAATGTCGCCCGATTCGCCGGTTTTTCCTGCCACCATACCGGCACCTTGGCAAAGATTTTTTTCTGATGCGCATTTTTCCATCCTCTTTTTTCACCCTCGCCGCCCTTCCGTCCGCCTTTCCGGGCAACAAAAAGGCTGAAAAGGCTGAAAAAGGCAAGGAAAGAGTAGGAACAACGTAAAAACAAGGCGGAAAGGAACTTACATCGAAGCAAAAAGAGCAAAAAAAAACAAAAAAGAGCGTCCGAAAGACTCTTTTCTGCCCTCCGGACGCTCTCTTTTCATCTCCTGCCGCCTCTGCCGTTCCGTTGCCAACTTGCTGCCAACTTGCTGCCAACTTGCTGCCGACTTGCTGCCAACTTGCCGATCACCTGCTGTCCATATCCCGCATCTTTTTGAGCAGCTTCTCCTTCATCTCGTCCAAGAACGCCGTCGGGTTCTGCTGTCCCCGCAGTCTGCCGAAAGCATGGTACACGTTGCCCAGATCCACATGAAAGGTCTTCTCGAACAGCGCAGCCAGTTCGCCGATCTCGGCGTTGCCGTTGTCCACGCTCCCGGCGGCATGGATGCCGTAAACAAGCTGTATGGCGGCGATTTTCGTGTCCGTCCAGCGGTGTTCCTTCCCCGGCACGGCTTCCGTACCGTCCCCTCGTGCCGCACGCTCTATCCGGCGGCTCAGATAGACCAGCAGCATCTCCACCGAGATCAGGCGTGCCGCCAGTATGTCGTAGCCCGTGGAGAACTCCGCTTCCTCGTCCAGCACGAAACTGCCGCTTTCGGGGCTGAGTTCGCCCTTCGCCCGCAGGAAATAGTAATCGTCCCGGTATGTCGCCCCACTGTGGTAATACTGGTAGAAAGGCAGGTAGCGTTCCATCATCCGCTCGGCTCGTTCCATCGCTCTGCGGTAGTACGTTTCGGCTACCCGCAGGCAGCCGGGACAGCCGCTCTCTATCTGATATACCCGGTAATAGTACAGCAGCCTGCCCGTCAGGGCGGGCTTGTAGTATTTGAAGTAACGGATTTCCTCCTCGTCCCCGCTGAACGGACGGGCGAGCGCATACGCTTTCAGCTCACGGTTCTTGGCTTTCAGGTACGAAACCATCTCCCGGCAGGTGGCGACCGTTTCCTTTCCCTCCATGCCGGCGGCAGCGGCAGCCATGCGCCGCTCCGTCTCCTGCAACAATGTATTGAAATATTCTTCCATCATGATTCTGTCTCGGGTTGTTTATAAGGAAGCAAAGTTAGCGGGGTGCCGGGAAACGGGCGTTCTGAATTTTCACCGCCGTGTTCGGATTGTCCGCCAATCGGCTGCGGGCGGTCAGCCCCTCACTTCTGAACCGGAAAAGGATGCCGGACGGGACGGGCACACCGGGCGATTTCACGGATTTCGGCAGGAGTAGCCTTCAGGTGCTTCTTGCAGAAGTCCCACAGGTAGCTCGGAGTGGCGAAGCCGCACACGTCGGCAATCTCTTGGAAGGGCTTGTCCGTGTCCGCCAGCAGGGAAATCACGTGCGCCTTCCGCTGTTCCGTCAGCCAGCGGTGCGGAGTCGTGTTCAGCTCCTCCCTGAACCGCCGTCCCAGCGTATTGACCGACATGGCACATTCCCGTGCCAGCTCCTCCACGTTTTTCACCTTGGGCAGAGCCAGTGCGACCTCTTCCCGGAAAGAGCAGCCCCGCAGGTGCGGCAGGTACTTTTCCACCTCCTGCAAGTCCGCCTTGCCGAACATCGGCGTTATGCCCTTGCGGTACTCGGACTCCCGTTCACGGCGGAAGCGGAACAGCAGTCCCGCCAGACGGTTGCAGAGCACGTTCAGGTGCGGGTATTCGTCGTAGGCGTTGATGCTTGCCTGCATCCGGCAGAGGAACAGGAATCCTCCGCAGTCCTTCTCCCGGAAATACGCCTCCGCCGTATCCAGCAGGAAGTCCGCCGAGCTGCCTTGCCGGTGGTAGGCGACCAGTATCAGCAATCCGGCTTCTTCCTGCACACGGCAGGAAAGGACGGGGCGGTGTTCCCTGAGCAGCTCCACCAGCCGGACCATCCGCCCGTGATCCCGTGCGAGCCGTTCCGCCGCAATCCATGTTACCGGGCGCTCCGCATCCGTTTGCGGCAATACCGTCCGCACCTTTGCCATCCACTCCCGCCATCCCTCCCGGATGGCTTCATTCATTAGAATTTGTGTAAGATTCTCTTTCATTCTGTTTCAATTTTAATGTTAATTACATAAATCTTACACGAAATTACAAATTGTCTGCAACAAGCACCCTTCCGGTGCTTTGCATCGGTTACGGTATGTCCTTGCGCTGCGGATTCGGATTTTGCTCCATAGGCTCGGATATTCAGTCGTGAAAAACAGAAAGGCTGTGCCGGTTCCACCCGCAGAACGGCATGAGACAGTAAGCAGGGGGGAGCCGGAAGAAGGTCATTCGCCGGTCGGTGAGTATGTCTTGCCGGTTGGTGAGTGCATCTTTTCCACGGGATATTTGCCGTCCCGTATCTCCTGCAACCTTTCGATCAGCGGTTGCTCCTTGGAATGGTTCTTTTGTTCGGCTATAATGAAGAAGGATGCGAAGCTGCCGGTAATATACAGCCAGAACAGGCATTGACCGAGCAGTTTCCGGTATTCGCTCATTGTCTCGTACTTCGCCTGCATCGCTTTCAGCTTCGCAGGACGGTAATACAGCTTTCTGGCAATCCAAATAAAAGGGGCGAGCATCGCTGCGGCGAACAGATAGGCAACCGGGTTGAACCTGCTCCATTCCACCTTGTCCGTTAGGGAAGAGAACCACCCCGTCAGCATATCCCATCCCCATGCCTCGAACAAAAGATGGAGAGCCATCAGGTTAAGAAACCACAGGATTGCCATCGTCCACGTGGCATTGGAAACAACTGCCTTGTCTTTCCGTGCACGTTTGTTCTTGCTCCAGAAGTAATACATCCAGTATGCCGGTTCCTTGAACATAGCTTCCCCCTTTCCTTGTTTTCCGCTTGCTTATCCCGTTACAAAGAACAGCAACAGAGCGCATCCCGTTGCGGCGGCAACGATCAGCCCCAGCCAGAAACGGTAACTCCTTTCACCCAGCGTACCCAGCCAGAAATTCCCTTCCCAACTTCCCGTACGGGAGTACGTCCACCGCCATCCGCAGACAATCCCCACAAGCCACAGCAGCAGGATTCCCGCCACGATCAGGTAGCCGTACCTCGGATGCGCCTGCAACCACTCCGGCAGACCCTCCATAAACTCGCTTATCTTATCGAACCATTCCATAGCAATAACAGAAAAAGCCAAATTCATACCTTACGGACGAACCGTTATACCTCAAAGCAAAAATAGTGAAAAGTCCAATCACTCAAAAAGTTTCACCGCAAAATTCTTTTCCGTTTGGAAGAAATACGTTTTATTTGCACCTATATAACCGCAAACGTATGAAGAAAGCCTCCCCACATAAAAGAACCAGCCTGCCGAAGCTCCCCGGATTCTTCGACCACTTCTTCTATTGGACGTGGCGCAGTTGTCGGCACGGCTTCCCTGACCGTAGTTTTGCGGTCATCAGCGTGGTTCAGTTCGCCTGCCTTCTGTTTCCGGTCGCTGTTGTTTTACAGTTCTTGGACACTCCGGCTGTCCGCTTCCTTTACGAGATAGACGACCGCCTTACCCTTTTCCCTCTGATACTGCCGTTCCCCGTACTGGTTTGGAGAAATATGCGCATCTATACCGAGGAGCGTTACCGCATGATGCACGACTTTTACGGGGCGTTCCATGTATCGGTGCGGCAACGCTATCGCCTCCGTTTCCTTGTCTGCATGGTGCTTGCAGTCCTTGCCATCCTGCTTGAAATATGGCTGTTCACCCTTTATCATGACCGCTGCACGGCCATATCCCCCGGCAGCAGCCATCCCGCAAGCCTCTATGTCCCGTACCGGTATGACAACGGCAACGATCCTGTGCAGGAAGGTGTTTACCGCATCGTCGATGAAAAAGGGCGTATCGGATATGCGGACGAGCATGGCAATACCCTCATAGAGCCACGCTTCGCTTTTGGCTTTCCTTTCGAGAACGGGAAGGCGAAAGTAACCGACACGGGAGAACAGAAAGAAGTTCCCGGTTCGGATGGGGAATACCACTATTGGGAAAGCGATGATTGGTATTACATCGACCGGAAGGGGCAAAGGATTGAATAAAAGCCCCAAGACTGCCCTAAGCCCGGTATTCCAGCCACCCCACCTGCCAAACCCTCGCAGGGCAAGCACAAAGCAGTCAAGCCCTGTCGGAGCACCCTGTTCATCCCACCTTTCCCCGAAACAAACATTAAAATTCAAAACCTGTTCATTTACAACAACTTAAAAGATTTTCGGTGCAAGCCGCAAAACAGCTCTGTGTGGCTGGTGCAAGGTGCAGCTATATTTATATATATAGCTGCACCTTGCACCACAGAAATACACACTGAAAATCAACACTTTACACTTCGGATAAAACCACTGGTGCAACCTCGTTTCTTGCACCGCCTCCTGCTTTTATACTTTTCCTGTAATCCGATGATTCCGAAAAATAAAAAATCCCCCGAAACATTTCCCTTTTTCGGTCAAAATCCCTATATTTGCATCAGTTCCAAGAGCAAAGCGAAGCAATGCAGCGAAACCCGCACAGCTACCAAATCGCTACCGACTACCGAACTTTCTACTCTTTAAGTCTTATCTACCAACCGATTACAAAAAAACGATTGTTTTTGTATAAAAAATGAGCCGTTACGTCTATAAAAAGTCATTAAAGGAGCGTGTTTTTGTCGGTGGATGGTGTTAAATAGTGAGAAAAGTCACGCTAATTGCTTTATTTTTATTACTTTTGTAGTGGTTTTGGGAAAAAATTAATACAATATAAAATTCTATTTTTATGAAGAAACTCTTACTCCTATTTCTTCTTGCCTTTTTGGCGGTTCCTATCGCCAATGCGGAAGAGAGCGTGGTCACATTGACCACAACCCTCGACGAGGGAGCAAACATCAAGCTGTATACTTGGGCTGACTCTATGGACGATGCGTTTACCATCGACTGGGGTGACGGCGTCGAGAAAATCTACAACAAAGTGAAGCCTAGTTGGACTTACGGCTCGGAGATCACCGGCAAGCTTGGCGCAAGCAAGACCATCACCATCAAGGGCGACATCACTTATCTTGAGATTAAAGAGATGCAGATTTCTGCCGCCACTTTCGCCAACACTAAGCTGAAAGAGGTGGATATGGAAAAGAATCAGCTGACAGATTTCAATCTCAGCGGACTCCCGGAGGTTACCAAATTGAGTCTTAACGAAAACTCTATTGTAACATTCTCATCGACCGGCAACTCTGTTTTGAAGAATCTCGGGTTGAAGAGCAACAAGATTGACTCTCATCAGTTTGAGATTTCTTCGTTGGCAAATAGCCTCGAGCAGCTCAATGTGTCGGAAAACGGAGAGAATTTTGTGGCGTTGAACCTTATCAATTTCGACAAGCTGCAGTACTTCACTGCCAACGACAACCCGGAGCTTACCACAGTTGTGTTCTATGACGGAAGCACCAATTTGAAGCAGATAAGCATGAACAACTGCCACATTATGCATTTCTATGCCATCTCGTTGCCTAATCTGAGCTCGCTCAACCTTTCCAACAACGCGTTGCTCGATTTTGAGAACGGCACATATCCCAATCTGTCGACGCTGTCGGTCAACGGCAACTATCTCTCTGAGATTGACGTGACCAAGTTTCCGAAGCTGTTTTCGTTCGACTGCTCCAGCAACCAGCTTACAGACATAAATGTAGCCAACAATCCGGAACTCAACTATTTAAACTGCGGCAACAATAAATTGACAAGTGTTGATGTGTCGACCAACAAGGAGCTCGGCTCGCTATTGGTCAACGGCAACCCATTGTCGCGCATCGACATCTCCAACAATGAATCGTTGGGCACAATCAACATCAGCGATACGCAGATAAGCTATATCGACTTGACGAAGACGAAGTTTCTGCGCGATTTCCGTGCTGCCAACACTCTCTGCCCGTTCTTCTATTTCAACTATGTGCTTCCTGGCGGAAAGTTCTCATATCTTGATATGCGCAACAACTCGAAGATGACAGGCAACTCGATGACATTCACGCTGCACACACTGCCGGCGTTGAACAAGGATGCCTACAGCACCAATCTTTTTGTTGAAGGCTCGAATGCCGAGACTGCCGACACAGAATACGTGACGAGCAACGAAATGAAGTGGAAAATCGACGTTACAGGCGACGGCACTGCCAATTGTCCGGCTGTGCCTGTGACCGTCAAGGCTAACGACACAGGCGAGAAGGTGAATGTTACCGGCTATTTCGGCGGCGACATCTCAAACGAGCGCAACTACAACTTTACTAAATATTCCACAACCCACGGTTCATTCTACCTTTCTCAGTGGGCTGGCAACTATTATCAGGAGCTTGCCGATGTGACGACAACTGCAAAGGCAGGCGTCGCCATAATGGTCAACGACACTCCTGACGAAGGCTATATGTTTGACCACGTCGTTGTCAACGGCGAGAGCATCTATGAGAAGACGTTTGTGGTCAACGAAGAGTCGACAATCGAAGTGGTGTTCCGCGGAGAGACAAGCTCCATCTCGTTTACCGCTCCTATCGGTCAGTCATTGTCGTTTGCGCTGGCTGCCGAAGGCGGTAATAAGCCGACAGTCTCAATCGACTGGGGTAACGGTTCAAGCCAGGAATATGAGGTGAGCAGCAAGAACTATGTGCGTATCGACGGCGTAGCGGCTGCACCGGCCGACCAGTCGGCAACAATGTCGACAGTGACTATCAAGGGTGAGGTGTTCGCTCTTAACCTTGAAAGCTACGGCGAGTTTGGTGAGGAGATGGGACTGTGGAACAACAAGATTTCCGGCATCGACCTGTCGAAGACAAACATACTCAACAACTTGAACCTTTACATGAACCCTATCCGCACGATCGACGTCAGCGGACAGCCGTTCCTCTTGGAGCTTGACGCAAGCTACTGCGAGCTGAAAGAGATTGACGTGACCCACAACCCTGAGCTCCGCTCATTCTCTTGCTACGGCAACAGCCTGACGTCTGTCGACCTGTCGAAGAACCCAGAGCTGCTTGTATGCAACGTTAAGGTCAACCAGCTTGAGGCCATCGACCTGTCGAACAATCCTAAGCTTGAGGAAGTCAACGTTGCTAACAACTACCTGACAGCCATCGACCTGTCGATGCTTCCAGCACTTGGCAAAGCTACATTGATGAACAACGAGCTGACCACAGTCGACCTCTCGCACAATCCAGAGCTTATAGATGTCAGCGTGGGCGGAAACTTGCTCACCTCACTCGACCTTACAGCCAACAAGAAGGTGCAGATGCTCTCGTTCAACGACAACGCAATCCGCAGTCTCGACCTCAGCGCCAACACCGACCTTTACAAGATTGACTGCGGCGGCAACGGTATGACTGCTTGCGAGCTCAACGACTTCTTCTATACCCTTCCGCAGCGCGCGCAGGTGGTTGAAGAGCAACCGTCTGCCAACTTGACGCTGCTCACAGGCACGGAGGCTACTCCTAACGATGCAGAAAATTCCGACACATCAATCGCTTCAGAGAAAGGTTGGACGCCAAGCATGAGCGGCAACGGCTCTGGATGCGACGTGGCACGCCTTATCATCGCACCGACAGTCAATGGCTCTATCGAGTTGAAAGACGCTGAAGGAAAGGTGATCAACTCTGGCGACAAGGTGAAACGTATGTCGCCTATCACTATCAAGGCAACGCCTGACGCTGGATATGAACTCGACAAAATCACAGCCAACAGCAAGGTGATTGAAGGCAATGAGTTCAAGATTTCGCGCAACACTACGGTGACAGCCCTCTTCAAGGTTATGGGCAGTGTCAGCGACGTGGCGCTCGACGGTGTGGCTATAGCCGGCGCCGACGGAGCAGTGCGCGTGAGCGTGGCAAGCGACAGCAAGGTTGAAATCTTCGACGTGAACGGCCGTCGCGTGTTTGCAGGCAATATCTCAGCCGAGACAACAATCCCGATGGCAACAGGCTATTATGCCGTGCGCGTTGAAAACGCCGACGGCTCGATGGCACGCATTGTCAGTGTGAAATAACACTTGCAACAACCTATATGAGGCGGGCGCACCAAGAAATTGGCGTGCCCGCCTTCAGTTTATAGGCTATGTATGCGTCCCAATCCGGATAAAAGCAGTAATTTTGCAGCTGATTGTTTTAGGAAAGAAAAAAATTACAGAATGGTTTATCAATGTGGAATCATCTTCGGCTTCCTTGCGATAGGGGAGCTGATAGTGTGGCTCACAGGCATCAAACTGCCGTCAAGCATCATCGGGATGCTGCTGCTTACAGCGTGCCTGCAGCTTAAATGGATACGCCTCAGATGGGTTGAGGGTATAGCGAATTTTCTGGTCAAGAATCTTGGATTCTTCTTTATTCCGCCAGGCGTGGCGCTTATGCTCCACCTCAATGTCATAAAGGCGCAGCTGCTGCCAATCATTGTGGCATCTGCGGTCAGCACCGTTGTGGTTATCGTGGTCACTGGCTGGATTCACCAACTGGTAAGAAAATATCAACATCGTCAATTCACGAAACGTCATGGAATACATTAACAACCCATACTTCCTGCTTGCGCTCACATTTGTGGTCTACGGCTCAGCGCAACTGATACAGCGCCGCACGCGCTTTTCTTTGTTCAACCCGATACTTGTAACCATCGCGCTGATCATAGTGTTTCTGATGGCTTACGACATCCCTTACGACACCTACAACCAGTATGGCCGTTACATTGAGTTCTGGCTCAAGCCGGCAGTCGTGGCGCTTGCCGTGCCGCTCTACAAGCAACTGTCGACCGTCAAGAAGCAGCTGCTTCCCATAACGCTGTCGGCGCTCGGCGGCTGCATTTCAGGCATCATCTCGGTGGTGTGGGTGGCAGATGTCTGCGGCGCGTCGCACGACGTGGTTATGTCGCTTGCCGCAAAGTCGGTAACCACGCCTATAGCTATGGAGGTGACAAGTTCGCTTGGCGGCATCCCGTCGCTAACGGCGGCGGTAGTGGTCAGCGTAGGCATCTTCGGAGGCATTGTGGGCTTTGGCGTAATGCGCTGGTCGCGCGTCCATAGCCCGATAGCTCAAGGCTTGTCGATGGGCACGGCGGCGCATGCCGTAGGGTCGTCGCGGGCGTTTGGCATCAGCGACCGTTATGGTGCTTTTGCCAGTCTCGGACTCACGCTCAATGGCATCTTCACAGCCATCCTCACTCCGTCGATTCTGCATATCGTCGGATATTTCTAAAGGCTGGAAAGTTGAAGGCACAAAAAAAAGATTGTATCAACTGATACAATCTTTTTTTTGTGCGCATGAAGGGACTCGAACCCCCACGACTTACGTCACTAGATCCTAAGTCTAGCGCGGCTACCAATTACGCCACATGCGCAAATCGGGTACAAAAGTAATGACAATTTTTCATTTTGGCAAGACTTCCAGTCGAATTATTTCAAATTGACGTGAAACTTGTAACAGCGAGTTGCGTCAAACCGCGGCAGCACAACGAGTTGCACGTCCTTGGCATTGTCGGTCAGCGACTCCGTCCCTTCGCCAACCGAAAGTCCCGCCTCCTGCAGAGCCTTCATCGCGCAACTTCGTGCCGTGTCGGGCGTGTTGTTGTCGTGGCTGAGGTGGCAAAGATACACGTATTTCAGCCTTTCCGAGGCAATCTCCTTCAAGAAAGCCGCCGTTGCGGCGTTGTCCATGTGTCCGTTACCAGCGCGGATGCGGCTTTTGAGGTATTCCGGATAAGAGCCGTTGTCGAGCATCGTAGAGTCGTAGTTGCTCTCGATTACCAGATAGTTGGCGAGCGACATGTAGTGGCGAGCGCGGTCGGTCACGCTTCCCAAGTCGGTGGCGAGCACAAAATTGGCGTCGCCGTAGGTTATTGAGAATCCGGAGTTGCAGCTGCCGTCGTGGGGCACGTCGAACGCCGTCACTTCGAAATCTCCCACTTTGAAAGGAATCTCCTTGTATATTGCGTGGTGATAGTCTTTTATGCGTCGTGAGATGTTGTGTCGGCGCAGCAGCCCGTTGAACGCCCGGTTTGTGCAGTAGAGCGCCATCGTGCGGTATCGTCGCAGGAAAGAGTAAGCATAGCGGATATGGTCTCCGTGGTCGTGAGTGAGGCAGATGCCAAGTAGCGACTCCGGACGGATGTTGTTTTTCTCCATCTCCGCCAACACAGTTTTTATGTCGACTCCGGCATCGATCAGAAATCCGCCGTGCTCGTTGCCTATGTATGAGCAGTTGCCGCTGCTCCCGCTGCCGAAACTGATAAATCGGAAACTGCCGGTGTCGTTGCTTATCTCAAGCGGAGTGTCAAGCTCCGACAGTCTTTTTTTGCTGCGTCCTCGTGTGTTTATGCCGCCCGTCATCAGAGCCGCCGACTCGTCGTCGCCAAACAGCGACCCCTGCTGATACGGACAGCGGCTGCGCGAGTTTTTACGAATCTTCTCCATAGTCACGTCAACGATAAATCAGGAAAATAGCGGGACGCTTGTCGTAGTTGTATTTCGCCTTCGCCCATTCGCGCACCGGGCGCGTGGTGATTTCTTCGGTTGCGCCGGTCACGTCGCAAGCCACACACAGGCGCAGGTCGCCGCGCAGCTGCTGGCTCAGTTCAGCCACCAGTTTGTTGTTGCGGTAGGGCGTCTCGATAAAAATCTGCGTTTGTCCGGCAGCGACGTTGCGTTCCATCTCGTGCAGTTTTTTCTGCCGTTTTGCAGCATCGATAGGGAGATAGCCTTGAAATGCAAAACTCTGTCCGTTGAATCCCGAAGCCATCAGCGACATCAATATCGACGAAGGGCCCACCAATGGAACCACAGGCAAATGTTCCCGTTGGGCGATCGCCACCACATCGGCCCCCGGGTCGGCAACGGCAGGACAGCCGGCTTCAGAAATAACTCCCATAGACTCGCCCGACATTAACGGTTTCAAATAGCCGGAAATGTCTTCG
>OHLF01000530.1_pt1 | contig 11669 bp, 13 predicted proteins | sample 1569001 | NCBI WGS metagenome assembly OHLF01 (sample SAMEA3879541, study PRJEB24766) | human gut metagenome | biome: human-associated habitat; feature: feces | place: USA | collected 1985/1987
GTCCGTTGGGGCCCACCGGGTCGATCTGCTTCATGCCGCCGTAACGGCTGCCCATGCCGGCAGCCATGACGACCAGTACCGGTTTATTCATCTGCAATTCCTCCTGTATCTGCCGGGGTTTCCGGCATTGTAGCGTTCTGAGGCTATTATACACTGCTTCGCCGCCGGTGGCAAGACACAGAGGGGGGAGAGGATCAGAAATGCGCGCCGCGTGCGCTTTGCGCATATTCAGCGGAAAAATTCTTTTTTAATAGCGCAATGCCGGAGCGTCTGCGGACGCTCCGGCATTGCATTTTCACGGGAGAGGGCGCGGCAGGGCAGCTCCATCTATGAAAAAGGAGATCGGAAACGCCCGCAGGCGTTTCCGATCTCCCAAATCAAACTGTTTTTCCGCTCACCCCAGCTGGCTCTCGGTCAGCGACATCCGCTGGTAGGCGATGCGCGGGGTGCCATCCTCCACATGGATGATGCCGCAGCGGGTAAAGCCCTCGCTTTCCAGCAGGTGCTGCATCACCTTGTTGTCGGCGTGGGTGTCGGCGCGCAGGCTCTCGCAGTGCTCCAGACACCACTCCACCACTGCCTTGCCGATGCCCTTGCTCTCGCCCGCCGAAGCCAGCCGGTGCAGCGTGCCATAGGGCAGGGTGTCGTTGAGCCACTGCCCGTCCTCGATGACTTTGTAGGTGGGGTCCTCGCCAAGGATAAAGGCAAACACCGCCTGCATCTGGCCGTTCACCATGTACACGAACAGCCGGTTGGTGTCGATATCCTCCTCCAGCAGCTCCGGGCTGGGATAATTGTCCCCCCACTGGGTGGGGTTGCCGTTTTTCGCCATGAATTCCCGCGCATGGGCATAGATATCCAAAATCCGTGGCAGATCTGCTCTTACCGCTCCGCGAAACATATCGTCTCATCCTCTCTCGCCCGCGCCCTGCTGCGCGGGGTGCATTTATTTTAGTATAACACAATATTCCATAAAGTACCAGAATTTTCTCCATTTTGCGGCAAAAACAGACCGCCGTGCGCGGGGCGGCAGCACGGCGGTCGGGAGCAGCAAAATAGGGGCGGTTCATGCGGTGGGGCGGCGGGTGGCGGTGGTGCCGTTGCGCACCAGCCGGTACTCCCGGGGGCTCAGGCCGTAGCGCTCGTGGAACAGGCGGTAGAAGTAGCTGGTGTTCTCGTAGCCCACCTGCGCAATGATCTGCTGGATGTTCAGATCGCTGCGGCGCAGCAGCCGCGCGGCGGTCTCCATGCGGTGCTTTTGCAGCAGTTCTTTGTAGGTGCGCCCGGTCTGGGCGCGCACACACTCGCTGACATACGCCAGCGAAACACCATAAGCTCTTGCCACATTGGAAAGGCTGGCCTCACGATAATTTTGGGTGATCTCCTGCAGCGCCGCCTGCACCAGTGCATCGCGGCTCACGGCCTCCATGCGGGCTTGCTGCGGGGAGCGTTCAAGCTTTGCCATCATTGTATCTGTCCTCCGTAATGGTGCGGCGGACGGGGGACTGGGGGAAGCCGGACCACCCGCCGCACGATAACTGCGGAGCCCTTTCAGGGCTCTTATACCCTGAATACGAATCATCCGCCGCAAACATTGCAGAAAAGATAAAAATTTTTTAGTCAATTTTCGTTGTAGAGGGAGCTTTCCCACAGAAAAAGGCTGCCCGCCAAACGGCAGACAGCCTTTTCCAGAAGAAAATAAGGAAAACACGCACCCAAAAGGGCAGAGTGAGTATCAGAACATACTTTCGTCCTTGTAGCGTCCGGTGCGCACGAACTGCACCCACTCGGCTACGTTCACGGCGTGGTCGCCGATGCGCTCCAGATACTTGATGACCATCAGCAGATCCAGCGCGGCGTCCACCTTGGCGGGGGCGGCGGCGATCTCCTGTGCCAGCGTGTGCTTGATGGCGTTGAAGTCGTAGTCCACGGCGTCATCTGCGGCGATGACGCGGCGGGCGGCGATCTCATCCTCGGCGGTCAGGGCGTCCATGGCGTCTAAGATCATCTGGTAGGCCTTGCGTCCCATGGCAATGGCCTGACTGACAGCGGGGTCGCCCTCCTTGCGCACGGTGACAAGATGCGGGATGATCTCGGCGATATCCGAGGCGTGGTCGCCCATGCGCTCGATATCGGTGACCACCTTCATGGCGGTGGAAATGTGGCGCAGATCGCCCGCCACCGGCTGCTGGCGCAGCAGCAAGGTCATGCAGCGGTGCTCGATGTCCCGCTCCATGTTGTTGATGCGGTCATCCCCCTGCACGATCTTCTGGGCGGCTACAGTGTCGGCGGTGCACAGCGCTTCCAGCGCGTTCTCCACGGCCTCGGCGGCGTTCTGCCCCATCTCCACCAGCGCGGTTTTAAGGGCTTCCAGATCGCTGTCGTATTGTTTGCGAATGCTCATTGCTTTGTTCCTCCCTGCATTAACCGAACCGGCCGGAGATGTAGTCCTCGGTGCGCTTGTCCCGGGGCGTGCTGAAGATCTGGTTCGTGGGGCCCACCTCCACCAGTTCACCCAGCAGGAAGAAGGCGGTGCGGTCGCTGATACGGGCAGCCTGCTGCATATTGTGGGTGACGATGACCACGGTGTAGTTCTTTTTCAGCTCGTTCATCAGCTCCTCCACCTTCATGGTAGAGCCGGGGTCCAGTGCGCTGGTGGGCTCGTCCATCAGCAGCACCTCGGGCTTGACCGCCAGAGCGCGGGCGATGCAAAGACGCTGCTGCTGCCCGCCGGAAAGGCCAAGGGCGCTCTTTTTCAGGCGATCCTTTACCTCGTCCCACAGAGCTGCGCCCCGCAGAGAGGTCTCCACCAGTTCGTCCAGCTCGGCCTTATTGCGCACACCGTGCAGCTTGGGGCCGTAAGTGATGTTGTCGTAGATGCTCATGGGGAAGGGGTTTGCCTTCTGGAACACCATGCCCACGCGGCGGCGCAGGTCGGTCAGTTCCATCTCGCGGGCAAAGATGTCCTCGCCCTTCAGCCGTACATCGCCCTCGATACGCACGCCCGGCACAAGGTCATTCATGCGGTTCAGGGTCTTTAAAAAGGTGGACTTGCCGCAGCCGGAGGGGCCAATCAGTGCGGTGATCTCCCGCTCGCCCACGTCCAGCGAAATGCTCTTCAGCGCCTTGAAGTCGCCGTACCAGAGGTTCAGATCCTTTGCCGATATCACCGGCACATTCGTGTTTTCCATAGAGTACCTCTTTATTTTTACTGCTTCTGTTTCAGTTTTGTTTTCGCCAGCCGTGCTGCCAGATTGATGAGCAGCACCAGCACCAGCAGCACTGCGCCGATGCCCCATGCGGAGGTGAAATCGCCGTCCTCAAATGCGCGCAGGTACAGCAGCACCGACAGGGTAGCGCCGTTAGAGGTGTAGGCCTTGAATACGCTCTTGGCGATCACCTCTGCTGCACCGGCGGTGAACAGCAGCGCGGCGCTTTCGCCCACGATGCGTCCCACCGCCAGAATGCAGCCGGTGACGATGCCGTCAATGCTGCAGGGCAGCACGATGGTGCGGATGATGTGCCACTTGCCCGCACCCAGACCCATGGCACCCTCACGGTAGCCCTGCGGCACGGTTTTGAGGGATTCCTGCGTGGTGCGGATGATGGTGGGCAGGTTCATGACCACCAGCGTCAGACTGCCGGACAAAAGACAGGTCTGGAAGCCCAGTGCCTGACTGAACACCAGCATACCCACCAAGCCGTAGATGATGCTGGGGATACCGGCCAGCGTTTCGTTGGTGAACTCGATGACCTCGATGAGCCGCCGGTTAGAGGCGTATTCGGTCAGGTAGACCGCCGCGCCCACGCCCAGCGGCAATACGATAAGTAATGTCAGCACAATGACATACAAAGTGTTGAGAATGGCGGGCAGGATGCCGTCGGTCTTTTTCAGCACACTGGCGGTGGTGGAAAGGAATTTCCAGCTGATGTGGGGGATGCCCCGCACCAGCACCAAGCCGATGATCCCGGCAACCAGCACCATCACCAGCACGGCGCTGGCCCAGACCAGCACGGTCATTACCCGGTTCCATGCCCGGCGGGAGGGCGAAAAGCCGTTATTCATCGCGGTTTCCTCCCTTCAGTACCACGTTCAACACAACATTGATGAGCATGATGAACACGAACAACACCAGCGCGATGCTGAACAGCGCCTGCCGCTGCAGGCCGCCGGCGTAGCTCATTTCCTTGGCAATGGCGGTGGTCAGCAAAGTGACGCTGCGGAACAGGCTGTCCGGCATATTGGGGCTGTTGCCCGCCACCATCATCACAGCCATGGCCTCGCCGATGGCGCGGCCGATGCCCAGCACAACGCCTGCGGCAATGCCGCTTTTCGCCGCCGGGATGCTGATCTTGAACCATGTTTCGGCGTCGGTAGCACCCAGCGCAAGACTGCCCTGCTCATACTCCGGCGGCACAGCGTTGAGCGCCGTCACCGACACGGACACGATGCTGGGCAGGATCATGATGGAAAGCACCACAATGGCGCTGAGCAGGCAGGCACCGGAGGCCTTGCCGAAGGTCTTTGCCACGGCGGGCACCAGCACCTGCATACCCAAAAGGCCGAACACCACGCTGGGGATGCCGGACAGCAGCTCGATGGCGGTGACCACCACGGTGCGCAGCTTGGGGTCTGCGGCCTTGGAGAGGAACACCGCCGTCAGCAGGCCGATGGGCACGCCGAGGATGGTAGCGCCCAGCGTGCCGTAGACACTGGACAGGATGAAGGGCAGGATGCCGAACAGCGGCTCTGCCGCAGTGGACGCCCATTTGGTGCCGAACAGAAATTTGAAAATGCCGATCTCATGGATAGCCGGCACGCCGGAGACCACCATGTACACCGAGATAAGCACCACACAGCACACCGCCAGCATTCCGCACAGGAAGAAGATGAAATTCATCACCGCTTCCAGCCAGTCGGCGGGGGCCTGCGGCAACAGGGTCCCACCCTCGGATCATTCGCCGGGGAAACTCCCCGGTGAACCACCCGGCAATTACTCGTTTACGGGCACAGCGCCTGCGGTGCGGATGAGGTCGGCAGCGTCCTTGCTGGTGGCAAAGTCTACAAAGGCCTGTGCCTGCTCAGACAGGGCAGCGCTCTTGTTGGTGACGAACACGAAGGGACGCTGGATCTTGTAGCTGCCGTCCTTGACGGTGTCCTCGCTGCACTCCACACCCTCCACGGTGACCATGGCAACGGTGTCGCCCACAGCGGACAGGGAAGCGTAGCCGATGGCCAGCGGGTTTGCCTCCACAGCGCTGATGACAGCGCCGGTAGCGGTCAGCTCCTGTGCGTACTTGCAGCTGTCCTTCACGTCCACGATGCTCTCAAAGCCATCGCGGGTGCCGGAACCGGCCTCGCGACCCACCAGAACGATCTCGCCGTCCTCGCCGCCGACATCCTTCCAGTTGGTGATCTCGCCGGTGAACATCTTCTTGAGCTGCTCCACGGTCAGGTCAGCGACCTTGCTGTCCTTGTTCACGATGATTGCGATGCCGTCCAGCGCCACGACAGTGCCGTCCACAGCAGACTTCTCATCGTCCTTCAGGGCGCGGGAGGACAGGCCGATGTCCAGCGTCTTGTCGGTAGCGCCGGTGATGCCAGCGCCGGAGCCGGTGGGGTCGTAGCTGACAGTGACGCCCGGCTCGACCTCGGCAAAGCCCTCGGTCAGGGCAGCGATGACGTTCTTCATGGAAGTGGAACCACCGGTCGCAACGTTGCCGCTCAGGGTACCGGCTGCCTGCTCGGCAGCGGAGGAAGCGGTGGTGGAAGTTGCTTCGCTGCTGGCAGCAGAAGAAACATCGGAGATGTTCTGGGGCTCATTGGAAGCGCCGCAGGCGCTGAGCAAGGAGACCGCCAGCGTGCCGGCAAGAGCGGCACTGATGACTTTCTTTTTCATGTGTATCCCCCTCGAAAAGAAAATAATGTATGTTTGCCGTTCCTTTGCACCGGCAGGGCGCAGCAAACCGGGCAGGGGAGCCAAAACGGAACAGCACCATGTTGCATATCCCGCTTTGGCCGCCGGTACCCGTTTGCGGCAGGCTGCCGGAACAAGAAACGGAGAAACCAAAATAAAAAGGCTTAATACAGGTGGCAGGCCACAAAATGGCCGGGTGCGGCTTCCTTCATGGCCGGGGTCTGCTCGCTGCAAATGGGCTTTGCATAGGGGCAGCGGCCACAGAACCGGCAGCCGGGTTTCGGGTTGACCGGGCTGGGCAGATCGCCCTCCACACCGGTGCTCGCATGGGCGCGGGCCAGCTTGGGGTCCGCGATGGGAATGCAGCTCAGCAAGCCCTTGGTGTAGGGGTGCAGCGGGTTTTTGTAGATCTCTTCGGAATCGCTGCTTTCCACCAGCTGGCCCAGGTACATCACGCCGATATCATCCGAAACGTAACGCACCATCGAAAGGTCGTGGGCGATAAACAGGTAAGAGGTACCTTCGGCCTGCTGGTAGTCACGCAGCAGGTTGACGACCTGCGCCTGAATGGAAACGTCCAGTGCGGAGATGGGCTCATCACAGATGACCAGCGCGGGGTTCAGCACCAGGGCGCGGGCAATGCCAACGCGCTGGCGCTGGCCGCCGGAAAACTCGTGGGCATACCGTCCGGCGTGTTCTGCCGTCAGGCCAACGCGGTTCAGCATGGCAAAGACTTTTTCGTCAACTTCCTGCTTGCTTTTGCAAACATGGTGGGCTTTCAGCGGCTCGGCAATGATATCGCGCACCGTCATGCGGGCGTTCAGCGAAGCATACGGATCCTGGAAGATCATCTGCATGTTGCGGCGCACCGGCTGCATCTGGCGGGGCTTGAGGTGGGCGATATCCTGCCCGTTGAAGATGATCTTGCCCTGCGAAGGCTCATAAATGCGGATGATGGTGCGTGCGCAGCTGCTTTTGCCGCAGCCAGACTCGCCAACCAGGCCAAAGGTGCGGCCGCGGCGCAGCGTAAAGTTGACGTCATCTACTGCATGAACTTCCGCGTGCGGGCCGACAGAAAAGAATTTTGTCAGGTGCTCTACCTGAAGAATGGGCTGTTCCATTAGTGTGCCTTCCTTTCGGCTTCTGCCAGTTTTTCATGCAGAGGATTTCCCTCGGCCGGGGCGTCCGGCTGCAGCAGCCAGCAGCGTGCCTGACGGCTGCCAACCTGGACAAACGGCGGGCACTCGGCTGCGCAGATGTTGCGCGCAAACTGGCAGCGGGAAGCAAACGGGCAGCCCTTGGGGGGCTTGGTCATATCCGGCGGGCTGCCGGGGATGGACTGCAAGCGCTCGCTCTTATCCTTGGTCAGGCCGGGGATAGAGGCCAGCAGGCCCATGGTGTAGGGGTGCAGCGGGTTTTCAAACAGATCGTTGATCTCCGCTTCCTCCATCACAAGGCCGCCGTACAGAACAACAACGCGGTCGCACAGCTCAGCCACAACGCCCAGGTCATGGGTGATAAAGATGATGCTGGTGCCGTATTCCTCCTGCAGGGAGCGCATCTGTTTCAAAATCTGGTGCTGGATGGTCACATCCAGGGCGGTGGTGGGCTCGTCCGCAATCAGCAGGTCGGGGTGGTTGGCCAGCGCCATGGCGATCATGACGCGCTGGCGCATACCGCCGGAAAATTCATGCGGGTAGGATTTCAGCCGCTTTTCGGCTTCGGGAATACGTACTTCGCGGAACAGCTCCAGCGTGGCAGCCTGCAGCTCGTCGCGCTTCATCTCCGGGTGGTGTACATGGATCATTTCGGCAACCTGTTTGCCAACGGGAATCAGCGGATTCAGGCTGGACATGGGGTCCTGAAACACCATGGCGATCTTCTGGCCGCGGATTTCGCGCATCTGCTTATCGCTGACTTTGGTCAGGTCGGTGCCTTCAAATTCAATTTTGCCGTTTTTAATGCGGGCAGTATCGGCCAGCAGACGCAGAATGGACATGGAAGTAACGCTTTTGCCGCTGCCGGATTCACCAACGATACCAAGGATCTCGCCCTTATGCACTTCAAAGCTGACGCCGCGCACAGCCTGCACTTCGCCGGAGGAAGTCATAAAGGAGGTTTTCAGATCCTCTACCTTCAAAATCGTCTCGCTCATTTTGCTCTCCTTACTTCTTCAGCTTCGGGTCCAGTGCATCACGCAAACCATCGCCGACAAAGTTAAAGGCAAACATGATCACACAAATCATCAAAGCAGGGATCAACAGCTCGTGCGGGCTGGTGCGCAGGTTGGCAGATGCATCGTTGCACATGGTGCCAAGGCTGGCCAGCGGGGGCTGCAGGCCGATGCCCAAATAACCCAGGAAAGCCTCCATAAAGATGGCAGAGGGGATGAGCATGGTAATGGTAACAAGGATGGAGCCGAGCGCGTTGGGAATCAGGTGGTCAAACAGAATCGTTGTGGCAGAGGAACCAATGGTCTTGGCGGCAAGAACGAATTCCTGCTGCTTCAGGCTCAGGATCTGGCCGCGCACAACACGGGCCATATCCACCCAGTACACGCTGCCCAAGGCAACAATGATGCTCTGGATACCGGCACCCAGCACCTGCATGATCAGGATAACATACAGCGTCAGGGGAATGGTGGAGATAATATCCACAATACGCATCATGATCATATCCACGGTGCCGCCCAGGTAACCGGAAATACCGCCGTACAGAATGCCGATGATGAGGTTGACGAACGCAGCCATCAAGGCAACCAGCATGGAAATGCGGGTGCCGTACATCAGGCGGGTCAGCACATCGCGGCCCAGGGCATCGGTGCCAAGGATGTAGGATTTGTTCCACATCGTCTTGGACGGGTAGATGCTGCCGGTGGCTTCATCGGCGATGACATAGGGGCTGCCGCCGTAATACAGGGCAACCTCGGTGCCGTCGGCATCAAAGATGGTCATGGATTTATCGGATTCATCGCGCACCTTGCGCAACTGGCCGCCCAGTTTGCCGTCCGGGGTAACGGAGATGACTTTCAGGGCGGTGGTAATGTACAGGTAGTCGCCGTTGGGAATCTGGTAAACCTTCATGACCGGCGGAACGTTGACAACTTCCAGATTCTGCACGGAGTAATCATACGGGGTAAACAGGGGGCCGACCAATGCAAAAAGCATCAGGGCGATAATAATCACAAAACCGGCGATGGCCGTCGGCTTGCGGCGGAAACGGAACCAGACGTCCCCTGCAAAGGTGCGGCTTTTGGACCAGATTTTTTCACGGTCGCTGTTATCGGTAGCAAGCGGTTCCCACTTGTTCTGTGCGGTTAAATCTGCCATAAGTGTTTTCACCTTTCCTCAACATTACGCGTCAAACTTGATTCTGGGGTCGATCAGGCAGTAGAAGATATCGACCAAAAGCACCATTGCCATCAGGAACGCAGCAAAGAAGATGGTAACGCCCATGATGGTGGTGTAGTCGCGCTGGGTCACGCTGTTTACAAAGTAATAGCCAATGCCAGGAATGGCGAAGATCTTTTCTACAACAAAGCTGCCGGTCAAAAGGCCAGCCACCGTGGGGCCAAGCACCGTGATGACGGGGATCAGCGCATTGCGCAGGGCATGCTTGGTAACAACGGCGAACTCGGTCAGGCCCTTGGCGCGGGCGGTGCGGATGTAATCCTGGCCCATAACTTCCAGCAGGCTGGAGCGCATCAGGCGGGCCAGGTAGCTGACGGAATAGCCGCCCATGGCGATGACGGGCAGGATGTAGCTCTTCCAGCTGTCCAGGCCGAAGGTAGGCAGTACGTTCAGCTTAAAGGAGAATGCATAGATCAGCACGGAGGCGATCACGAAAGACGGAATGGTAACGCCGATGGTGGCAATGGCCATCAGCAGCATATCCTGCCATTTGCCGTTTTTCAGCGCCGCTAATATGCCCATGGGGATGGAGGTAAGCAGCACAAACACCAGGGTGACAAGGCCCAGCTTGGCGGATACCGGCGCACCGGTGGCAATAAAATCGTTGACGGTTTTGCCGGTATATTTATAGGAAGGGCCGAAATCGCCATGCAGCAGGCTGCCCAGATATTTGACAAACTGCACCGGCATGGGCTGGTCCAGGCCGTACTTGGCTTCCATGGCCTGGGTAACCTCTTCCGGCACGCCCTTGGTGTTGGTGAACGGGCCACCGGGAATGGAGTGCATCAGAGTGAAGGTGATCAGAATGATCATGAACATGGCAATGATCATGGTTCCGATGCGCTTCAGGATAAATTTAACCATTACGTTTTCCTTCTTTCGTGTGCACGGTCGCCGCACAGGGAATGGCGCCCCGACGGCTGCTCTGTGGGCACAGTGTGCACATGCGTTGTTCCTGGCGGCGGTACAGACTGACCATCCAGCCGCCTTATAATTATCTTATTATATAGCGGCAGCTTGCGGTTGTCATCAATTTTTATTCATATTTTTTTTACCCTTATAAAAATATCCGATTTACATACAAAACAAACAGCGACGGTGAAAAAATGTGTAGAATAAGACCATAGATTATGAGGGAAAAAGCGATAAGCAAAGCAAATGTGTCCTTGTGATGAGAACAAAAAAAGAGAAAATATGGGAATGAATGCAGTATTCCCGACCTGGAAAGTTGGAAATTCCAGCGGGGCGGGCTTTGTATGGGTGGTTTAACGGTTTAACGCTCTCGTGAATCGCTGTGATGGTTGAAACAAAGCGCAATGCTCTGCCGCTGGAACGTGGGAAAGCGCTTCCGGTACAAAATCATGGGATCACTGCGGAATGGCAGGGAAACAAGCAGAGTACAGGGGGATGTGGTGGACTGTTTATGTGCGGAAAAAGGAAAAGTGAGACGAATGGAGGCGGACGGAGAAGATACATAAGCCCAAAGGGATGCCCAACTCATCAAGTGAAACACGGCACGGAAAAGCATAACGGCCACAGCGAGATGGCCGAAACACAGACCAAAACGCAAAAAGGCAATGGAAACGCAGCAAAATAGCAGAGGTGAGGAACAACAGAGCAAAATATCTGTCCTTGAATGGAATACACAAAATACAGGGAGTGAAAACGGCGTATGCAAGCCCGTCAAAACTGTATATATAACGCAAAATCTCGAATATATATACAGTTTAACGGTAAAGACTCCTCCGATGATAAAAGCGTAAAAATCGGCTATCCATGGCACAGGAAGCCAGGATGGCGGCAGGCGCTGCAAAGTCAAAAGATGCAGAATCTTTCCCAATATGTCCTCTATGCAAAAACATTTTTGTTCTGCATCCCCGATTCCCGCACCTGTTCGGGGGGAGTTTTGGTATTTCCGTATCAGATAGAAAACAGCAGGCCTGTGCTGCGGCAGTACAGATTTGCGGGGCGTTCTGCTTTCCCTATACCGCAGGGGGGCTGCATATTGCAGAAAAAATTACCGTTCCCCCGGTGCAGAATGGATGGCATATTCATTTATAGTGTGATAGAACGATTTCATTGAGGTAGCCAAAACTAATGTGGCAGCAAAGAGCAGCACCACGAAAGAATGGCTGCCGGAAACCATGCCGGAACCCACGGTCCACAGCAGAATGTTGAACACCGTCACAAAAGCGCTGGCATGAAGTGCAACGGTTATAAAGTTATAAGCAGCCTGAAGGCATTGCCGCACATGGTGCAGGGAGGGTTTTTAAGCGATTTAAGGAGATTTAGGGCAATACCGCATAATTCTAAGTGCCGATACGGCGAGCGAGGTGCGGCA
>OHLF01000542.1_pt1 | contig 11523 bp, 8 predicted proteins | sample 1569001 | NCBI WGS metagenome assembly OHLF01 (sample SAMEA3879541, study PRJEB24766) | human gut metagenome | biome: human-associated habitat; feature: feces | place: USA | collected 1985/1987
TGCGGCCGTCAGGAACGGCGCCTCCGGCCGTCACGTCGGCGGCGATCCGCTCCAGCCGTTCGGTCATCCCCGAGGGCGCATACCTTGTCCCCGAGTAGTTGAACGTGCCGCAGACCCCCGCGTAGAAGTTGCGCGCAAGGGCCGCGCAGTAGGAGAGCTCGAAGATCAGGTCCGTGGTCGTCAGCTCCTGCTTGTACCCCTCGGCACCGGCCCGGTGTCCCACGCCGTAGAACTCGCCCGGGAAGTAGACGACCGAGCCCGAGTAGCGGAGGATGCGGCGGTCGTGGCGGAAGTAGTTGTCCCCGGTGAAGTAGAGCGTGGCGTATCGGCGCGTGGTGAGGTTGCCGTAGATCGAGACGTTCGAGGGCGAGGTGACCGAGTCCGTGCGGTCGGGGCGGTAGAAGCCCGCGAGCATGAAGCCGATGCCGAGGCCGTAGTCGGAGGAGTAGTTCGGACCCGGCACGATGCTCCAGTCGATCTTCTTGCGGAAGGTGAGGTCCTCGTTCGAGCGGCTGTAGTAGTCGATGATGCGGCGGATGAATCCGCGGCGGCGGACTGTCGTATCTGTCGGAGCGACGGGTGCCGCAGCGATGGGTGCCGCGGCGATGCTGTCGGGCTGCGGTGTCGCGTATGGCGGCGCACTCTCTACGGCAGCGGCGTGCGCCGTCGGTTCGGACGGGCTGTCGGTCGCTGTTGCGACGAAGTGGGTATTGCTGCGGTCGGGGAGTGCCTGACGGCTCCCCTGCAGCGTATCGGCCGTTTGTGCCTCTGCCGTGCGGGGCATCAGCAACAGACCGGAGATGGAAAGAAGCATGCAGACTCTTTTCATGGGCGGAAGCGGCTGAAAGAGGCAAAGATAAGCGAATTTTGTGAACGGGCAAAAAAAGTTGTCGCCGACCGGCTCTCCTTCCCCGCTGGCTCTCCTCCCCCGCTGGCTCTCCTTCCCGCCAGTCCGCCTTTCGTCCGGGTTCTCTTCTGTCCGGTTGTCTTACGCCGGCCGTTTTCTGCCCTCCAGCCCGGATGCCCTCCAGCCCGGATGGTCTTTTGTCCGGAGGGCTTCCTGTTTGGATGGCCTTCTGTCAAGCCGTCTTCTGCCCGGCGGCTTTTGCCGTCAATAAACAACGACGCCCCCGCTGCTGCGGAGGCGCCGTTGTTTATCCGGAGAAACGAGGGGTTATTTCAGCCCCAGCTTCCTGGCGATCTCCTTGGGCAGGGCCTGTTTGTTGACCATGATCGAGGTGGTCTTGTAGGCGACGAACGGACGCGAGAAGTACCAGAAGCCGTCGTAGGGCGGCAGGACGTTCCACGAGTTCTGCACCTTGTAGTAGCGGTTGCCGGCCTGGTCCGTGGCCGTGCCCATGATGAGCATGCCGTGGTCGTCGGTCGTCTCGTAGTTGTCGAAGGCCGTCTGGCGCATCTGCTGCGTGATGGTGCGCTCCTTGCCCGGTTTGTCGAACTTGTAGAGCGCCGCCTCCTTCTCCTTGTCGGTGAGCTTGCCCCAGCGCTCGGCCTCCGTGCCGCTCATGCTCTCCGTGTCGGCCTCCGGCACGATGCCGATGGCCTTCGTGCGGCTGAAGCCCTTTTCGCTCACGTCCGTGCCCCACGATACGGTGTACCCCTGCTCGAGGGCGTGGTCGATGATCTGCATCATCTCGTCGAGCGGCACGTTGTAGACCGTGCCCCACATCCAGTTGTCGGGCACCTCGATGATGAACTGCGTGTAGAAGGGGTGGTGCGTGAACGACGAGATGTCGATGTAGTTGTCCAGGTCGATGGGCAGCTGCGCCGCGAACGTCTCGGGCGTGTACTCCTTGCCCTCGTAGGTGAAGGTCTCGGGCAGCGGACCGAAATATTCGTCCAGAATGGCGTCAAAGCCGCGTTTCCAGGCCGTCGAAAGGGCCTTGCCGGACTTGTCGCCCGTCTTGACAACGGCGTCGAGGTAGGCCTTCAGCACGACCGAGAGCTCGTGGAAGTCGGGCTTCTCGGTGCCGTAGTTCAGTCCCGGGTAGACCTCGAACGGCACGATGCCGTGGGCCTTGATCCCCTCCGTTACGTCGTGCGAGGCACCGCCCTCTGCGAAGTTGATCGTTCCGTGCATGCGGACATACTTCTCGGCCTTGTCCATGAACGAGTGGCGCACGATCCACATCTCCGAAAGGTGCATCGCGGGCCCTCCGGCGCGCAGAATCTCGCTCTCGAGGAACGAGAGCGTCGAGAAGCACCAGCACGTGCCGCTGCGGCTCTGATCCTTGACCGCCGTCGTGGGGATGATCTTCGTGTCGGTGAAACGGTAGCCCTCCGCGGACGTCGTGTCGGCGGTCTGCGCCCCTGCCGTGAGTGCGAGGCAAAGGGCGATAAGCGAAAGCATCAGGTTTTTCATTGCGGGTGGTGTTTGGGTTGTGATTACTTTTTCGACGTGGAGACGATCTTCAGACACTCCTCGAGCGTCAGCGTCTCGGGTTTCGCCCCCTTCGGCAGGCGGTAGTTCTTGCCCTTGTAGGCGATGTAGGCGTCGTAGCGGCCGTTCTTGACCAGCATGTCGGGATCCTCGGGGAAGCTGCGCAGCGGCGTGTTGGCCGCCGCGGCGGCCGCCTGATGTGCCCGCACGATCTCCACGGCACGGTCGTAGGTGAGCGTGTAGGGATCGTCGCCCTTCGCGAGCGAGGCGAACGACTTGCCGTAGCGCACGTAGGCGCCATAGCGTCCGATGCCGACGGTCAGCTCCTCGCCGTCGAGCTCCCCGAGCGTGCGGGGAAGCGCGAAGAGCTCGAGCGCCTCGTCGAGCGTGATCGACTCGATGAGCTGTCCCTTCTTGAGCGAGGCGAAGCGGCTCTTCTCCCCCTCGGCCCCCTCGATCTCGACCATCGGGCCGTAGCGTCCGATGCGGGCCTTGACCGTGTGCCCCGTCTTGGGGTCGGTGCCCAGGATGCGGGCCTGGCCCTTCTTGTCGGTCTGTTTCTCGATGGCGGCGTCGACCATCTTGTGGAACGGGCCGTAGAAGGCGGCAATCATCTCCTTCCAGGTGATCTCCCCCTCGGCGATGCGGTCGAACTCCTTTTCGACGCGCGCCGTGAAGTTGTAGTCGACGATCGGACCGAACTGCGCCTCGAGGTAGTCGTTCACCACCATGCCGATGTCGGTGGGCGAGAGGCGGTTCTTCTCCTTGCCGAAGTTCTCCGTGAGGTTCTTTGCCGTGATGCGGCCGTCGGCGAGCGTCAGCTGCACGTAGCCGCGCTTCTGTCCGTCGCGGTTCTGCTTGACGACGTAGCCGCGGTTGATGATCGTGGTGATCGTCGGGGCGTAGGTCGACGGGCGGCCGATGCCCAGCTCCTCGAGCCGCTTGACGAGCGACGCCTCGTTGTAGCGTGCCGGGGCCGAGGTGAAGCGCTCCGTGGCGGTGATCTGTGTCGATACGACGCAGTCGCCCTCCGCGAGCTTCGGCAGCAGCCCTTCGCCGCTCTCCGCGGCCTGGTCGTCGTCCGTCGATTCGGAGTAGAGCCGCAGGAAGCCGTCGAAGCGGACCACCTCGCCCTGGGCGACAAACTGGTTGGGCGTGTTGTCCATGCCGATGACGACCGTCGTGCGGTCGAGCTCCGCGCAGACCATCTGCGAGGCGACCGTGCGTTTCCAGATCAGGTCGTAGAGCCTCTTCTCGGCGGCCGTGCCCTCGATCTCCTGCCGGTCGATGTACGACGGGCGGATCGCCTCGTGCGCCTCCTGCGCCCCCTTGGTCTTGGTCTTGTAGTTGAACCAGCGCGAATATTTCTCGCCGTAGAGTTTCGTGATCTCCTCCTTGCACTGGGCCAGCGCCTGCTGCGAGAGGTTCACCGAGTCGGTACGCATGTAGGTGATCAGACCCTGCTCGTAGAGGTGCTGCGCGACGGACATCGTCTGCGATACGGACATGCCCAGCTTGCGGCCCGCCTCCTGCTGGAGCGTCGAGGTGGTGAACGGCGGCGCGGGGTAGCGCTGTGCGGGTTTCTCCTCGGCCTTGGCCACCGTGAATGTGGCGCCGATGCAGCTTTGCAGGAAGGTTTCGGCCTGCGCCTCGGTTTCGAAACGCGACGAAAGTTCGGCCTTGAAGAGCGTCTTCTCCGGGTCTCCGGCGGCGTAGAACTGGGCCACGACACGGAAATAGGCTGCCGAGCGGAAGGCGATGATCTCGCGTTCGCGCTCCACGATCAGGCGCACGGCGACCGACTGCACGCGGCCTGCCGACAGCGCCGGACGTACCTTCTTCCACAGCACCGGCGACAGCTCGAAGCCGACCAGCCGGTCGAGGATGCGGCGTGCCTGCTGGGCGTTGACCAGGTCCATATTGACCGTGCGCGGCTTCTCGATGGCTTCCAGAATCGCCCGCTTGGTGATTTCGTGGAAGACGATGCGCTTGGTCCGGTCGACGGGGAGACCCAACACTTCGGTCAGGTGCCATGCGATGGCTTCTCCTTCGCGGTCCTCATCGGAGGCGAGCCAGACGGTCTTCGACTTGGCCAGTTTCGTGAGTTCGTCGACCACTTTCTTCTTGTCGCCGGGGATTTCGTATACGGGCTTGTAGCCTTCTCCGATATTGATGCCGAGATCCTTCTTCGCAAGGTCGCGGATGTGTCCGAAGCTCGATTTTACGATAAAGTCCTTGCCGAGAAACTTCTCGATGGTCTTGGCCTTGGCGGGGGACTCTACGATTACTAAATTTTCCTGCATTGCTGTTTTGATGGCTTTTTCAGAAAAGCGAAAACCTAAGCATTACACTTAGGTTCCGCAAAAGGGGTTATCTGTTGTTTACTTGATCAGGTTGTACGCCATACTGAAACGGATCGGGGCGTTGTTCGGTTCGGCAGTCCCGGCCTGTGTCGGCATGCCCTGCAACACGCCGAACGAGGTCGTGTAGAGGCCGTACGCTTCGGGTCCGATGTATACCGAGCGGTTCTTGACTTTGTCCCAGTCGATGTTCGCAACCTCGCCGCCCGCATCTGCCTTGGCTTCCATGTAACTGTTCCAGAGCTGCTGCATGTAGCCCGTGATGTCCATTACGTAGCAGCCGCGGCTGCGGTTGATCTTGCCGTTGTAGGCGAGCGTTACCGAAGAACCGTAGTTCTGCTCGTAGATGTAGGCGTAGTCCGAAATCGGCGTCAGCGTCTTGTAATTGGTGTACATGCCCAGCCGCGCCGGGTATGCGTTCATCTGGTCGGTCATGCGCAGGATGTCGCCGGCCGTTCCGTCCGCGATCTTCTCCCACTCGTAGTCGCTGTCGTTGAAGTAGATCGACATGCGTACCTGGCTGAACGCGAGTGTTTTGAAATTCTTGCCGTCGGCATTTCCCTTGGCGATCTCCGCCTCCAGCTCCGCGAAGAACTCCGGGCTGAAGGTCATCTCGGTCACCACGCCGCCCATGCCTTCGACATAGACGAGGGGATTTTCGGGCCGGTTCTCGGCCGTCTCGCGGGCTTCCTCTATGTTTATCCTTCGGGCGATCGTGGCCTCCTCGTAGCCGTGCTTGACGTTGTTTACCGAGACGTTGCCGAATTCCGCGCCGTCTTCGTAGAAGTAGTAGACCATGCCGATCGTGTCCTTGATCAGCGAGGGGTCGTCCTTCACGCGGTTACGTCCGTAGACCGACAGGCCCGAATAGGTCAGTTCCGTGGCGAAGATCGTTCCCTTGCCGTACTCGGTGAGCGGCTTCTCGGGGTTCGGGGCGATGTAAAGTCCCTTGAACGCCTCGACCCAGTATTTCAGGCTGTCGGCGCTGTAAATCGAGTAGTCGCCGGCATACTCGCCCTCCTGAAGCATCAGGCGGCGGATGTATTTTTTACCCGCTTCGGTCGGCTCCAACGTCACGGCCGACGTGGTCGAGGGGTATTTGCCCTCGCCGCCGAGCGTGAAGGTGAAGAGCGGCTCGTCGGGGTTGTAGACGCCTTCCGCCACGGGGTCGAAATTGAGGTAGAAGGTCGAGTCGCGCTGCGATTTGTTGGGCGCTATGGGTTTCTCGGTGAGGTATTTGTTGCTGACGACCTCGTAGACCGCGAAGGACTGCTCGGTCACCGAGTCGCGGCCGAAGCTGGTCACCTTGAGCAAGATCTGCGCCGAGTCGAAGATCGGCATGTAGCCGAAGTAGCCTGAATCGACCTTGTAATAGTTGACCATCTGCGAAAGGAATCCCGCGGAACGGTGGCCCAGCGTGTCGTTGAGCATCGAACCCATGTAGCCGTAGGTGATGTTCGAACTGACGATCGAATCGGTCTGGAACAGGCGTGTTTCGACGTATTTCTTCGGGTTCAGTTCGTCGGCCCGGGGGAGCTGAACGTATCCCGCCCTCATCTGCTGGTTGTCGGGGATGAGGTTTCCGCCCAGCGTATCGTCCACCTTGGTACAGCCCCCGAGGGTCAGTCCTATCGTGGCAGCCAGCGCTGCAACGGGGAGCAGCATGCGGCGGAAGTTATTGAATCGCTTCATAGAATCGGTTGTAATTATCGAAAAAGTCCTCTGCCTCGGGCGACTGGTATTCGAGCATCGGCTTTCCGCTCGCGCGGGCCATGTCCAATACTTTCGGGTCGACATCCGGGGATGCCGCAACCACTCCGTCGGCATATTCCATAACGAAGCGACAGAGGTTTTCGTATGACGGAGTGTCGAGAATCGCAAGATTTTTGTCCTTGACGCCTTCGCCGGCGATCTTGGCGCCGAATCCGGGATCGAGTTCCCCGGAGAAGCCGTCGCCGTAGAGCGACACCACGACCTTGACGTCGCGGAAGATCGGGTCGTCGGCGAAGATCCGTTTCAGGTAAACGGGAACCACGGCCGTGAACCAGCCGTGGCAGTGCACCACCGTCGGGGTCCAGCGCAGTTTCTTGACCGTTTCCAGTACGCCGCGGGCGAAAAAGATGGCCCGTTCGTCGTTGTCCTGAAAGTAGTTGTCCGCGCCGTCGGTCAGCACCGCCTTGCGCGAGAAGTAGTCGTCGTTGTCGATGAAATAAATCTGTACGCGCGCCGCGGGTATCGACGCCACCTTGATAATCAGCTGGTGGTCGTTGTCGTCGATGATGAGGTTCATGCCCGACAGCCGGATAACCTCATGCAGCTGGTGCCTGCGCTCGTTGATGCAGCCGTAGCGGGGCATGAAGGTGCGGATCTCGTTCCCGCGTTCCTGCATTGCCTGCGTCAGCGCACGGCAAAGCCGGGAACCCTCCGTTTCTGGAAGATAGGGGGTGATCTCCTGACACACGTACAGAATTTTGCTTGCCATGGTTTTGAGGGTTTATATCTGCAAAGGTAGTGAAAAAAAATTAAAGAATGAGCATCGCGTCTCCGTAAGTGCCGAAACGATACCCCTCTTCCTTGGCTACCTTGTAGGCGTTCATCACGGTTTCGTAACCGCCGAAAGCCGCCACCATCATCAGCTGGGTCGAGTAGGGCAGATGGAGGTTGGTCACCATGGCGTCGGCCACGGTGAATTCGTAGGGGGCGAAAATGAACTTGTTGGTCCAGCCTTCCATGGGTTTGATCATGCCGTTGGTCGATACGGCGGTTTCGATCGTGCGCATCACCGTCGTGCCGATCGCCACGACCTTGCGCTCCTGCCGTTTGGCCGCGTTGACCGCTTCGGCGGCGGCCTCCTCGACGAAGAACTGCTCGGAGTCCATCTTGTGCTTCGAGAGGTCCTCGACGTCCACCGTGCGGAAGTTTCCCAGCCCGACGTGCAGCGTCACGAACGTCTTGTCGATGCCCTTGATCTCCATGCGCTTCATCAGGTGTTTCGAGAAGTGCATGCCGGCCGTCGGGGCAGCCACGGCGCCCTCCTTCTCGGCGAAGATGGTCTGGTAACGCTCGGCGTCCTCGGGTTCGACCTTCTCGCGTACCCACTTCGGCAGAGGCGTTTCGCCCAGCGCGAAGAGCGCATGCTTGAACTCCTCGTAGGAGCCGTCGAACAGGAAGCGCAGCGTGCGGCCGCGCGAGGTGGTGTTGTCGATCACCTCGGCCACCAGCAGGTCGTCGTCGCCGAAGTAGAGCTTGTTGCCGATGCGGATCTTGCGGGCCGGGTCGACCAGCACGTCCCACAGCCGCAGCTCGCGGTTCAGTTCGCGCAGCAGGAAGATCTCGATCTCGGCGCCGGTCTTCTCCTTGTTGCCGTAGAGGCGGGCCGGAAAGACCTTCGTGTCGTTGAACACGAAGAGGTCCTTCTCCTCGAAGTAGTCGATGATATCCTTGAAGATGCGGTGTTCGATGGTTCCCTTCGCCCGGTTGATGACCATCAGCCGCGCGTCGTCGCGGTTCTCGGTCGGATATTTGGCCAGCATTTCCGGCGAAAACTCATATCCGTATTGCGATAGTTTCATGGCTAAAAGTATTTGCGAACATTTTTTTCGGTCCGTGGGCAGCGCTGCGGGCAGTTTTGCGGGCACGGAGCAAGATAAACCGTCAACTTATTTTATACGAAAAATAAGTTATTTTGTTTCAGCTTTTTGCAGTTTTTCGAGAAAAAAGTTCAATTCGTGTGCCGCATCGAGCCGAAAACTTCCGCTACGGGTGCGGCAGAGCGAGGTGAGGTGCGCACCGCTGCCGAGCGCCTGGCCTATCTCTCCGGCCAGCGAACGGATGTAGGTTCCCTTGCTGCATCGGACCCGGATGCGGATGCGGGGCAGATCGTATTCCATGAGCTCCATTTCGTAGATGTTGATGAGGGCTTTGCGCAGTTCCACCTCCTCGCCCGCGCGGGCCAGTTCGTAGGCCCGGACGCCTTCGACCTTCTTGGCCGAATAGAGGGGCGGGGTTTGCAGTCGTTCGCCGGTGAGCGAGCGGAGCACCTCCTCGACCGCTTCGCGCGTGATATGTTCGAAGGGATAGGTCTTGTCGATGGGGTGTTCGAGGTCGAAGCTGGGGGTCGTGGCTCCCAGCATCAGGTCGGCGACGTACTCTTTCTCCTCGGCTTGCAGGGTGTCCGCCATTTTGGTCGCCTTGCCGATGCAGACCAGCAGGATGCCCGTTGCGAGCGGATCGAGTGTTCCGGCATGGCCGACCTTGATTTTCGGGTAACCGGCCCTGCGCAGGGCGAACTTGATTTTGCGGACTACGTCCGAGGAGGTCCACTCCAGCGGTTTGTCGATGACGGCGATGTAGCCCTCTTCGAAGTCGATTCCCTGTAGGTTCAGTTCGGATTGTTGCGTCATGTGCGGATTATTGGATCACGAAATAGCGGATGATGGCCAGCCCTCCGACCAGCGTACAGTAGATGGCGAACCAGTTGAGTTTTCCCCGTTTAACGATGTTTATCATGAATTTGCAGGCCAGACAGCCGACTACGAACGCAGCAGCGAATCCGGCGAGCAGGGGTGCGGTCCCGATGCTCTGGGCGGCCAGTTCTCCGCTCATCAGATCGAGAACCATTTTGCCCAGGATCGGTGCCAGCACCATCAGGAAGGAGAATTGGGCCACGCTCTCCTTGCGGTTGCCCAGGATCAGTCCCGTGGCGATCGTCGTGCCCGAGCGCGACAGACCCGGCAGTGTGGCGACCGCCTGCGCCAGACCGATGATGAAGGCGTCGCGGTAGGAGATGGTTTCCTTGTGGCGGGGTTTGGCGTAGTAGGCGAAAGTCAGCAGTATGGCCGTGACCAGCAGCATCGCTCCGACCAGCAGCAGGATCCCGTGGTTGGGAAGATCCTCGACCAGCGACTGGAGGAAAGGCTCCAGCGTGAAGCCCACGATGACCACCGGGATCATCGAAAGGATGATCTTCAGCACGTAGGCCTGTTCTTCGTTGAAGCGGCGCGAGAAGAGCCCGCGCAGCAGGCGCTGAATCTCGCTCCAGAGCACCACGATCGTGCTCAGGACCGTTCCGGCGTGCAGCGCCACGTCGAAGGTGAGGTTTTCTTCGAGCTCCACGCCGAGGAGCTCCTTGGCGATTTGCAGGTGTCCGCTGCTCGATACGGGCAGGAACTCCGTGATACCCTGCACGATGCCGAGCAGGATGGCTTGCAGTGTGTCCATGTTTCTTTATTCGGTTTTGGGGTTTGGGTCTCTCTTATCGGTCATAGCGCTTCATGATGCCGAAGATCTCGGTGACGAAGCCGGCGATGACCAGGATCGGGGCCAGCGTGATGCGGCGCCAGGAGAACATGGCGTAGTTGAACTCGTCGGGCGAGTCGCTGCCGCCGCCCGCCATGAGGATGAACCCGAGGAGGATGACGGCGAAGCCGACGGCCAGGATGATGTAGTTGCGGCGCGTGAGCGGCATGCGGGGATTCTCCTGTGCGGGCTCCGTGGATTTCTTGTTCGCTTGTTTCATGCAATTAATAGAGGTATATCTTGTTGGACTTCATGTTGACGAACTTGTTGAGGGCGATGACGGTGAAGAGTCCCGAGATGACGATGCCCCCAACGATCATCGCTCCGGCGATGATGGCGATGCGGATCGCCTCGGTGACGCTTGTCAGCTCGGGCACGGCCTCGTTGAGCCCGTAGACCGCCAGGCAGAAGAGCGCCGAGGCGGCCACGCCCGAGAGGATGCCCTGCTTGATGCTGCTGCCGAGGAACGGACGCATGATGAACCACTTGGTCGCCCCGACGAGCTTCATCGTGTTGATCAGGTAGCGTTTCGAGAAGATCGCCAGCCGGATCGTGTTGTTCAGCAGGATGAGCGAGATGACGAGCAGGGCTCCGCCGAAGAGTAGCAGCACCAGCCGGATCTTCGCGATCGTGGCATGCAGCCGCTCGACGGTCTGTGCCGGATAGGAAACCCGGTCCACGCCGTCGAGTTCGGCAATTTGGGCGATGAAGGTTTCGAGCTTGTCCGGGTCCGCCGAATCGGCTGACAGGGTCAATTCGAACGAGTCGAGCAGCGGATTCTCTTCGAGGATCGCCTCGAACTCCTGTTCGAACATCTGCCGGAAATCGGTGTCGTTCAGTTTATCGTCTTTGGAGCTGTATTCCACATGGCTCACCAGCTCGTTGGCTTCGAACCGTTTGCGGAGCGATTCTTTTTGTTTTTCGTCCGCTCCGTTGCGGAGCTCGACGGTGACGGTGACGCTCTCCTGCAACGTGCGGGCCACCTGCATGGCGGCCGTCATGAGGTATCCCACCGATCCCAGCAGGAAGAGCACCAGGGCGATGCTGATGTTCGAAACGATGTAGGAATTGCGTACCTTACGCTTGAGTCTTTTGTCGTCTTTCATGGCGTAAAACGAGTATAACGGTTGCAATGATGCCTGCGAGAATCGCGAGCGACGAGGCGAGCGTCACGCCTTCGGCGACGTTCCAGCCGGGGGCGCGGAACCGCCATTCGACCGTGTGCGTACCGGCCGGGAGCTCCATTCCCCGCAGCAGGTAGTCGGCTCGGAAATAGGGAGTTTCGATGCCGTCGATATAGGCTGTCCAGCCGTCCTTGTAGTAGATCTCCGAGAAGATCGCCGTACCGGGCGCAGTGGCCGTGTATTCGTACCGGAGATAATTGGGCCGGTACTCCTCCAGACGGATTTCCCCTTCGCCGCCGATCAGGGGGCGGATATCGAACTCACGGGAAATCCGTCTGGAGGA
>OHLF01000545.1_pt1 | contig 11454 bp, 10 predicted proteins | sample 1569001 | NCBI WGS metagenome assembly OHLF01 (sample SAMEA3879541, study PRJEB24766) | human gut metagenome | biome: human-associated habitat; feature: feces | place: USA | collected 1985/1987
GCTTCGCCAGCTTTTCTTCCGCAATGCGGGCTTCAAGCTCACGCTTGGTTTCTTCGAGCTGCTCCAACCGCTCCTTGGTAGAGCTGGTCAGGATACCGGCCTGAATTGCGTTCAGCATATTCTGAATACCAGATTCCGCATCCCGGAGCTGCTTCTCGTAGAGGGGAAGGTTGGTGTTCTCCCGGTCTTGCAGCTCCATGACCTTGGCAATAATGGATTCCATGGCAGCATCGTCCCGGACAAGCTGCATGGTCTGGTTGACCACCAGATCTTCCAGCCACTGTTTGCGGACGGTTTTCTTTTTGCAGCCCTTGTGCTTTTTGGCAGTGGCACATTTATAATAGCGGTGGACTTCTCCTGTCCGGCTCGTACCACTTTCGCCAAACATCAGCGCACCGCAGCAGCCGCAGTGCAGCTTGGTTGTCAGCAGGTAATCATCCTCTGCCTTTCTCCGGGCAGGGGCTTTCTTATTTTTGGCAATCTTCTCCTGCACATCGTTGAAAAGCTCCGTGGTCACAATGGAGGGAATCGCATCGGGAATCAGGATGTCACGATATTTCAACTCACCAATATAGCGGCGGTTGCTCAGCATGTGTTGGATGGTGTTGAAAGTCATCGGCCCGCCGCGCTGGTTCTTGATTCCTTTCTCGTTCAGCCAGTCCCGGATCTCCCGCATGGTCTGACCATCGTTGTACCGCTGAAAGGTTTCAGCTACAAAAGGTGCGGTCAATGGGTCGATCTCAAAACGGCGGTCGGCATTGATGGTGTACCCGAATGGAATCGCACCACCGGTAAACTTGCCTTTGAGGGCATTTTCCGTCATGCCACGAATGACCTTTTCCGAAAGATCGGCGGAGTAGTATTCCGCATAGCCCTCCAGCACCGATTCCAGAATGATGCCCTCCGGCCCCTCGGAGATAATTTCCGTTGCCGACATGAGTTTGACACCGTTCTTCTTCAGCTGGGTCTTGTACCGTGCGCTATCGTAGCGGTTTCGGGCAAAGCGATCAAGTTTCCAGACCAGCACGATGTCAAACAGCTTCTTATCGCTGTCTTTTATCATCTGCTGGAACTCCGGACGATTGTCCGTCTTGGCAGAGATGGCACGGTCGATGTAGTGCTTGACGATGGTGATGCCGTTCTTTTCGGCATAGGCCGTGCATTCACGAATCTGACCCTCGATGGATTCTTCACGCTGGTTATCCGATGAATAGCGGGCATAGATCACAGCGGTCATGGTGGGGGCTCCTTTCACTCTGTATGGAGATAAATGTAGCCACAATATATTTCGTATAATATATACCATATTTTATGAGGCATTACAAGACATTTTTCTAAAAAAAGCGAAGAAAACGCGAGCATCCAGAAGAAAACTGCTACAGATAAAGCAATTCTTGTCAAAACCCCCAAAGTAGCACCATAAAAATCATACAGATTGACGAAAAGGCTTTGTTTTATAGTTCTTTTGCCTTTTTGATTGCCGCAAATTATTTCGTGGACACTCCTGTGGGAACATGGTACACTGAATGCGTCCAAAGGGCACAAACAAAAGAACTCGTCGTTAGCATCTTTTGTAGATATTGCTCTCGGACGCACAGTATTGGATTCAAGCAGCCTGTGGCTGTATGGATGCACGGTATCATTCATTGATGGAGGTAATCAATTATGAAGAAGATCATCCTGCTTTGCAGCAATGGTATGTCCACCAGCATGATGGTGGCAAAGATGAAGGAAGCCGCCAAAAAGATTGGTTATGACTGTACTATTGCGGCCTATGCTCTGTCTGCCGCCAGCGAGGTGACTGCCGATGCCGACTGCATTCTGATCGGACCTCAGGTCAAACACAAGCTGGGCGAGGTACAGGCTGCCTGCCCCGGCATCCCCGCCGCCCCCATTGATATGAAAGACTATGGCATGATGAACGGCGTAGCCGTCCTCAAGGCCGCCCGCAAGATGATGGGCGAGGAGGTCTAATAATCATGGCAAAGATAAACTTCTCCGAGACGCTGACGCTTGCCAGTGACAAGGTCAGCCGCAATATCTACCTGCAATCCATCTCGCAGGGCTGCATGAGTATGCTGCCCGTCGTCATCATCGGTTCGTTCGCCAGCCTGTTCAGCGGCCTACCGGTGAATTTCTGGCAAAACTTCATCCAGTCCACCGGCATTTCCGGCATTCTGGCGGCCGTCGTGTCGGCGACCACCAACATGCTGGGCGTCTTCTTTACCTACGGCGTCGCCTCTGCCTACGCCGAAAAGCTCAAGATCACCAACAAGGTGGCTGTCATCCTGGCCCTGGTGGTCTACATTGCCCTGCTGCCCACCGCTACTCTGGATACCGGCACCACTACCCCCAGCACCAGCTATATGGGCACCTCCGGCATGATTGTCGGCTTTCTACTGGCTTTCCTCACGGTTCGGCTGTACAAGGCCATCGTGGACGCCAACATCGTCATCAAGATGCCTGCCGGCACCCCGGACTACGTCTCGAACACCTTCGTCTCCCTGATTCCTGGTTTTATCGTGGTAATCGCCGCCATGGTACTACGCGGTCTGTTCGGCCTGACTCCTTGGGGCAACATCTTTGATTGCCTGTACAACCTGCTGCAGATTCCTCTGACCGCGTTGATCGGCAGCAACGTCATCTCTCAAATGATCCTGCAGATCATCGGCCAGGTATGCTGGGCCCTCGGCATCCACCCCGGCTTCCTCACCAGCGCGACCGGCCCCATCATGTTCGGTCTGGACGGTATGAACCAGGCTGCCTATGCTGCCGGTCAGCCCATTCCCAACATCATCGGTATGGCCTTTTCCTACTCGATGACCATTGCCGTCCTCTACCCGGCCTTTGCGCTGGCCGTCCTGATCTTCTCCAAGTCGAATCAGCTTAAGACCGTCGGCAAAATTTCCATCGCACCCGCCTTCTTCGGCATCTCTGAGCCGCTAATGTTCGGCGTTCCCGTCGTTATGAACCCCTTTATGGCCATCCCCTGGATTATCTCCCCAACGGTTAATGTTCTGCTGGGCTGGCTGGCCTGCTCCTCTGGCCTGGTCGCTCGATACGCCGGCGTCACTGTCTTTAACTTCCCGATGGGCGTCACGGGTATCCTGAATGGCAGTTTCACCATTGCCATCCTGGAGGTCGTGGTCTGCATCATCGACGTCTTGATCTTCATGCCCTTTGTCCGCATCCAGGATAAGAAATACATCGACGCGGAAAAGGCCGCCGAGACGGAACAGAACTGATTCGTAGTCTTTCCACGTAGTTTTTTCCTACTTTCTTACATCGCAGCCATGCGAGCGACGCCGTGCGCTGCCTGCATGGCTGCCTCTTATTTTGAAAGGAGTTTTTCCATGCACATCGCATTCGTATCGCTGGGCGCCTTCGGGCACATCAATCCTACCCTGGCCCTCGTCACCGAACTGGTGAAGAAAGGCGTCCGGGTGACTTATTTCACCACCGAAGCCTTCCGCACTATCATCGAGCCCACCGGGGCAAAGTTCGTCGCCGTACCCTCCTGGATGGCGGAAAACGACAAGCATAATGAGGACGGCGAAGAGGATGACGGCGGAGTGGCCGCCGCGGTGCCCTTCCTGTTCTTAAACGAGGCAGGAGCCTACATCGACACTGTGCTGGACACCCTGAAAAACGACAAACCCGACGCTGTCGTCCACGACTTTGCGGGCATTGCCGGCACCATCGCGGCGGACAACCTCAAGGTTGACAACGTCATGCTCTACACCAGCTACCCCTCCAACGACAGCTACTCGGTAGCTGCCGGGTTCGAGAACTGCCCGCCGGACCACCCTCTGCGCAAGGCCGCGGCGCAGTTGGCCCAGACCTATGCCGAAAAATATGGCTGCCGCCTGCTGACCGTCAAGGAGATCTTCGACGGCCACGGGGACTTCAATCTGGTCATGATGCAGAAAAAGTTGGTTCCCAATTACGAGACTTTCGATGACAGTTTCGTGTTCACCGGGGTACAGATCGGCAAGCGGACCGCCTTCGGCAGCTGGAAAGCCCCCGACAACGGCAAGCCGCTGCTGTATTCCTCCCTTGGCACTGCCTTCAACAACTGGCCCGATTATTACCCCATCCTGTTTGACGCAGTGCGGGACCTGGACATCAACGTCTTTGCCGCGCTCGGCTCCATCGACCCCGCCAGCCTGAAGGACATCCCCGCCAACGTGGAATTCGGCCAGATGGTGCCCCAGCTGGATATCCTGTCCCAGGCGTCGGTGTTCATCACCCACGCCGGCATGGGCGGCACCGGCGAGGCCATTTATTATGGCGTGCCCATGATCGCCATTCCCCAGATGGAGGAGCAGGCCATCACCGCCCGCCAAATCAAAAAGCTGGGCCTTGGCTGCGCCTTTCTGGATAAAAACGCCATCACCAGCGAGGGACTGAAAGCAGCTATCGTCAAGTTGCTGACCGAACCTTCTTATAAGGAGACGGCCCACGCCTTCAGCGAGGATATGCGGAGCCTGGGCGGGGCCAAGGCATCGGCCAGAGCACTAATGGAATTTCTGTATCGGTAAGATTTGCATGATTTTCTGCATGAGAAAGCTAAAAATCAAAGGAGAAGTTTACGAAAAAAGTATTTGCTGCAACACTAGCATTAACGACTCTGGCAAGCGGAATCCTTGTGCCGACTTCCGTCGCGGCCGCGCCGGAAGCCGATTCGGATGTGGTGGCTCAGGAAAACAGGCTGTAGGACTGGGTGCAGAAAATCAAGTATGCCCTAATGCCGGCGGTTGCACCAGATATGCCACTGCGGGAGACGCCAGCTGGCGTAATGGATGCGCCATTTGAGCACAACGACGATACTACCATGATGACGGTGACTAAAAACATCCTGCTGGCCCATGGTCGGACGGTACAAGTGCTGCGGAAAAACTGTCCCGATGCGAAAGTCGGCATTGCCCCCACCGGAGACTGCTGCCTGCCCAAGGATGGCAGCCCGGAAGAAGTGGAAAAGGCGCAAGCCAAGTCCCTTTCGCACTACCCCGGCTACATCATGTCCAATACTTGGTGGGCTGACCCTGTATTTTGGGGCCGCTACCCCGAATGGGCCAGGGAGAAGTTTGGGGATATTATCCCACCTTGCAGCGCACTGTCAAGGATTCCGGCTGGTGGTATAGAGATGTGATCGCCGGGAACGGCAGCAACTTGTAAAACATCATTTTTTGAAAAGTGAGGGCTTATTACAATGAAACGCAAAGAAATTTTGGACCGGATGGGGCTGTGCCTGCCGCCAGATAAACAGATTCGCGTTGTCATCTCCAGCGACGTCAGCAATGAGGCGGATGACCCATTCGCTATTGTCCATCAGCTTTTGACCCCCATCTTCGATGTACGCGGGGTAATTGCCACCCACTACGAGGGCAAGACCCGCGGCGACCGGCGGTCGATGGAGAACAGCTACCGGATGCTGACCGCCCTAATGGCAGCCACCGGGATGACTGACGTGCCCATGCTGCGCGGCTGTGCGGTACCGCTTGCCGGTGAGCTTGACGTGCCGGACGCAGAAGGGGTCCGCTTCCTGATTGAGGAAGCACAGCGTGACGATCCCCGTCCCCTATATGTGACAGTACAGGGCGCGCTGACCGACGTGGCCGCCGCTCTCAACCGCTGCCCGGCCATTGCCGGGAAGATGACGGTGGTCTGGATCGGCGGTATGCCTTACCCCAAGGGGGGCTGCGACTTCAACATGAAGCAGGATCTGGCAGCCGCACGCGCCGTCTTTGGCAGCAAGGTGGCACTCTGGCAACTCCCGGTCAATGTTTACGGCACGGTGGAGGTAACGATGGCCGAAATGGCCCTCAAAATCCGCCCTTGCGGCACGGCGGGGCGCTACTTATACGACCTGATGGAACAATATAACCTCACTACCGACGAACCGTATACTCTGCGCAAGGGGGAGAGCTGGAATTTTGGTGATTCGCCGGTGGTGGCGGCCCTGCTGGGCTGCGACTTGCGGCAGAATTTCCACATGGAACCCGCCCCCGTCCTCGCGGACGGTGGGCGCTATCTGCCTGGGAGTGGGCGGGCTATCCGGGTCTACGATTCAGTGGACGTGCGCTTTTTGCTGGAGGACTTTTTTGCAAAGCTCGCTCTCTGCTATGGGCCGAGGACAAACAAAGCGTGAAGCCGCGCCGCTTGGGTGCAAACTGACAAATCCTGTTCCTGTTTCCTGTCAAAAATGACGAAGCCAAGGACGTGCAGGGCCGGCTATCGTTTTTGACGGCGGCAAAAAACTTCGTGGAAAAACCGGCGCGGAACTGGTACACTGGTAGTGTCAGAAAAGAGTGTGCGTGATCGAAAGGAGTAGGGAAAAATGAAGATTATTTTCCGGGCCGACGACCTGGGTTTCAGTGAGGCGGTCAATTATGGCATCCGCAAGGCCATCGTAGACGGGGTCATCACCTGTACCGGTCTGATGCCCAATATGCCGTATGCAGCCGCTGGTTATGCGCTAGTAAAGGACACCGGCGTCGAGGTGGGCCAACACACCAATATCTGCGTAGGCCGACCACTGACCGATTCGGCCCGTATTCCTTCCCTGGTACAGCCCAGCGGCGAATTCTGTACCAGCCGCGAAATACGCGCCCGAAAACAGGATACCATCGTCCTGGAAGAAGTGGAACTGGAGATTCAGGCGCAGCTCGACCGCTTCCGCGCCATCACCGGGCGGGATCCCGCTTACTTCGAAGGACACGCGGTCATGTCGCCCAACTTTTTCCAGGGGTTGAAGAATGTGGCTGCCCGTAATGGCCTGCTCTACTGCGACCCGGTGGATCCGCAGTGGTCGGTCGAACACGGCATCCAGTGCTCTGCTTTCTATCGACTCGACGAGCGCGGCCTCTACGATGTGCGCAAGTTTGTTTTTGAGGACGAGGCCGGGCTGCGCGGCAAAGAGTGTTCGGTGCTGGTTTTTCATCCAGGGTGGCTGGACCAGTATCTGCTGGAACATTCTTCCTATACCTTCATCCGCCCGATGGAGACCGATTTTCTGTGCAGCCAGGAACTGAAAGATTGGCTGGCTGCCAACTACGTGGAACGGACCACTTTCGCCCGCCGGGCTGCCGAAGTGAAAAAAGAACAGGAAGAACGCCATGCTTGACAGCAACCTCATGAGCCTGCTCACTCTTTTGTCGGAGAACGACTATCTCACAGCCCAAACATTGGCTGTCAAAAGTGGCGCCAGCAGCCGTACTGTGCAGACCCGCATCGGGCAACTGCGCGCGGAACTGGAAGGTCACGGTGCAACTGTTGAGTCGCGCCAACGCCACGGCTACCGCCTCCGAGTGGAGGACCGCAACGCCTACGAGACATGGTACAACGAAAACCGGCACTCTTTGGCCTCCGCCGTCCCCAATACAGTAGAGGATCGCTTCCGCTTCCTGCTGGCCTGCTTTTTGGACGGCGAGGAATACTTCAAGCTCGATGACCTCAGCGAGGAGTTGTATGTATCCAGCAAGACCCTGTCGGCCGAGCTGAGGCAGGTGGAGTTCGTTCTGGGGCAGTATAACATTACCTTGAAGCGTAAACCTCACTACGGTGTGCGTGCGCATGGCAGTGAATTTGACCGCCGCCGCTGTTATATGGACTACCTGGTCCAGTCTCAAAACTCCCTCTTTGCTGACCAGCGTGACCAGGCCGAGATGCTGCCCAGGATCGGCGAGGTTCTGCTGGACATGATGATACGCCAGCGGATCAAATTTACGGAGGCAGCTTTTCAGAACATCGTCATCTATCTGTATGTAGCCTTCCTGCGCAGCGGCGCGGGCCACCTAGCTGCCGCCAAGCCCGGCGAGCTGGCCCAGGTGCAGGCCATGCCTGAATACCAGGCCGCTCTGATGCTGGCCGACAGGCTGTGTCAGGCGGGCATCGAAATTGCGCCGGAACCGGCCGAGACGATGTACATTGCCATTTACATCGCAGGACGGCGCAGCTTGGGCGAGGGCTACCATCCCCAGTCCAGTCCAGTGGTCCAGGAAAACGTCAACCGGCTGACCACCATCTTGCTGGATTGCGTGCAGCGGGTCTACAACCTTAATTTTCGCGATAATCTCAACGTCCGCATCTCGCTGTACAACCACATCGTCACCTTCAACATACGGATGAAGTACGGCATCCAGATGGAGAACCCCATCCTGGAAGAGATCAAGCAGAACTACCCCTTCGCCTTTGCGATGGCCCAGCGTGCTATGGCTGAGTACGAAAAATTCTATGGCAGGCCAGTGCCCGAATCCGAGACGGGATACTTTGCCATTATTCTGGAAATGGCACTGGAATCTCTTAAAGCGCAGATTGAGAAAAAGAACATCCTTCTGGTCTGTATGACAGGCAAGGCCAGCAGCCGACTGCTGGCCTTCCGTTTTCGCAACGAGTTCGGAGTCTACATCGACCGACTGGATGTGTGTAGCATGTACGAATTCGAGCGATATGACTTGAGCCGGGTGGACTACGTCTTTACTACCGTGCCGCTGCAGACCGCGGCCGCCGTCCCTATCTACCAGATCGGCAACTTCCTCGACGCCAGCGATGTGCCGCAGGTCCGCAGGCAGCTGGAACTGGGCAGCGTCAACTTCCTGAAAGACTACTATCGGCCCGATCTGTTCTTCCCGCATGTGCAGGGAAACACACGGGAGGAAGTCATCCGGCAGATGTGTCAGCTGATGGGCAAAGTTTACCCCCTGCCTGAGGGCTTCTGTGACTCGGTGCTGGAGCGGGAGGCGATGGGCGGCACCGACTTCGGCCACCTGGTGGCCATCCCACACCCGGCTGACAACCTAGTCAATGAGAACGTGGTCTGCGTCGGCATTCTGGACAAGCCCGTCCTCTGGTCGGTCAACAAGGTCCAGCTTGTGATCCTAGTGGCTATCTATGACTCCACCTCGGCCCAAACCCAGAAGTTTTACCAGCTGACCACCGCCCTGATCACCGACGAAGTGCGGGTCAAGCGGATCATCAGCCGGCGGCAGTATCCCCACTTTATGAAACTGTTCCAAGAATAAGCCGAAAAACGAAAGGAGAGCAAAATCCATGAGCCTTCCCAAAGACTTTTTGTGGGGCGGCGCGGTGGCCGCCAACCAGTGCGAGGGCGCTTACCGCGAGGACGGAAAGGGTCTAAATATCGCCGACGTGATGACCGTCGGCAGCAAGGACAAAAAGCGCCAGATCACCGACGGTGTGGTGGATGGCCTCTACTACCCTAACCACGAAGGGATCGACTTCTACCACCGCTACAAGGAGGATATCAAGCTCTTTGCCGAGATGGGATTCAAGTGCTTCCGTACTTCTATTGCGTGGAGCCGCATCTTCCCTCAGGGGGACGAACCCTCTCCCAACCGGCCTCCGATTCTACCATGACCTGTTTGACGAGTGTCATAAGTACGGCATTGAGCCGGTGGTGACCATCAGCCACTACGAGATGCCCCTCGGCCTCGTGCAGAAATACGGCGCATGGCGCAGCCGCAAGCTGGTGGATTTCTTCGAGCGCTACTGCCGCACCATCTTCACCGAATACAAAGGCAAGGTCAAATACTGGATGACCTTCAACGAGATCAACGCCATCGAATTTGGCCCCTGGAACCCGGCCGGCCTATTGATCACTCCCGGCGAAAATCGGGAGCAAGTCATCTACCAGGCAGCCCATCACCAGTTTGTAGCCAGCGCCAAAGCGGTGCTGCTGGGCCACCAGATCGATCCGGAGAACAAAATCGGCTGCATGACCCTGTTCGGCGTGGTCTACCCCGAAACCTGTCACCCACTGGACGCTAAGGCCGCTGACGACATGATGTCCACCATGCTGGCCTTCGCCGACGTGCAGTCCCGCGGCGAATATCCGCCCCACCTGCTGAAAAATCTGGAGCGCCACGGCATAGCTATCCAGATGGAGCCGGGCGACCTCGACCTGCTGCGCCGCGGTACGGTGGATTACATCGGCTTCAGCTACTATATGTCGATGGTGCAGGCAGGCCGTCCCACCGAGGCAGGCCAGGCCAAAGGCAATGTGGTGGCTGGCGTGGTCAACCCCTACCTGCCCTCCAGCGAGTGGGGCTGGCAGGTGGATCCGATGGGCCTGCGGCTGACGCTGCGGCTGCTCTACGGCCGCTACCAGAAGCCGCTGTTCATTGTGGAGAATGGCCTGGGCGCAACGGACACCGTTGAGACGGACGGTTCCATTCACGACAGTTACCGCATCGAATACCTGCGAGAGCACATTCGGGCCTTCAAAGCCGCGGTGGAGGAAGACGGCATCCCTCTGATGGGTTATACCCCTTGGGGCTGCATCGATCTGGTCTCGGCCGGCACCGGCGAGATGAAAAAGCGCTACGGCTTCATCTATGTAGACCGGGACGATGAGGGCCATGGCACCCTAGCCCGCAGCCGCAAGGATAGTTTCTATTGGTATAAAAAGGTAATCACTTCCAACGGCGAAGACCTCATATAAACAATACGTAAAAACAGCACAAAGGAGATATCACTATGGCAGAAATGACGGAACAGGAAGAACTGCAGGTTTTTCAACTGATCACTGCGGCGGGCAGCGCCAAGAGCACCTTCATGGAGGCCCTTTATAAGGCCAAAGAGGGCAAATACGACGAAGCCGAAAAGCTCTTCAAAGAAGCCGACGGCTACTTTGTCGAAGGGCACCATGCCCACACGGCCATGATTGAGGCCGAAGGGCAGGGCGTCGAGACCACTGTTCGCCTGGTATTGGCCCACGCTGAGGACCAACTGATGAGCGCCGAGCTGACCAAGACGATGGTTGAGGAGATGATCGCCCTCTACAAAAAGCTGGATCAGCTGGAAAATAAGTAAAAACCTCCCGTTTCCGCAGCCATGCGAGCAATGCTGTGCGTTGCCTAGGTGGCTGCTTTTTGTAACAGGTCCAGAAAATCTTCGTGCATCTTTAACAATAGAAAAGATTACACTTTGTGGTCTCTGTTAAATTGCAAGTTACCTGCTTGACAGAATACCACCTCTCATGGTATTCTCTTACCCATCCCGGCCACTTTAGTATGCTAAACAGCCGCCCCGCAACCGCACCGAACCATTTTGCCGCCGCTTTCCTCCGACAAAATCCTTTGGTCCTTTGCGGGGCGGTTTTCTTTATTTCCCGAGAGAATTTGCAGCCGGGCGACCGGCCTGCAATTCTTCATACCGCACCTTGAATCTTGAATAAGCCGTCTGAACGTGATACCGTGCCATGACCTCACACTTTCCGTGAGCGAGCCGGACAACGCCGCTGCACAAACAGGGGTAGGAACTTCGTTCGGAGCAAACGGTGACCCCATTACATGAGCAGAACCCCCTCTACTTATTTTTTGCGTCTTAACAATTCGGAAACATTTGTTGAAAATGCGTTTTGAGCGCAGCGGTAGAGGGCAAGAACCGTCCCGTGGCCACAAATTTTCAATTCTTGAAAATTTCCTGTCCATC
>OHLF01000547.1_pt1 | contig 11443 bp, 11 predicted proteins | sample 1569001 | NCBI WGS metagenome assembly OHLF01 (sample SAMEA3879541, study PRJEB24766) | human gut metagenome | biome: human-associated habitat; feature: feces | place: USA | collected 1985/1987
ATACTATATTTACTTATGAATTGGAAGATTGCCTTTGCAAAATGAGCATAAAATGAACAAAGTGAAGGAAATAGGACATTTTACTTGGAATATATGAAAAGAAGGGACACGAATAATAAAGCAAGTGGTAAAAACAAATGTTTCACGTGAAACATTCACAAAAATCGTATGTCACACAAAGATAACGAAAATAATATAGAGAACGGTTTTATATTTATGGAAAAGGGAAAATCTATGTTTCACGTGAAACATTTTCTGGATAAGTATTCTGAAAAGTGATATACTAGAATCATGTGAAATAAGGGAAGGTGATAATTAAATGGGACGAGTTATAGCCGTTGCGAACCAAAAAGGTGGCGTTGGAAAAACAACGACAGCTATTAATCTGTCGGCATGTCTTGCTGAAAAAGGACAAAAGGTTCTTGCTATTGATATGGATCCGCAGGGCAATATGACGAGTGGATTAGGAATAGACAAAGATGAAGTTGAAAAGAATATCTATGATCTTATGATTGGTCAGGCTGGTGTAGATGAAGTTCTGCAAAAGGAAGCAATTGAAAATCTGGATGTGATACCGACAAGCATTGACCTCTCGGCTGCTGAAATTGAACTGATCGGTGTGGATGATAAAGAATTTATTATAAGAAATGCAGTTCAGCCGATCAAAGATGATTATGATTATATCATTATTGATTGTCCGCCATCGTTAAGTATGCTGACGATCAATGCAATGACAACAGCAGATTCTGTACTGGTTCCGATTCAGTGTGAGTATTACGCACTTGAAGGGTTGAGCCAGTTAATACATACAGTGGAGCTTGTAAAAGAAAGGCTGAATCCTGTTCTGGAGATTGAAGGAGTTGTATTTACTATGTATGATGCACGAACCAATCTTTCACTCCAGGTAGTGGAAAATGTAAAGGAAAACCTGCAACAGAACATCTATAAGACGATTATTCCTAGAAATATCCGATTGGCTGAAGCACCAAGTTATGGTATGCCGATTAATCTGTATGATCCAAAGTCTACAGGAGCAAGCGCATATCAGAGACTGGCGGATGAAGTTATGAATAGAGAGTAAATGAAAGATGTAATGTAGGAGGAAACGAATGCCAATAAAGAAAAAAGGATTGGGGAAAGGATTGGACAGTCTGATTCCTGATAATAAGAGCATGAAGTCTGTTACATCGGAAAAAACTGTGGAATCAAAAGAAGATGCAGCAGCTAAATCCGGTGTACAGGTAATGAAAATTAATGAGGTTGAGCCAAACAGAGACCAGCCGAGAAAGAATTTTGATGAAGATGCTCTCCTTGAACTTTCGGATTCGATTAAGCAATTTGGTGTGTTACAGCCATTGCTTGTTCGAAAAAGAAAAGATTACTATGAGATCATTGCGGGCGAAAGAAGATGGAGAGCTGCAAAACTTGCCGGAGTAAAAGAGGTTCCTGTGATTGAAAAGGAATATACAGATCAGGAAATTCTTGAGATAGGTTTGATTGAGAACATTCAGAGAGAAAACTTGAATCCGATTGAAGAAGCAATTGCATACAAGAGACTTCTGGAGGAATTCAATCTGAAACAAGATGAAGTCGCAGAGAGAGTATCGAAGAGCAGAACAGCCGTAACGAACTCTATGCGTTTGCTGAAACTTAGTGATAAAGTTCAACAGATGATCATTGACGATATGATTTCAACGGGACATGCAAGAGCATTGCTGGCCATTGACGATCCTGAGCTTCAGTACACACTGGCAAATAAGATATTTGACGAAAAACTCAGTGTAAGAGAAACTGAGAAATTGGTCAAAGAAATAAAAAATCCAAAGAAGCCGAAAGAAAAGAAACCGGTGGCCAATTCATTTATTTACCAGGATCTGGAAGAAAAAATGAAGAGTGTATTTGGAACAAAGGTAAGTATAGCATCAAAAGAAAAGGGAAAAGGTAAGATAGAGATAGAATATTATTCAGATGACGAATTAGAACATCTGTTCGATATGATGATGAGCATTAAAAGAGGAGAGTAATTGAATATGGATAGCAAAATACTGAAAGCACTTGGTATCGATCCGGCATTAATATTTATATTTTTGCTGATACTGATTGTTATATTATTCGTTCTGTATGTAAATGTAACAATGAAGTATAATCGATTGAAAAGCAGCTATACGACGTTTATGCGTGGTAAAGATGGAAAAACTCTGGAAGAAAGTATGATGTCGGGATTCTCGGATGTAGAGGCCATTCTGAAATATACAAAACAGAATCGTACAGACATTCAGAAACTTAACAAGAAGATGGAAAAATCTTACCAGAAACTTGGAATTGTAAAGTATGATGCATTTAATGAAATGGGTGGTAAACTCAGTTTCGCACTTGCAATGCTGGACAATAATAATACTGGTTGGATCATCAATGCGATGCACAGCAGAGAAGGCTGCTATACTTATGTGAAAGAGATCGTAAAAGGTGAAAGTTATGTAGAGCTTGCAGAGGAAGAAGCAGAAGCACTGGATAAAGCAATCTTCGAAGATGGTTATGAAGAAGAGGTGGATAAAGCAGTTGCATCTGCAACAGGAAGTCTTAAGTCTGTTAAGTCTGGTCCGGCAAAGAATGGAAATCAGAAAAGCGCGAATGCGAGAAATACAAAACAGACATCTGGAAAAGCAAACAATGGTAAGATCTTAAATGCAAGAACCAGTAATGTGCGTCCAGATATGGCAAGATCTGAAAAAACAAGAAATGAGAGATAATATAACATATATATAATCAGGAGGAATTTAGAAAAATGTTAGATATCAAATTTGTAAGAAATAATCCGGATGTTGTAAAGCAGAACATTAAGAACAAATTTCAGGATGAGAAATTACCTTTAGTAGATGAGGTAATAGAACTGGATCAGAAGAATAGAGATATTAAGGGAGAAGTAGAAGCACTCCGTGCAGAAAAGAACAAAATCTCTAAACAGATCGGTGCATGTATGGCACAGGGAAAGAAAGAAGAAGCGGAAGAATTAAAGAGAAAAGTAGCTGAGAGTGCTGCAAGGATCGAAGAACTTTCCAAAGAAGAAAAAGAAGTAGAAGAGAAACTGAAACAGAATATGATGATCATTCCGAACATCATCGATCCTTCTGTACCAATCGGAAAAGATGACAGTCAGAATGTAGAAATTGAAAAATTCGGTGAGCCTTTTGTTCCTGATTTCGAGATTCCATACCATACAGAGATCATGGAAGCATTTGACGGAATCGATCTTGAGAGCGCCGGAAGAGTAGCGGGAAATGGATTCTATTATCTGATGGGTGATATCGCAAGAATTCATTCTTCTGTACTTGCATATGCAAGAGACTTTATGATCAACCGTGGATTTACTTACTGTGTACCACCTTTCATGATCAGAAGCAACGTTGTCACAGGTGTTATGAGCTTTGCTGAGATGGATGCCATGATGTATAAGATTGAGGGTGAGGATCTGTATCTCATCGGAACTTCAGAGCACTCAATGATCGGTAAGTTCATCGACACTATCATTCCTGAGGATGAGCTTCCAAAGACTCTTACAAGCTACTCACCTTGCTTCAGAAAAGAGAAGGGTGCTCACGGAATTGAGGAGAGAGGTGTATACAGAATCCATCAGTTTGAGAAGCAGGAAATGATCGTTGTATGTAAGCCTGAGGACAGCAAGATGTGGTTTGACAAGCTGTGGCAGAACACAGTTGATCTCTTCAGATCAATGGATATCCCTGTAAGAACACTTGAGTGTTGTTCTGGAGATCTTGCAGATCTCAAGGTTAAGTCTGTAGATGTTGAGGCATGGTCACCTCGTCAGAAGAAATACTTCGAGGTTGGAAGCTGTTCAAACCTTGGCGATGCACAGGCAAGAAGACTTCAGATCAGAGTAAAGGGCGAGGATGGCAAGAAGTATCTCGCTCATACACTCAACAATACAGTTGTTGCTCCACCAAGAATGCTTATCGCTTTCCTTGAGAACAATCTCCAGGCTGACGGAAGAGTCAGAATTCCAGAGAAGCTTCGTCCATACATGGGTGGAAAAGAGTATCTTGAGAAGACAGGAAAGTAATAATATAAATAAAAACATACAACAAGGGAGGTGTCGGAATGCATAGTTTTCTTCCATCTATAGGCTTTACTAACATAAAAAACAGACAGCAGCTTGAACCTATATACAGGCAGATCCTTGAATCGCCTGACAGGAAATTTATATCAACTATAAGTGCTGACACCTGTCTTGTACAATTCAGCAAAGACTTTGGGGAGAGATTTGGAATATCGCTTGTAGGTGAAATGTCAAAGGATGGCTCAATATCCATTGAGTATTATTTTCCTTACGTCACATCAAAGCTTTTGACCGATGACGAAAATATATACGTTGAGAAATATTCTGACAAGAGAGCATATGCCGGTGTTAGCAGTGATTTCAGTCTTGGAATGACTCTTATTTTCTTCATAACCAACATAGCAGACTATGAAAAATCATTGTGGATGAACAGATCAAACAAGTACTTTTCAAAGGCGTATTTTTCCGGTCTGTCAGTAAATGGTATGATTATTCTTGATGTGGATGATCACAGTGATAAAAATACATCCTACGGCAATGCAAAGAGAAGTAAACTCATCGAGGCTGCAAAGAAGGGTGATCCGGACGCAATAGAAAGTCTTACTCTTGAAGATATGGACACCTATAACACCATTGGAAGAAGGACTCACAAAGAGGATGTTCTGTCCATAGTGAAATCAAGCTTCATGCCTGTCGGTATTGAGACTGATCACTACGCAGTTATAGGAACTATCACATCATATATCGAGACAACCAACAGCTATACAAATGAATCGATATATCTGATTGATGTAGAAAGCAATGATCTGACATTTACCGTAGCGATCAACAAAAACCATCTTCTGGGTGAACCTGCTCCGGGAAGAAGATTCAAGGGTGATGTGTGGCTTCAGGGGCATATAGTTAATCCTTGACTATAAACTCTATAAATGTTACACTTATAATTGATGTGCATCTGTAGCTCAGCAGGATAGAGCGTCCGCCTCCTAAGCGGAAGGTCGTGGGTTCGAATCCCGTCAGGTGCACTATTTTTCACTAATAAATTTTCTAAAGGGACATGACTATGAATTATATTGTTATGGATCTTGAATGGAATCAAAGCTACAATGGGCATATGGGTGAACATCCACGTATGCCTTTTGAAATTATAGAGATTGGTGCCGTTAAGGTAGATAAGAATCTCAACATCATTGACGAATACTCAAGTCTTATCAAACCAAAAATTTATAAGAAATTACATTCAAAGATCAGAACAATTCTGAACTATGATGAGGATGACCTGAGTCTCGGAAGAGGATTCAAGGAAGTCTGTTCAGAATTTCTTGACTGGTGTGGAAAAGATTACATATTCTGCACATGGGGACCTATGGACCTCACAGAGCTTCAGACTAATATGGACTTTTATTATATGGACAAGCTTCCTAGGCCACTTAAGTTTCTGAATCTCCAAAGTATATATGCAAGCGTTACGAATACCTCAGGAATACCTCAGAGTATGAGTAAACTTGAAAAAGCGGTCAGTGAGATGAATATTCCGGAAAATGAACCATTTCACACAGCTCTCAACGATGCAAGATACACCGCACTTGTTATGAAAGAGATGAAAGCCAAGAATATAAATCAGCTTTACAGCTTTGATCTCTATATAACACCTAAGAATAAAGAAGAAGAGATTGAAGTATCTCATAATAACCAGTACGAATATATCTCAAGGGGTTTCAGAAATAAACATGCAGCACTGGACGATGAAAAAGTAACTCAGATTCGTTGTTACAAATGCAGCAAGAAGGTCAAGACACATATTGACTGGTTTGCAAATAGTCCATCATCATACATGTGTGTTGGAAAATGCTGGATGCATGGTTATTTTTGTGGCAAGATAAAATTCAAATCTGTAAACAATAACTATTATGTTCACAAGACAATAAAACCTATCGACAAACAGGGTATAGAGGCAATTAAACAAAAACAGGAAGATATTCGTGAAAAAAGAAAAGAAAAAAGACATATGAAATCTTCAAACTAAAAAATAAAACAGCCATTTGAGGCTGTTTTATTTTTTTATGCTATTGGCTTTTTAGCAGCTCCCGCTTTTCTCGGGTACTTGTTGTCTGTATTTGCAATCTTCTTTACAAACACAAAGCTTCTCTGGTTATTGGTCTCCGGTATATTCGTATTAAATATGTTCTCGACCTGTCCCCCAAGAATCCTGATTGCTTTCTTTCCATCCTGCATCTCTTCCGGCAAAGCATTTGACTTATAAGATACAAAATATCCACCCGGCTTGACAAATGGAATACACCATTCCGACAGAGTTGCAAGATTGGCAACTGCCCTGGATACAGCCAGATCATATTTTTCTCTATGCATCTCATCTCTGCCTCCATCCTCTGCTCTTGAATGAACAGTGTGGATATCCTGCAGTCCAAGTTCATCTATAACTTCATCGAGGAACTTTAATCTCTTATTCAACGAATCCATAAGTGTTATATTCAGCTCTGGAAAAGCAATCTTCAGAGGAATTCCCGGAAATCCTGCACCTGTACCAACATCTATAACGTCAATATTCTCATGAAGATCTTTATACTTTGAAAGAAGCAGACTGTCAGCAAAATGCTTTATTATTACATCTTCCTTCTCAGTTATGGCTGTAAGATTCATTACCTTATTCCACTCAACCAGAATATCATAATATTTTGAAAATTGTTCTATCTGCTTATCACTCAATTCCAGACCAAACTGTTTTGTTATGGAATTTAATCTGTCCATATTGTTCTCCTTCAACAAATTATTCTGAATAACTTCTATACCAGTTTAGTCTCTACCCTTCATCTTGAGATACACCAGCAATACTGATATATCAGCCGGAGAAACTCCTGATATTCTTGACGCCTGTCCAATATTTTCAGGTCTGATGAGAGACAGCTTCTGTCTGGCCTCGATTCTAAGATTTGATATATCATTATAGTCAATATCTGCCGGCAGCTTTTTCTTCTCCAGCTTCTTAAACTGATTTACCTGCTGATTCTGTCTGTCTATATATCCCTGATATTTTATGGTTATATTTATCTGTTCTATAACATCATCCGGAAGTTTGGTTCTTCCCTCATCTATTGGATCAATCGCCTCATATGACAGTTCCGGTCTTCTTATAAGTTCTGCAAGAGATGCAGCAGTCTTAAGTCCTGTACTTCCAAGATTCTCAAGAAACTTCTGTATGGTTGAATTTGCTCCAACCATGGTGCTCTCAAGTCTCTGTATCTCATCCATTATCTGTTGTCTCTTCTTTGTAAATGCAGCATATCTCTTGTCATCTATAAGACCGATCTCATGTCCAATCTCCGTGAGCCTCAGATCAGCGTTATCCTGTCTGAGAAGAAGTCTGTACTCAGCTCTGGATGTCATCATTCTGTATGGCTCCGATGTCTCTTTTGTGACAAGATCATCTATAAGAACTCCTATATATGCCTGTGATCTGTCAAGAACCACCGCTTCTTTGCCCTGTACTTTTCTGGCAGCATTGATTCCTGCCATTATACCCTGGGCTGCAGCCTCCTCATATCCTGAACTTCCATTTATCTGGCCGGCACCAAAAAGTCCTGATACACTCTTAAACTCCAGAGAAGGTTTTAAGTTAATGGCATTTATACAATCATACTCGATGGCATAAGCATTCCTTATTATCTTTGCATTCTCCAGTCCCTTCATGCTGTGTATCATCTCATACTGAACGTCCTCAGGAAGAGAGCTGCTCATTCCACCCATATACATCTCATTCGTATATTCACCCTCAGGCTCAATAAATATCTGATGTCTGGTCTTATCAGGGAATTTCGTAACCTTATCCTCAATGGAAGGGCAGTATCTTGGTCCTGTACCCTCGATCACGCCTGAAAACAGAGGTGATCTGTCTATATTATCTCTGATTATCTCATGTGTCTTCTCATTTGTGTAACAGAGCCAGCATGATATTTGATCACGTCTTATATCCGCCTCAGTATTTGTAAATGAGAATGGAACTATCTTCTCATCGCCCTTCTGTTCCTCCATTTGAGAAAAATCTATCGTTCTTTTATCCAGTCTGGCAGGGGTTCCCGTCTTAAATCTTCTTATCTCTATCCCTGCATTCTTCATGGAATCTGACAAATAATTAGCTGCCATAAGTCCATTAGGTCCGGTGTGATATACGACATCTCCGTATATACATCTCGCCTTGAGGTATGTTCCTGTACACAGAACCACAGCCTTTGCTAAATAAGTTGCTCCCGAATATGTCTTTACACCCTTAACCACATTATCCTCGATGATAATTTCCGACACCTCTGCCTGTTTCAATGTGAGATTATCCGTATTCTCAAGGGTGTGCTTCATGGTTCTGGAATAATTTGCCTTGTCTGCCTGGGCACGAAGAGAGTGAACCGCCGGACCCTTAGACGCATTAAGCATCTTTGACTGAATATACGTCTTGTCTATATTCTTGCCCATCTCTCCGCCAAGTGCATCTATTTCCCTTACCAGATGTCCCTTAGAGCTTCCTCCTACATTCGGATTACATGGCATCATGGCCACACTGTCCATACTCACCGTAAAAATAATAGTATTCAGACCAAGTCTTGCACTTGCAAGAGCTGCCTCACATCCTGCATGTCCTGCCCCCACAACTACCACATCATATTCTTCATTCAAAACAGGCATACAAATGTCCTCCTTCCAGTACCTTATATCCTGCAATCTATTTTCCCATACAGAATTCCTTAAATATCTTATCAGCCAGATCATCTCTGGCAGTTTCACCTATTATCAAACCGAGATGTTCATACGCATCCATGAGATCAATGGAAAAAAAGTCTTCCTCCATTCCCATATCTATGCTTTCTTTAACCTTTAACAGTGCATTTTTGGTGCACACAAGTTCATTTTTGTGTCGGGTATTAGTGATATAAAGCTGATCATTATATGTCAGTGTACCCTCAAAAAACATCCTGTTCAGAAGCTCATACAATTCTTCACTGCCATCACCGGTCAGTGCTGACAACTGAATTATATCTGCATCTATATATTTCTTAATATCCGATTCGTCTATCTTCTTTTCCAGATCAGATTTGTTGAGTATCACAACAACATTCTTATCCTGTATTCTGGACATGATCCTGTGATCGTTCTCATCCAGGTCAATTGAACTGTCTACCACATAGAGCACAAGATCAGCTTTATCCACAGACTCTAATGCCTTATCCACACCTATCTTCTCAACTACATCATCTGTATCTCTTATTCCCGCAGTGTCAACTATGTTCAGAGTTATACCTCTTACATTTATCACTTCACTGAGCGTATCCCTGGTTGTGCCGGCCATATCTGTTACAATCGCCCTTTCTTCGCCCACAAACATATTCATCAGCGAAGACTTACCCGCATTCGGTTTACCAACAATAACCGTATTTATTCCCTCAGACAACACTTTTCCATTGTCAAATGTTGTCAAAAGGTTATCCACACTATCTACAAGGTTATCCACAATTATTTCTAACTTTTGTGGAAAACCATCCAGACTATAGTGTTCAGGATCATCCAAAGCAGATTCAATAAACGCCACATTGTACAGAATCTGTTCTCTCATATCAATGATCTTATCCCTAAGTCTTCCCTGAAGCTGCTCCACAGACGTTCTGGCTGCAAAGTCATTCTTTGCATTTATTATATCCATGACGGATTCTGCCTGTGACAGATCTATCCTTCCACCGAGGAATGCTCTCTTTGTAAATTCTCCAGGTTCGGCTGCCCTTGCACCACATTTTATTACCAGATCAAGTATCTTTCGGAGAACTACTATGCCTCCGTGACACTGAAGTTCACACACATCCTCACATGTGTACGTATGGGGAGCCTTCATGACCAGAAGTATAGCCTCATCTATCATTCTGTCATCCTCATACACACCACCAAATGCAGCAGTGTAAGATTTCATATTTACCGCTTTTTTGTTTTTATTTGCAGCGCGGAACAACATGTCTGTTATCTCACATGCCCTGTCTCCGCTGATCCTTATTATTCCAACTCCGGCATTACTCATACCGGTGGTTATAGCTGCAATGGTATCTTCCTTGAACATATCTGTCTTACACTTTTCCTTTCACCGTGATTAAACAACCTATCTATGTAGTGTACAACATTACCAATTCATTTTCCATATAAAAAGACTAAACTGCAACAAAAAAGAGACCATTTTCTCAAATGATCTCTTTCCTGTCACCATAAAATATTGCGATGATCTTTACACGCATCAGCGTGACTATTATTTCTTCTTGAGATATACAATAACCTTACGATATGGCTCCTCGCCCTCGCTTCTGGTTGCTACATACTTGTCGTTCTGAAGAGTAGCATGGATTATTCTTCTCTCATAAGGATTCATTGGCTCAAGAGCAAATGATCTCTTTGATCTCTTAACCTTGAATGCTATATTCTTGGCAAGATTCTCAAGTGTCTCTTTTCTTCTTGCTCTGTAGTTCTCTGTATCAAGCTTAACTCTGATACGTGACTCGCTCTTCTTATTGATAGCAAGTGTTATAATATACTGAAGAGCATCTAGAGTCTGTCCACGCTTTCCAATCAAAATTCCCATCTCTGGTCCCTCAAGATTGATAGACAGAACATTCTCTTCCTCATCAAAATCCATCTGGATCTCTGTCTGGATATCCATAGCCTTGAACAGGCTGTCAAGGTACTCCTTAACATCGTCCAGTAATGTCTTCTTTTTTCTTGCCTTTATGATACAAGGCTTTGAACCTATACCAAGAAATCCCTTTGTCTCTTCGCTGATAACTTCATACTCAAGATCTGTACTAGGGACTCCAAGTTCAACACTGGCCTGCATAAGGGCTTCATCTTTGGTCTTACCTTTGAATTCTAAGAATTCCATTATTTATTTCCTCCCTTATCGTTGCTATTGTTCTGGTACTTAAGCATTATATTCGCCTTAGCTCCTATACTGCCTGGTTTATAGTTTACATTTTCTCTGCGGGTTACATCATCACTGTCAACATTCACTGAATGTGCAGGATTAACATAACTCTTAAGTCTTGAAGAAGCCATCTTATTTATATTCTCTGACTGACTGTTCTCTGTTGGAACGTTACCATTCTGAGCATCCATCATTCTCTCATAGAAAGATTTCTTGTCAGGGTTCTTCTTCTTTGCCTGCTTCTTGGCAGCCTTCTCGGCACATTTTGCAAGCAGCTCATCCTTGTCCTGATGATTATAATAAGCATCAACTATAAGCTGAGATATTATCATAATAACAGAACCAACTATCCAGTAAAGACCGATAGCTATAGGAAGAGTTATACAGAATATAAGTGACATGAT
>OHLF01000548.1_pt1 | contig 11429 bp, 9 predicted proteins | sample 1569001 | NCBI WGS metagenome assembly OHLF01 (sample SAMEA3879541, study PRJEB24766) | human gut metagenome | biome: human-associated habitat; feature: feces | place: USA | collected 1985/1987
CCAATTGCCATATGTTCCAAAATATCTTCCAGGTGTCTCTGTGCCTATTGTTTCCATTGCTTTATTAAGTGATGCAGAATAACTTTCTAACATCGCTTGACTTCGAGTACCAATGCTCCAACTTTCATCTCCAAATCTACTTACATACTCACCCATATGTTTAGTTGCATTTGAATTTGTCCATAATGTGTTCGTTCCTGTTTCAGGATTCACATAATTAATGTTTCCATCCAAATCAATTTTAAATGTGGCAGGTATTTTAGTAGCAGGCATATTATCAGCTGTACTAGTAATATTATCCCATACAGTACCAGTCTTTTTACCACTCTGGTATGCTAAACACATAGGAATCAAAGCAGTCTTTTTCTATCTATTGCTTTTCTTTTATTCCTATTTCACAATTATCCTGTAATAGATAGAGGTGTGCGTCACCACTCTTGAAGCACTTGTGACTTCGTTCATTGAGACTGCTCCCTCTGCTTTGCAGGATTTTGCGTATTAGCTGGATGTTGACAGCATTTGTGCTGTACTTCGTATATCTAACCAGATTGTAACCCGCATTGAAGTGAGGATTCTATCTACTTACAATTCACATTAGAAAGGATTTCAATTATGTACATCGTAGGCATTGATATTGGCAAAAATCATCATGAAGCATCCATTGTTTCACCTGAAGGCAAACAAATCGGCCGTTCTCTTCGCTTTGCAACTACACACAAAGGTGCAGATTCTCTTATGAGCTTTATCTTTAAAAACATCGGTAATTCCCCTTGTGTATTTGGCATGGAAGCTACAGGTCATTACTGGTATCCCATTTATTCATTTCTAAAAGCAAAAGGATATACCATCTATGTAATCAATCCTATCCAGTCTGATTCTTTAAGAAAAATGTATATACGACAAACCAAAAACGATTCAATTGACTCTTTTTTAATTGCAGAAGTGATACGTTTCGGTCAGTTTGGGACTACTTCCATGGCTGATGAAAACATCCTTGCCATGCGTCAGTTATGTCGTTATCGTGATTCTGTCATTTCTTCCAGAACTGAAATTAAGCTCCGAATCGGCACAATTATGGAACAAATCTTCCCAGAGTACGAAAAACAGTTTTCTTCTCTTTGGGTGAGCACATCCATGGGCATTCTGGAAAAGTATCTCACCCCTGAGAATATTGAGAATGCACCAATAGATGAGCTCTTTGAAATCATAAAAGATAAGAGCCACAACCGACTTACCAAAGCTAAAGCCATTTCCATCAAAGAAGCTGCAGCTGATACCTTTGGTATTAAGATAGCACAGGATGCTTTCTCTTTCCAGTTAAAACAGCTCATTGACAGAATGAATTTTCTTGATAAGCAGATTGAAGCTCTTGATATTGAAATCATGAAATACTATGAGCAGTTTGATTGTTACTTACATACAATCCCGGGAATAGGCATAATTGGTGCTGCTACTATTCTTGCTGAAATCGGTGATATAAGCAGATTTAAAAATTCCTCTGCATTAGTTGCCTTTGCTGGCATTGATCCAACTGTACGTCAGTCGGGTGAATTTAACAGCACACATAACCATATGTCAAAACGTGGTTCACCTTACTTAAGACATGCCATTTTTCTTGCGGCTACCACCTGCTCTTTTCACAATAGCCCGTTGAATGCATATTACAAAAAGAAACGTGACCAAGGTAAACATCACTTAACTGCCACAGGAGCCGTGGCAAGAAAGCTTACCACCGTAATTTATGCCGTGTTACGGGATAGTAAACCTTATGAACCTAAGAAGTTCTGTTAAATGTCTGGTAGTGAGACTAGGATTTATGCCTGCCGGTGGGGAGGCTTAGTTGTGATGCTCATTTTAAATTTTTGAACTTTATCACACCACTCATCAATTAATTGACGAAGTTCTTTTGTATCAACTTCACACCAATTCCCCATAGCATCCTCTGCCAGATTATCATATACTTTAGTCGTTTTAGGACTTATTTCCGCACAACATACATTTCCATTTACTTCTTCATATTCACTTTTCCCTGACAGTACTCTATCAAAACCTGATTTAATCCATTTTTCAAAGGGCAATACATCGCATGACATAAAAGTTGTCAACAACTGATATTTCTCATCAAATATGATACTTATATCCTCAATACCATTTTTTAATTTATATTCTTCTATTCTGTATTTCATTTCTATTCCTCCGGAAATGCTGAAATAATTTTACCACTTTGATCCAAAAACATATCTATTTTCATACCATTATTAGCTACTCCCTGATATGTATTTCTTGTACCAAGCTTTAATTCACAATTACTATATGCCTCATTAATTGCATCAACCACTTGTTGTGGGCTCAGATTCTTTGAATAAAATGTCGAAAATCCTCCATTTGCAGTCTTCGGTATGCCATTCACTTCAACTTGCGCTTTATATACTCCAATGTTATTAACAGATGATTCCGTCCCTGGTATTACATTACCAGAGGTGCCTTCTATTCCTTCATAATGATATCCAACTGCTTTACCTCTTGCATTTACCTGCCCTTCAAATATATGTTCAATAGCTGAGTCTGTAAAATTTTCTGTATTTTTTAATGAATTAAGTGTTGACTTCCCATAGCTGGTCTCAACAACCTTCCCAACATCTTCCGCTACATTTCCGGTTCCCTCGGTTACTCCATCAATCCCTTTTGGGGCTTTCGCCAGCTTGTTCGCCTCTGCTTCAATTCCATTCAGCCCCTTTGCAGTTACTCCACTTGCAACCATACCGGCAACCATTCCTGCTGTATCATTTCCTGTCACATCTGTGGTTATCTTCTGCGCACCGGCTCCGGCTCCCATTGAGATGCCTTCTTTGGCGACTATTGTTGCTGTGCTTTTGAATGTCAGATTTCCCGCTGTAGATGCCTGCCCGATTGGAATCATTGCGGATGCCGCAAATGCAAAGGCATTTTCTGTCAGATAATATGCGTCCTCGTTTCCCTGAAACAGGTCATCCTTTATGCCGTTTACTGCCGTGCTGTCAATGTCACCTGTGCTTCCATAATAAATATCCTGAGTGCCCTCTATGGCATCTGCAGCTCCGAATACTGCTGTTCCGCTTCCTACTGCTACTGCAACGTCAGCTACTATTGGTATTGCAGCACCTCCTGTCAGCACTATGCATGCTACCCCCGTCGCAATTAGTACTGCTCCTCCAACCGTCCTCCAGATTCCCTGTGTCTTTCTCTTTTCGGCTTCATCCTTTATCTTCTGTTCTGTCTCATAGATTTCATCGTATGCTTCTTTATTCTTCTCATGCAGGTCTCCAAATATTTTAATGCCCGTGTTCAGGGTACCTGCATCTTTACCTGTGATAAAACTGCCTGTTTCATAGCTCTCAATCGCACCCTGGCTAAGGCCTATTTTTGAAAGACATGACTGCAGATTTTCCAGAAGCAGCTCTACTGAATTTTCAAGCCGTACCACATTTTCCCTCTCGTAGCTGTTTACATTTGAGACAAGTTTTATAAGGTCGCTGTCCATCTGCTCATGGATATCAAATACTCCGTTACTGTCCGGCATGCCCACATCAGATATGTCCGATACTTCTGAAAGTACACTTCTTATTTTGCCCGTATACTCATCAGTATCCTCATAGTTTGATGCCAGTTTTTTCCTGAATTCCTGTATTGCTTCTTCATCCAGTTTGAAGTTCGTCGAGCTATCAATGGCACGGTATCCATCCTTGTATGCTGCCATATTGTCAAGCAGTGTCTGTGCAGTTACTTTAATGCCTGACAGGATTGTTATATGTGCTTCACCAAGATAACTCTTTACTGCGTCTCCGGTTTTTCCTGTAAATACTGCATTTTCCGTAAACATATTGATTTTTTCTATGCAGTTATCAATATTTTCAATTAGATTTTCAATTTTTCGCTTATATTCCCAGAACAGATCACTGAGATCCGTATAATTTATCTGAAACCCTTCCATTTTCATCTCCTAGTTTTATGGTATCACAGCTGTATCTGATAGTCCAATACCATTTTTAATATAATCTCCCTGTTTTCTGTCATTTTCATTTATTGCATTTATTATCAGGTCTATTTTTGCCAGATCATTATTTAAAGTATCTCTGTAATCTTTCACAAAGGCTTTCAGCTGCCTGTATTCTTCCTGAAATTTGTCCATTGCTTCAGATCTGCTTTTGATTTCTGTCTCTGCCGCTGTGAGACTTACGGAATCAGAAGCTGTTTTTATACCGGCAGTCATAAAAGATACCTGCATATTATCAAGGCTGATTTCCATCTTTGTATTTCTCCTCTCCCTTTTATTAATTGAAAAAATTCTGTATTTTCGTGCACAGATCATCCCATGCGTTAACAAGTCCTGAAAGCACACCATATTTTTCATTCATTTTTTCTTTGTAGTTGTCTATGTCTTCTAAACTTATCCATTCAGGCTTTTCTTCATCTGTAAATGATTCATATATTTTTTTCATTTCTTCTATGTGTTTATCTACATCTTTATAATACAGATGACCTAAATAACCATTTCCATTGCCTAAGAAATAATCACAATCAGTTCTTAATCTATCTAACATCATATAATCCAATTTTCGTGGATTTTCTCGATCTTCTTTAAAAATATAGTCTTGTAAATCATTATATTTATTTTCTATATTTGCATTTTCATTAAAATCATTTACTATATGCAAAAGTGCTTGCTCCATACTTGTATATCTTCTACTCCACGTTTCGTTTGTTCCTACTTTATTTCCTTCTATTGCAAATATAAATGGCGAATATTGTTCTTCTTCTCTTCTTAGAACTAAACTCCAAACATTTCCATACTCATTCTTGTATGCAAATTTCTCTTTTTCTCCAACTTCAAAATCATTTTTTCTTTCCATTAAACTTTTTATTAGCTTTGTATTTAACTTTTTTTCTTCCATCAATATACCTCCAACAATCACTTAAATATAACAACCATACTCGGAAATGGAGCAGGATTTTTTCCATCATTAAATTTTAGTCTACCTCTAATAAATCTGATTTCCTGTTTATGATATATATAATCGTGAAAATAACTCGTATCAGTTCTAGCAGGAATAAGCATAACTATAAAAGTATTATTTAGCTTATTCTCTTCATAACATTTTCTTACCCAATTATGTATTTCTCTTCCATAAGGTGGATTGCAAAAAACCCTTTCTCCTATCCAATTTCTAGTTAATCCATCATCTTCTTTTGTGTAATATTTTTTACATTTTGCATTATCTTTTGTAGCACAAGGATCTAATGTAAATTTAAACTCTTTATTTAATTCTTCAAAAAATTTTATAGGTGTCGCCCATTCATTTGAATTGCTTGACATCATTCCTTTATTTATCATTTGTGTAATTCTTCTTTCTAAAAAATTACTCCTTCTAAAACCCCTTTTATATTATTTCTTCAAATTCATTTTCATCATTAATTTTTTCTTTTTTATTTTCAAATACAATCACTTTTTCATAGTTTTCCATTAATCTATTACAACTTTTACTAGCGTTACTACATACCTTGTATAACTCGTTAGGATCGTCTTTAAGGGCTTTTATCCAGGAATTAAAATAATTTATATGATCTTGTCTTGTAAAGTCTATATCCATATCTAATTCAGCTTCTAAAAATACGCAAGATAGTTCTGCAGTTAATTCTTCTAATGCGTATTTTTCTGTTCCAAATATATTCTTTATATCTCTATTTAATCTTTTTTCGTTTCCTGTACTGTGGCTCATTTCGTGTAATAGTGTTCCTAAAAAAGCTTCATCAGATTTAAAATATTTTCTAGGTGGTAATGTTATTTTGTCTTCAATTGGACTATAAAAAGCTTTTTCTTGAAATTTTTCTTCAATCGGACATTCTGATGAAACAATAAAACTATCTGCTATATCTAAAATATCACTTTGTTTTTTAATTTCTGGTTCAATATAAGGTGGAAATCCTTCAATTTCACTTGCATTATACAAGTAAAAATAATTTATAATAGGTCTTTTTAAATCTACTAAAGCCTTTTTTTCATTTCCATCTTCATCTTTTTCAACTTCTCCAGTTTCTTCATTTATTACTTTTTCTAATCTTTGCCATATCCATTTTTCACAGAATACACCTTTTGCTCCTGGTTTTACACTATATCCCATTTCATTTGCTTTCTTTAATGTTAGCCATCTAGGATCGTTATAACCTCTTTCTACTGCTTCAAAACTTAAATTAAGTCTATTTATTCCTTGATATTGCGTTCCTGTTACTGCATTTCTTGGTAAAAATGCTTTTCTATTCCACGCCCATTCAGAAAAGATATAACCTTTTTCCATATTTGAAATAAGCTTATCAACAATTCTTTTTCTGTTTTCTTCTACTTTTTCTTTTGCTGATTTTTTCTTTGTTTTTTCTTTAGTTTTTGTTGTTGCCATAATTGACCTCCTACTTTATATTACTTAAATAAAAACTCATTCTACTAAATTCTTGTTTAAATAATATAAAGGCTAGAATAGTTGCTTAAACTAAACTAGCCTATTCTCTTATTCTCCAGTTCGTGGAAGTTTTTTAATTGTTAATTCTTTCTTATATGTTTTAGTAGTCCACTCTGATTTATCTTTAACATTTACATCTAAATATGTTCCTGAAAGATTTACATAGTTAGTCCATACATCATCTGGCTTTATATCTCCATTAACCTTTGTAAATATAAATGGTGTTGTTTTTGCCTTAAAGTATTCTGGTACTGTTCCAAATTCCATTTTGAAATCTGTTATTACTTCGTCATCTTTAAGTTCTACACTAGAAAAATCAATAAAGTTATTTACTGTTGAATCTAAGTTTTCTTTAATTAAAATCCAATCTTCTGAAAGATTAGTTTTATAGTAAACATCAAATTCAACTTTATCTGTATAAATACCTGTAAATAGCTTTGTTAGTTTAACTTTTTCATAAGGAAGATTATCAATGAATGTAAAGTTGTCTAATGGAACATTTGATAAGCTTTCAACTGCGTCAAAATCATATCTAATTTCATCATTAGGTTGTGCTTGTACTATTCCTGATTTTTCTACATTTATTTTTACTTCAACTGGATTATCTTTAAAATCAAAGCATACTTCTTGACCATTTTCGCTAATTGTAAAGTAATATGTTGAAGAATCAATTAAGTAATATTTTGGAGAATCCACTTCGTAAATTTTGTAATTTCCTGCTCCAAGCATTAATTTTTCTTCTAAATATCCTTCTTCTGTTGTTGTTAGCTCTGCAACTACTTCTTCTGTATCTACATTTTCAACTCTGTATGTAGCATTTGGAATATAAGTATCTTTTTGTTCTCCAGTAATTTCGTTATCCTTTGAAGCAACTTTAGAAACATCTACAAATCCTGCAACTTCTACTTCATTTTTTATATCAATTGTTACTTTTTGACCATTCTCTGTAATTTCAAACACATCTGGTTTATCGCTTAAAATGTAATGTTCAGGTGCTTCTACTTCCCAAAGATAATATGTACCCTTTTCAAGCATAATATCTTCTGAAAATTTTCCGTATTTATCAGTAACTAATTCTAATAATACATTGTCATCTTTATCTCTTAACTCGAATTTTACTCCCTCCAATGGTGTGTCAGGTTCGTCCCCAGTCCAGTAATTCTTTTCAAGTGCTGTTTTATCAATATTCATAAATCCTGCAATTTCAACTTTATTTGTAATATCAATTGTTACCTTTTGACCATTCTCTGTAATTTCAAATACATCTGGTTTGTCATTTTTAATGTAATATTCTGGTGCTTCTACCTCCCAAAGATAGTATGTGCCAACGTCTAACTGAACATCTTTTGAGAATTTTCCATATTTATCTGTAACTAATTCTAATAAAACATTATCATCTTTATCTCTTAACTCGAATTTTACACCCTCTAATGGTGTATCAGGCTCGTCCCCAGTCCAATAATTCTTTTCAAGTGCTGTTTTATTTATATTTAAGAATCCTTGTGGAATTGGTTCATCTTTTAATTCTAATTTGTGTGTAATTCCGTTTGCTATAACTTCAATTTTGTATATTTTTTCATCTAATTGCCAACCATCTGGAACTGATGTTTCTTTTATATAATATGTACCCTTTCCAACAGTTATGGTTTTAGTATTTCCATTTTTATCTGTTACAAGTGTATCTACTAATCTTCCGTTAGCAAAATTATTTTTTGTTACGTCTGTTCCTTCTTCAAAGTCTGTTCTTACTTCATATTTTGCTCCTTCTACTGGTTGATCTTTTTCTGTACCTGTAATATAGTTTTTATCAGAAGCAACTTTTGTAATTTTTACATTATTACCTAGCTCTGGTGTATTATCTAATTCTAAGTAGATTTTTTGTTCATTTTCTGTAATTCTAAAATAGTATTCTGTACTATCTAATTCATAATAATTAGGAGCTTTGATTTCATAAACTCTATATGTACCAAGTTTTAACTCTAAATCGTCTGTTGAATAATTTGAATCTACTATTTTTCCATCTTTATTAGTTGTTACAGTCCAATTTTTTGTTTCTTCAAAGTTTGTATATTCTATTTTGAATGTTGCATTTGCTAGTGGTGTTCCTGATACTTCTGCAGTCCATAAGTTATCATCATTTGATGTTTTGTAGATATTAAAATATCCACCTTCTTCAACATCATCTGAAGCTGTTACTGAAACTTGTCCTCCGTTTTCTGTAACTTTAAAATAATATTTTTTATCATTCTTTTTTGAATGTTCAGGTGCTTCAATTTCCTGTAAATAGTAATCTCCAAGTTGAAGCTTTTCATTGTCAAATATTGTTCCATCTTCTTTTGAAACAGCTATTAATTCTTTACCTGTTTCATAAGATTTTACAATATTTCCATTTGTGTCATAAATTCCATATTTAGCTCCTGAAACTCCTTGACCTTTTTTTACTCCAGTCCATACATTATTTCTTTCAGAAACTTTTACTGCTGAAAAATAACCACCTGGAACTGGTGTATTTTTAACCTTTAATGTTTCACTATCGTCCATAAAATCTAATTTAAAAGAATAAGTTGAATCATTTAAAGTTGTATATTGTGGTACTGGTGTTGTTTCTTTTACATAGTATGTTCCAAGAGAAAGTCCTGTTATATGGATTTTTCCTTCGCTATTGGTTGTATAAGTATTAATCAAATTCATATTAGCATTGTATAAATTATACTTAGCATTAGGTATTAATGAACCTGATAATGTTCCATTCCAAATATTATCTGTTGCACTTGTTTTTTCAATTGTTACTTCTCCTGTTGGAGCAATACCTAATTCTGTATCAGCACTTCCATTTTCAAATGGATCTAGTGTTAAGGCATAATTTTGTACTGAATTGTTTGGAGCTTTACCATATAGAGCAGGATATGATTTACAACTTCCATCTACACCAATATAAGCTTGAATATTTGATACTATACTTTTTTGTGGTATATACACTTTAAAATTCTCGCCTGCTGAAAATGTTGTCTTTTGACTTCCATTTGTGCTAGCAAAATAACTTCCAGAAGGTAGTCCAGAAATTTGATATACATAGTAATCCCTTAAAGGAACATTTGAGCTTACACTATAAGTTTGTGAATAGTATTCTCCTTCTTTTGTTAGACTTCCAACTTTATTGATTGATACTTGTGGCGAAGCATAGTTATGTCCTGGATTATTTCTAGCATAATTAACTAGATTTACTATTGCATTTGCAATTTTTGTACCTCTTTCATCTCCACCTCTATATCTTGAAGCAGGATCAAATCCATAAAGAACTGAATAAACTGCTTGTTTAGTTGCACAGAAAGCGTCATAATCGTTTTCTACTCCCATTTCGCCAGGAGATTTATAAGGAAATCCATTAAATAAAACTCTCCATACTTCTGGATTTTGGATAGCTTCTGTTACTGTTACTGTATAAGGTGCTTCTTCTCCTACACCGTGTCTATCTGAATTTAGACAATATGCAGGATAAAATTTTCCATCTTCTCCAGTATATCCAACATACGTTGTTATAATATAATACCAGGCATTTTTACTTTCATTCCAATACTGTAAATGGTATTCTGGATCTTTAACTGAATAAATATATGCGTTACTTACACTATACGCATTTACTACATTAATAAATGGTGTTAAATATGATGATAATAACAGTAAAATTATCATTACAATACCCATTTTTGCTTTAGTTGTTTTCATCAAAAATTCCTCCTTTTAATGTAAAAACCGAACAAAAAAAGAAGTTATTCAGACTGCTCTTTCTGAATAGCTTCTTTACTCGCTACAATTTTTCATACTAATATTCTAGCACTTGAATTTTTGAATGTATACTGCAGGATTTTGCAATGTTTTTGCAAAGATTTATGTTAATTTTTCTATTAATGTCCGTAATAGCATAGCGTTTGGATATATTCTCCATTATAGTATTCATCTACTGCATATATTTTCATATTTGTCCCTTTTAATACACTTGATTTAAAAGTATTATATGCACTTACATTTTCATAGGTCCAACCATTTCTATTTCCACCATAACAAGTACAAATGCTTGAATCCACAATTATTTGATATTGACTAACATCAGTTATTCCATATTTATTTAATTGTTCTAAATTATTTGTTACTTCTGTTGTTATGGTGTTTCTTAATTTATTTATATAATTTTGATTTACCTTAAATTCTCTAACCGGTGCTGATGGCTTTGGCGTTTCTACTGGTTTATTTTCAACTGGTTTGCTTTCTTCTTTTTTAGGTTCTTCAACTTTTGGTTGTTCTGTCTTTACTGGTTCTTGTTGTGGCGTGTTATTAACTTCCGTTTTAGGTTGAGAATTATTATTTGACATAGTAGTTTTATTAGATGTATTTGAGGTCTGTTTATTAGATGTTGATGTTTGTTTGTTTTCCTTCTTTACTTCTAGCTTCTCATCTTCTTTTAGAACTTCATCATTTTTTAATTCATTTACTTCTTCTTGCTCTTTTATTTCTTCAACTGCATTTTCTACAATTACATTTATTGGTTCATTTTCATTTTCTTGAACTTCATTAATAACATTTTCAGGTTCTACTTTTACTATATTGTCCCTTTCTTTGTTGTTTATAAATTCTACTCCTCCTGCTACTCCTGTACTTAAAATAATTCCTATAATTAAAATTAAAAAACGTTTCATCATTCATCACTTTCCTTTCTTATTTTTTTATGTCATTCCTAAGACTTCCTTGTTTCTGTGATAAATAATAAAACCTTTCTTACATATATTTTACACCATATTGTTCGTTATGTCAAATTGAACCCAATTTATATTATCTACCTAGATTTTTATTCTCCATCATATCTATTATAAAAAAACATATCGTGATCCACATATCGTTTTATAAACCAATCAAATTTATCAATTTTTCTTCTTATTATTA
>OHLF01000552.1_pt1 | contig 11372 bp, 7 predicted proteins | sample 1569001 | NCBI WGS metagenome assembly OHLF01 (sample SAMEA3879541, study PRJEB24766) | human gut metagenome | biome: human-associated habitat; feature: feces | place: USA | collected 1985/1987
TTGACCAGATATCTGAACTGGTTCTTCCAGGCCTCGATGATCTCATCAATAGAGGTAAAGGTCTTGGGGTCCTTCTCGGGCTTGGTCAGATTGATGGTGATCTCCAGCTCGCCGTAGGGGGTGACGGTGTTCCACTGGATGTTCTTGGCAATTTGCGCCGTGCGGATGTAGTTGGACACAACGCACAGATCATAGAACCAGTCCGTGGCAGCTTTGGGGCCGCCCTTGGCATACAGTTTGCGGAACTTGCGGCAGACTTCGCTTTCGCGCGGCATCAGGGCACCCATCATGCGGGTTTCAAAGTTGATGCGGTACTGCGGCACACTGCCGTCAAACAGGCCCTTGGCGGCTTCCACAGCGTCCTTGCTGCCAAAGGCTACCCGCACGCCGCCGGACAGCACATCAGACAGGGCGGCGGCCTGCTCTTTCAGCAGGGCGGCGTCCACGCTGCACAGCGCCTTGCGGTCGGCGGCGAGCATCTCGTCCGTGATGCCGCAGAAGTACCGGTGATCCAGCTCCCGGGCAGCGGCGCGTGCCTTGCGGGGCGTGTCCAGCTTGGCAGCAGTGCCCACGATGAACTCGTCCAGATCCCGGGCGGTGTAGTCCCGGGCAGCAAGGGCGGCGGGGGCGTCTGTAAAGGTCTCGTAGCTTTCCCGCAGGTGGGGGTCCCGGTAGGTGTACAAAAACTCGATGCCGTCGGCACAGAGCATTCCGGTGCCGTAGGCACCGCCCACTTCCCGGATGGTGTGCCACAGGTATTCGTAGCTCATCACCCGCGCCAGCACCCGGCGGCGGCTGTCCCGGGGCATGGGCCATGCCAGCACATCGTAGTTCACGCTGCCGTCAATGATAAAGGCTTCGTTCACCGGGGGCGTCAGGGGCTGGGTATAGGGCTGCGCCGGGGCGCGCAGGGCGGCGGCAAAGCGGCTTTCCGGCAGCAGGGTGCGCAGCTTTTCCAGTGCGTCCTCGGTGCCATGCAGGCTGACGGTCAGGGCGGCAGTTTGCAGCACCCGGCTGCGCACAGCGTCCAGCTTTGCACCCAGTGCCGCCCAGTCGGCCTTTTCCAGCAGACTGCACAGGAAGTGGTAATAACTCACGCCGGTGCAGGCTTCGTCCGCAGCGCCCTCTACATAATAATGGGCGCGGGCGCGGGTGGAGGCAAACTCATTGCCCTGCTGGATAAACAGCTGCTCCATGCGCAGCTTCAGCTGACTGACCACCCGGGCATAGGCGGCTTCGGCAGCAGCGCCGGTAAGGACGGTATCGTACAGCCACTCGCCGCCGATCTCCACCGCCTTTTCCAAGCTGCGCTCCAGCAGGCTCAGGCAGAGGGTGAGTTTGGCGTGGCAGGGAGAACCCTCCTGCCGCCCGGTCCAGAGATCCAGCTGGGCGCGGCTGTCGCCCAGCCAAGTGCTGCGCAGGGTGTTCAGCTGCTGGGCGGTATGGGCGGGGGTGTCCAGCTCATCCAGCACATCGGTGAGCAGGTTCAGGTATTGCAGCTCCTCCGGGGTGACAGTGCCAAGGTCATAGTAGAAATTCAGGTACAGGCTGCCGGCAGAGGGGTGGCGCAGCAGGGTGGCACCGGCCAGCTGCTCGGCGCTACCCTGCGGGGAGGCATCGCCCGCGCCAAGGTCGGCGGCGGTGAGAGGGTGCTCCAGCACCAGCTTGCCATCGGTGCGCACCGGGGCAGCGGCGTCCTCCGCTTTGGGTGCGGTGGGGATCTGCAGCACCTGCACCGGGGCGGGGGCAAACAGCTCCCGCAGCAGGGTGTCGAACCAGCCCTCCTCCAGCTTGCTGCGCAGGGCGGCGAAAAGCTGATCCGTGTGCAGCAGCAGGGCGGCATCGCCGGTGTGCAGCCAGCCGGTAGCGGCGTTGATGGCGTCCAGCACGCCGTCCGGCAGGCTGCCCGGGCGCTCCAGCGAGGCAAACTCGGCCTCGTTCAAAGCGGCCAGCAGCAGGTCGTGAGGAATGCCGGTCTCCAGCAGCTTGTCCACGGCCTTGCGCACAGCGGGGGCGAACTTGCGAGCGGAATCCACCGTAGCGCCGCGCAGCAGCAGCTCCAAGGTGGGTTGCAGGGTGCTGTCATCGAAGCCGATGTCGATATCTGCGCCCAGCTGCTCAGCCAGCAGCGCGGCCTTGAGGGGGGAGCTGTTGGTGCTCAGCAGCGCGCCAAGCAAAATCTCCACACCCAGCTGCCGCTCACGGTCGGCAAATGCGCCGGTGTACCATGCCAGCGCGCACTGCACCTCATCCAGCTTGGGCTGGTCGGTGTAGTAGGGCAGCTCCACGAATGCGCCGGGCTGCTCGTCCTGCATGGTCAGGCGGGGACGGGCAGCGGCCTTGGGCATCTTGGACAGGTAGTCCTTGTCCAGCCGCGCCAGCTTGTCGGCCATGTCCATCTTGCCGTACAGGGTGATGCAGCAGTTGTCGGCGCTGTAATGGCGGCGGTACACCCGCTGGTATTTTTCATAGGTCAGAGCGGGGATGGACGCCGGGTCGCCGCCGGACACAAAGCCGTAGGCGGTATCCGGGAACATGGCTCGCTGCAGGGCATTTTGCAGCTGGGCATCCGGGGAGGCCAGCGCACCCTGCATCTCGTTGTAGACCACGCCGCTGACCGTGCCGTCCGCATCCCGGTGCCAGCCCTCCTGCTCGAACACGGCAGAATCTACCATAGCCAGCGGGCAGAACACCGCGTTCAGGTAGACATCCATCAGGTTGCAGAAATCGGTCTCATTGGGGGTGGCAAAGGGGTAGACCGTTTTATCCGGGAAGGTCATTGCATTGAGGAAGGAAGCCATGCTGCTTTTGAGCAGCTGTACAAAGGGGGAGCTGACAGGGTATTTTTCGCTGCCCGCCAGCACAGAGTGCTCCAGAATGTGGAACACGCCGGTGTCATCGGAGGGGAAGGTGCCGAAGCCGATGCCGAAGGCTTTGATGACGTCCTCGTTTTCCACCAGCAGCACAGCTGCGCCGCTGACGTCATGGGTGAGCAGGGTCAAAGTACCGTGCTGCTCGGGGCAGTCCTCGGTGCGCAGGACGGTATAACCGGGATAGTGTGCCATTTTTATTCTCCTTTACGGGATGTTTTTCACAGAGGATGCGCCTGCGGCTCAGCCGCCGAACAGGCCGAAAAAGCTGGTGTGGGTCACACCCAGCACAAGAAAAAGAGCAATCAAAGCGAACAGCACGCCGATGATGATGTCCATCTGGTGCACCGTGAGCGGGAATTTATCATAAAGCTTTTCCTTGGGGTTTACAAAGTCCTTGTCGCCGTTGTCCAGCAGGCGCTTTTTGCCCTGCTCAAAATCGGCCTTCTGCGCCTGCAATTCTGCCTGCTGGCGGGCAAGTTCTGCCTCGCGGGCGGCCAGTGCGGCCTCGCGGCGTTCAAGTTCGGTCTGGGTATCCGGGGTGGGCTGTGCCATGGAAAGTCCCTCCTGTAAGCATAAGATATTTTTCCTTATAATACCACAAAAATGTGGACAAAAAAAGCACCCGCAGTGCAAAGACTGCGGGTGCAAAGGGGGATGATGAGGAGATTACTTCTTAGCCAGATACTTGCGGATATCAATGGCGACAGCCACGATAATGACAAGGCCCTGAACGATGTAGGTGTAGGAGGAGTTGACGTTCATGAACTGCAGAGCGACCTTCATCAGCTCAAAGACCAGAACGCCGACCAGAACGCCGGGAACAGTACCAACGCCGCCGGTGGTGGAAACACCGCCGATGGTGCAGGCTGCGATGGCATCCAGCTCATAGCCCTGTGCGGTGTTGACGGATGCGCCGCCGGACTTTGCAGCCAGCAGGCAGCCTGCCAGACCGAACATGCAGGAAGCCAGGATGTAGATGCGGATCTTGGTGGCGTTGACGTTGACACCGGCCACCTCAGCAGCAGCCTCGTTGCCGCCGATGGCGTACATGTACTTGCCGTGACGGGTCTTGTTGTACAGGAACCAGAAGCACCCGGCCACGATCAGAGCGATCCAGATCAGCACAGGCACACCGATGATGGTGTTGGAGGCCAGAGAGGTGAAGTTTTTGTTCAAAGAGCCGATGGGGGTACCGCCGGTGTACACCAGGCAGATACCGTAGACCACCTGCTGCATACCCAAGGTAGCAATGAAGGGCTGCACCTTCAGGTAGCTGACCACCAGACCATTGCACAGACCCACGATGGCGCAGATGGCAATGACCAGAATGAACACCACCGGGGTGGACAGGGTAGGCATGTTTGCATAGAATTTACCGGCAGCGCCTTCGGTCTGCGCAAAAATGCAGGCCAGACATGCGGCAAAACCAGCCAGACGGCCAGCGGACAGGTCGTTACCGGTGGTGATCAGGCAGCCGGAAATGCCCAGCGCGATGATGTAGCGGATGGACACGTTCTTGAACAGGTTGATCATGTTGGTGCCGGAGAAGAAGTTGGGGTGAATGATGCCAACGATCAGAGTGATGGCCAGCATCATCATGATAATGGCGTTGTTGCTGAGCCACTTGCCCACAGCCTTGCCATTCAATTTTTTGGTAGCTTCCACGATAGACAGCCTCCTTAATTACTGATTTGCCGCAGCTGCGTCAGGTGCGGTCTCGAACTGGGTAGCCAGCGCCATGATGTTCTCCTGGGTGGCATCCTTACCGTTGATAAAGCCGGTGATACGGCCATCGCACATGACCATGACACGGTTGGACATACCGATGATCTCGCTCATTTCAGAGGAGATCATGATAATGCTCTTGCCCTGCTTGGCCAGATCGGCGATGATGCAGTAAATTTCATACTTTGCACCGACGTCGATGCCGCGGGTAGGCTCGTCCAGAATGAGCACATCGGGGTTGTTGGCAAGCCAGCGGGCGATCAGCACCTTCTGCTGGTTGCCGCCGGAAAGGCTCTTGATCTGGGTCTTGGGGCTGGGTACCTTGATGGCCATCTTTTCCTTGTTGGTAGCCACCAGATCGAGGATCTTTTTGTTGTCCAGCATGATGGGGCCCTTGCGCAGGGCGTCCAGAGAAGCGATGGAGATATTATCGGCAACGCTCAGCACGCCCAGAATGCCGGTAGCACGGCGATCCTCAGTCAGCAGAGCAACGCTCTTGCGGATGGCATCGCGGGGCTGCTTGATGTTGACCTCTTCGCCCTTGATCCACACCTTACCGGAGGTATGGGCACGCAGGCCGAAGATGCCTTCCATCAGCTCGGTGCGCTGTGCGCCCACCAGACCGGCCACGCCCAGGATCTCGCCTTTTTTGATCTCGAAGCTGCAGTGGCGGAAGGAGCGGGGATGGATGGAGGTGAAGTCCTCCACCTTCATCATGACCTCGTCCGAGGGCACGTTCTCCAGCGGGGGGAACAGATTGGACAGCTCACGGCCGACCATCTTTGCAATGATCTCTTCTTTGGTCATGTTGGCAACGTCCCACTTACCGATGTACTGGCCATCGCGCATGATGGTGACTTCGTCCGCGATCACCTTGATCTCGTCCATCTTGTGGCTGATGTAGACCAGAGCAACGCCCTGCTCCTTCAGATCCCGCATGATGCGGAACAGACTCTCGACCTCGTTCGCGGTCAGAGAGGAGGTGGGCTCGTCCAAAATCAGCACCTTACAGTTGGCGGAAACAGCCTTGGCGATTTCCACCATCTGCATCTGGGCGATGCTCAAAGAGCCCAGCTTTGCATGGGGGTCGATGTCCAGCTTCAGTTTCTTCAGCAGTTCATCGGTATCTTTGTACATTTTGGCATGGTCCACAACAGTGACGATGCCGTATTTCTTGGTGGGGTAGCGTCCCAGCCAGATATTCTCGGCCACGGTACGGGCCGGAATGGGCTGCAGTTCCTGATGCACCATGGCGATGCCGCGGTCCAGTGCATCCAGCGGGGTGGGGATGGTTACCTTCTGCCCCTCGTATTCGATCTCGCCCTCGTCCATCTTGTAAATGCCGAACATACATTTCATCAGAGTGGACTTACCGGCGCCGTTCTCACCCATCAGAGCCATGACTTTGCCGGGACGGAGTTCCAGCTGTGCATGATCCAGGGCTTTGACACCGGGGAAGGTCTTGACCACGCCTTTCATTACCAGACGGTATTCTGACATTCCGCAAAAGCCTCCTTTTTGGTTGTTTACAGGCGGGCAGTTTTTTTCCAAAATAAGGCGCGTGCGTGGAGACGTTTTCTCGCACGCACGCGCTTTTTAGCTTACATTCAAGCCGTTAAGGCCTGCTGCGCACCTTGCATTGATTCCGGGAAACTTTGGTCTTACTTAATGTACTGAGAAGCGTTGTCCTTGGTGACCTTGACGTAGTCGACCCAGTAGAACTGCTCCACGTCCTTGCCCTCAACGAACAGCTGGGTAGCCTCGGCAGCCTTGGTAGCCTGACCCACGTCATCGTTCAGAACGGTACCGGTCATGTTGCCGTCCAGAACGTCCTGAACAGCCTCTGTCAGAGCATCGACGCCGACCAGATAGATGTCCTTGCCGACGGTGCGGCCTGCCTGCTGGATGGACTGCAGAGCGCCCAGTGCCATTGCGTCGTTGTTGCAGAAGACGACTTCGATCTTATCGCCGTACTGAGACAGAGCGTTCGCGACGTCCTGCTGAGCGGTGGTCTGATCCCAGTTGTCCAGGTACTCGTACAGGCACTCAACTTCCTTGCCGGCATCGGTCAGAGCCTTGATGGAGTACTCGGTGCGGTACTGAGCATCGATGTTCTCGGGGTCGCCCTTGCACATAATGTAGGTGATCTTGCCGTCGCCGTTGATATCGCCCTGGGTATCGGTATCCAGGATCAGCTCGCCCTGATAAGTACCGGACTGACGAGCATCAGCACCAACGTAGCAGCACTTGCCCTTGTAGGAATCCAGCACGCTGTCCTCGGGCTGACGGTTGATGAACACGATGGGAGTGCCGGAGGGAGAAACGGTGTCAACGATGGTCTGAGCGGAAGTGGTCTGGACGGGGTTGATGATCAGCACGTCCACGCCCTGCTGCAGGAAGGTGTTGATCTGCTCGGTCTGGGTGTTCTGGTCGTTCTTGCCGTCCATGATGGTGACGGAGTAGCCCATATCCTTCAGGTAGCCTTCCAGATCGGAGCGGTACAGGGTCATGAAGTTATCAGCAAACTGATAGATGCAAACGCCGATGTTGGCAGAGCCGTTGGTAGCAGCGGCAGAAGCAGCGGTGGAAGAAGCAACGCTGGAAGCAGCGGTGCTGGTGGAGGAAGAGCCGCCGCAAGCGGTCATAGCAGCGGTAGCGCCCACAACAGCGGAAGCCTTCAGGAAGTCGCGACGAGAAATCATTTTCATAATAGTAATCTCCTTCATTTGTGTATCACAGCATATTCACAGACGCATTTGTCGCATGCGTCCGTAATCCCTGACAGTATTATACCCTTGTATGGGGGTGTTCCGCAAGAGAATAAGTTCACAATATTAGTGCAAATGTTTTGTTATGTTTTTACAAAAGCAGACCAAAGGTTACAAAATCTTTTCGCGAATTATCACAATTTTTCATGCCGTTGCAACCAACATACAAATATGATGATGGTATGTAAAAAACCACCCTTCAACATGACTGAATGTTGCATGACTGCTAAAAAACCGCGAAAAGGGGCGATACATTTCTTGAAAGATATTTTCAGGGATACTACACAGCGGAAAGAAAACGACTTTTATACACTCTTACCGGAAGGGAAAAACAACACGGGTCGAGAAAAATGTTTACTCCCCGGGTGGGGCAGCACTGTACCTTTATAGTAACAGGGCGGTCAGGGCGCAGCGAACGTTTTTGTGGGAAGTGCCCGAAATACGAACAGCCGTTTTCTGCGCGCTGCGCCAGCTGGGAAAATAAAACTGACGAAGCTGCGTGATACCTCGAAAATACAAAATATACAATAAGGAAAACAACTGCACAAAAATACCCGCTGGCCCTGAAAAAGTGCACACTGTCGGGCACAGCAGGTGGGTGATATCCTGTGTACAGAGCCCGGAACACCGGACGAAAGGAGGAAGAACATCATGGGGCAGACAAAGCCCGCCGCCGGGCTGAAGAGCCTGAACCGCGCCGCCGACACCCTGAGCACCCTGCTGGCGCAGGAGGTAAAGGAACTGAACGAGCGGCAGAAGGCCGCCCGGCGGGAAAATACCCCCGACCCCGGAATGATGAAGGGGCTGAAGGAGGCCACCGCCGTGCTCAAGGATCTGGCGGGCGTGGTAAAGACCCTGAACGATCAGGGCACAGAGCTGGAAGGAACAGAGTGCGGCGTGGTGCTGCTGCCGCCGGTGGAACAGGAGGAAAAGGCATGAACAGAACCGAGCGGGCAGTCATTGTGTGGAAGCCGCAGCCCCGGCAGCTGGAATTTATGCGCAGACCGGAGCCGGAGGCGCTATACGGCGGCGCGGCAGGCGGCGGCAAGAGCGACGCGCTGCTGATCGAAGCGCTGCGGCAGGTGCACATCCCGCATTACCGGGCGCTGATCCTGCGCAAGACCTACCCGCAGCTTTCCGACCTTGTGGATAAGAGCCAGCTGTACTACCGCCGGGCGTTCCCGGAGGCGCAGTACAATGCCACCTCCCATGTATGGGTCTTTCCCAGCGGGGCAAAGATCTGGTTCGGCTCCATGCAGTACACCAAGGACCGCACCAACTATCAGGGCAAGGCCTACGATTTTATCGGCTTTGACGAGCTGACCCACTTTGAGTGGGACGAGTATAGCTACATGATGAGCCGCAACCGCCCCACCGGGCCGGGCACCCGGGTGTATATGCGCGCCACCACAAACCCCGGCGGCATCGGCCACGGCTGGGTAAAGGCGCGGTTCATCACCCCCGCCCCGCCCGGCACGCCTATTGTGGAAACCGTCACGGTGCGCCTGCCGGACGGCACCGACCAGCAGATGGAGCGGGCGCGGGTGTTCATCCCGTCCAGCGTGTTCGATAACCCCGCCCTGCTGGCCAACGACCCCGGGTATCTGGCAAGCCTTGCCAGCCTGCCGGAGGCGGAAAAGCAGGCGCTGCTCTACGGCAGTTGGGACAGCTTTTCCGGGCAGGTGTTCACCGAGTGGCGCAACGACCCGGCGCATTATCAGGATCAGCGCTGGACCCACGTCATCGCGCCCTTTGCCATCCCCAAGCACTGGCCCATCTGGCGCGGATACGACTTCGGCTTTTCCAAGCCCTTTTCGGTGGGGTGGTATGCGGTGGACGAGGAGGGGCGGCTGTACCGCATCAAGGAACTGTACGGCTGCACCGGACGCCCCAACGAGGGACTGCGCATTGACCCGGTGGAGCAGGCCAAGCGCATCCGGGAGGCGGAGCAGAACGACCCGCTGCTGCGGGGCAGGGTGATCCACGGAGTGGCTGACCCCGCCATCTTTGACGAGAGCAGGGGCGAGAGCATTGCGGCCATGATGGAGCGCAGCCCGCATTTTCTGCGCTGGCAGCCCGGGGATCACACCCGGCTGGCGGGCAAGATGCAGTTCCACTACCGGCTGCGGTTCGCGCCGGACGGACGGCCGATGCTGCAGGTGTTCAGCAGCTGCAAGCACTTCATTCGCACCCTGCCGAACCTTGTGTACGACGAGAGCAATGTGGAGGATATCGACACCCGGCAGGAGGATCATATCTACGACGAGTGCCGCTATGTGTTGATGGAGCATCCCATCAGCCCGCCCGAGGCCTCTGCCGCGCCGCCAAGGCCGGACGACCCGCTGGAACTGCACCGGCAGGCGCGGTTCTACCGCATCTGAAAAAACAGGAGAGAAAGGAAAGACTATGGAAGATACAAGAGCAGAAGCCTTACCCATCGGCGCGGCAGAGGCGGCGGCTGCGCTGCAGACGCTGCAGCGCTACAAGGCGGGCAAGGCGGCGCTGGACAAGCGCCTGATCGACAACGAGCTGTGGTTCCGCATGGGACACTGGAAAAACTATCGCGACCCGCTGATGCCCGGCAAGGCGCAGCCATCCAGCGGGTGGCTGTTTAACAGCATCGCCAACAAGCACGCCGACGCCATGGACAACTACCCGGAGCCCAACATCCTGCCCCGGGCCCGGGACGACGAGGAGACGGCCAAGGTGCTCTCGCCTGAAAAGAAGGTGCTGCTCCCGAATCTCGAGGCGGGATGTTCGCTGGCAGAGTCGTGCGATGCGGCCGCTTTCGCGGCTTTCAAGGCGAAATATCCCGGCTACAAGGTGGTTTCGTACGTCAATACTTCGGTCGGGGTGAAAGCCTTGACGGATGTGTGCTGCACCTCGTCCAATGCCCTGAAGGTCGTGGAGTCGATTCCGGCCGACCAGCCGATCATCTTCGCACCCGACCGGAACCTGGGTTCCTATATCCAAAAGCTGACCGGACGCGAGAATATGGTGATCTGGGACGGCGCCTGCCATGTGCACGAGGAGTTTTCGTTGGAGAAAATCCTGGAACTGAAGCGGCAGCATCCCGCAGCGCAGGTGGTGGTGCATCCCGAATGCAGGGCCTATATCGTGCAGGTGGCCGATTTCGTCGGTTCGACGGCGGCTATTCTGGACTATTGCGGCAAAAGTTCCGCCAGGGAGTTTATCGTGGTGACCGAAGCGGGGATTCTGACCGAGATGAAGCGCCGCTATCCGGAGAAGACGTTTATCCCGGCCCCTCCCGACGACGAGGCGTGCGGATGCAACAATTGTAGGTATATGAAGATGATTACGCTGGAGAATATCTTCACCACGCTGCGCGACGAGCGGCCCGAAATATCGCTCGACGAGGAGGTACGCCGCCGTGCCGAGCGTTCGATCCTCAACATGATCGCCATCAAGTAGGTTTTTCGCTCGCCGGAGGGCGATCCTCCGGTCGCACGGCCTGTGCGGTTACGGAGGCGGAACGGCGGATTTCCGGTCGGCGGCCAAAGAGGGGAAATGAGGGAGAACCTGCCCGGCCGGTTGCGGCGAAGGACGAAAAAAGAGAACAGGGGAAGGAACGGAGAGAGTGCGGCATTCCGATCCGGTTGGGCGGATGCGGAGCCGGTCGTATGAAGTGCGAACAGAGAAATTCAACTATATATTTTTTATAAACCAAGTAAACAAACATTTTAAGGAGAGATGAAAAAACTGATTTTATGCCTGGCTGCGGCAGTCGTATCGCTGACTGCCGCTGCAGACGAGGGTATGTGGCTTCTGCCCTATCTTCAGAAGATGAACATCGGGGATATGAAAGCCAAGGGCTGCCAGCTCACGGCCGAAGATATCTATTCGGTGAATCACGGATCGCTCAAGGATGCGATCGTCATTTTCGGTAACGGTTGTACGGGCGAGGTCGTATCGCCCGAAGGACTCGTTTTCACCAACCACCATTGCGGTTACGGTTCTATACAGCGGCTCAGCAGCGTCGAACACG
>OHLF01000560.1_pt1 | contig 11311 bp, 8 predicted proteins | sample 1569001 | NCBI WGS metagenome assembly OHLF01 (sample SAMEA3879541, study PRJEB24766) | human gut metagenome | biome: human-associated habitat; feature: feces | place: USA | collected 1985/1987
GCGGTGCTTAAGCCGCAAGGCGGGAATTGTGCGGTGTTGCCTTAAGGATACCGCTCCCGCACACGCCTGTCAAACCCCGCTTGCAATTTGGACGGGGATATGGGATAATGGCTTACAGCAAAGGGCCGTGCCGTTTGTGCCCGGCCGGATTGACCGGCGGAACGGGGCACAGGAACGCCCCCCGATTTTTCCCCGAAAGGTGGATGTTTTTTATGTTGATACGCACCGCAGTCCCCGCCGATGCCGCCGCGCTGGCGGAGGTGGAGGCCCTCTGCTTCCCCGCAGCGGAAGCCGCGTCGGAACAGCAGTTCAGGGACCGTCTGCAGGCTTATGCTGGACACTTTTGGCTGATGTTTGACGGTGAAACGCTGATTTCTTTTGTGGACGGCATGGTGACAGACCAGCCCGATCTGACCGATGATCTATACGAAAATGCCGCTCTGCACAGCGAAACCGGCGCATGGCAGATGATTTTTGGCGTGGTGACCCGGCCAGAGTACCGCAAACACGGTCTGGCAGCCCAGCTGCTGAACCGCGCCATTGCCGATGCCCGCCAGCAGGGCCGCAAGGGTCTGGTACTGACCTGTAAGGACAAACTAGTACACTATTACGCCAAATTTGGCTTTGTGAACGAGGGTGTTTCCCAATCCACCCACGGCAATGTGGCGTGGAACCAGATGCGGCTGACATTTTAACAGGGATATAGAATGAAGCAAGCCCTCGGCAGGCAGCGGAACACTGTTCACACGCTGTAAACTTGCCGGGGGCTTGTTTATTCTTTGGGCAACACCGCACAATTCCCGCCTGACGGCTTAAGCACCGCTCCGGCGGCTGTGACCGGCCTGCTGAAACGGCGCTCAATCCACAACCGGAACATCCAGCCCGAACTCCTGCGGGCGGAACCGCGGGCAGACATTTTCGGCGGTGCAGATGACCGAAGCCGCCAGCCGGCTGCCAATGCCGCAGGCTTCCGCCATCGTTTTGCCATAAGCGCGGCCAATGACCGTACCGGCAAAGAACGCATCGCCTGCGCCGGTGGTATCAATCACGTTTACCTTTTTGGCGGGTACAATGCCACTTTCGCCATCCGCGCAGGCGTACACCGCGCCTTTGTCCCCCATGGTAACAACCATGCAGGGGATGCGGGCGCTGCCTACATTAGCGGCCAGCGTGCGGCACATTTCCTCCGGCCCCATATGGTCGTATTCGTCAGAAAAGAGGATCCCCGCTTCCTGCTGGTTGCAGACAAAACAGTCGATTTGCTGCAAAAAGTCACGCCGCTCCATGGCAATGCTCATGTTGGAAACCGCGGCATATACCTTTTTGTGGTATTTCTGTGCAAAATACAAGACCTGCTTTACAGTGTCTTTTTCCAGATCAAGTTCAATGGCAATGCCATCACAGTCCTTAAAAATTTCATCGCCTTTTTCGGCCAGCAGGTCGGTCAGGGGATTGGTGTCCGGCCGCTTGGAGATGGCGGCCACCACATCGCCCTCATTATTGAACACAGCCAGCCAGGTGCCCATGCCGTCCGGCACGCGCTGGATATAGCGGGTGTTCACCTTGTGGCGCGCCAGTTTATCAATAACATCCTGCCCTGTGCCAGTGTCATCCACCAGGCTTACAAAGGTGGGGCGCAGCTCCACGTTGGCGATATCCTCCGCCACATTGCGGCACACACCGCCGTGTACCTGTTCTACCCGCCCGGCGTTGCGCCCGCCCGGAATATAGGTGGCAAGGGGGTACCCCTTGATATCAACAAAAACTGCGCCGATGACAACGATCCCCATGCAAAACGCCCTTCCTTACCCAGGGTGCAGCGGAAAACAAGGAAACCGACTGAATGTTCGTCTTTTCAGCTGCACCGTATAACTGTAAACTTATGATGAACAGTTTACATGATTGGGGCCGAAAAAGCAAGGTTGGCGGCGATTTTTGCCGCTTTTGCGGCAAACTGTACCGCACGGACGGAATCTTTATCTCCTCTTTACAATGATTTTCCGCGGTGCTATAATAACAGCGGAAAACCGACCGACCGGTCGGTCAAGTGTGCTAAAAAAGCTCCGTTTCCCCCTAAAAAGGGGCGCCACACGGCGGCTGCGCTGCGCTTCGGCGCTCCTTCCTTTTGGGGCAGCCTGAACCCGGCCGGTCGGTCACATCCGCCAACATAGGCCCGCCAAAAGTGCGGGCAAAGGGAACAAACAAATGCCAAAATACAGTGTTAAAAAGCCATTTACCGTACTTGTGGCGGTCATATTGGTGGTGGTGCTGGGCTTTGTAAGCCTGACCGGCATGCAGACAGACCTGCTGCCCAATATGAACCTGCCCTACCTGCTGGTCATTACCACCTACCCCGGCGCCAGCCCGGAACAGGTGGAAAGCGATGTGACCCAGCCGCTGGAAAACAGCCTTTCCACCCTGAATGGTGTAAAGAACGTGACCAGCCAGAGCAACGAAAACTACAGCCTTGTCATTCTGGAATACCAGGACGACACCGACATGGACAGCGCCATGATCAAGGCCAGCACCGCCGTGAACCAGCTTTCGGACAGTCTGCCCGATATGGCCAGCACCCCCACGCTGATGGAGATGAGCCCCGATATGATGGCCACCCAGTATGTTGCGGTGGACTATGAGGGGATGGACATCTACGAGCTTTCCGACTATGTGGAGGATACGATCGTACCCCAGCTGGAGCGCGTGGACGGCGTGGCCAGCGTTTCCACCACCGGCCTTGTCAAAAAATCAGTGCAGATCACGCTGGATCAGGACAAAATTGACGAGGTGAATGACAAACTGCTGGTCAAGGTGAGCGACCGCCTGGCCGAAGCCAAAAAGCAGCTGGACGAAAACGAGGCCAAAATCAAGGACGGCCTGGCGGAGCTGGACAGTGCCCAGAGCCAGCTGGATTCCGGCAAAGCCCAGCTGAATACCCAAAAGCAGAGCCTGACCCAGCAGCTGCGGGATGCCATCGACCAGCTGAACGAGGAGATCCCCAAGCTGGAAGAGCAGATTGCGGGGCTGAAAACCCAGCTGGACACCGCCCAGAGCAAGCTGAACCAGCTGAAAGTGGACCCCAGCAGCCTGCCGGAAGTGACGCTGCCGATCGATGATGCACTGTTTGCTTCCTGCAAAGAGATTCTGGCAAAATATGACCCCCAGTACGATGCAAATGCCATGCCCGCTAATTTGGAGGAAGCCAAGAGCGACCTGACCAAGATGGCCGCGATGCTGGCTTCCATCGAGCGCGCCCAGCAGGCCATTGAGACCGAAGCTGCCGCCCTGACCGGCGGGCAGAGCGTCAGCGATGCCTGCGCCGCGCTGGACGCCCAGATCCTGACGCTGACCGTGCAGGTGCAGCAGAAGGATAACGAGATCGTTCAGCTGGAACAGCAGCTGGATACCGCCGCCCCGGAAGAGCAGGATGCCATCCGCGCGGAAATCGAAAGCAAAAAAGCTGAACAGGCGGCTTTACAGACCCAGCTGGACACTGCCACCAGCCAGCGCGCAGCCCTGGATGGTTACAAGAGTGATGAAAGCACCCTTTCCACCACCCAGACGGCCTTGCGGAACGCAACGGTGCTACTGAAAGCCCGGCAGGAAGCCGAAACCAGCCTGAACGAGAGCACCGAGGAACTGCGCCAAACCCTACAGCAGACGATTACCACCCTGAACACCCAGATCGACAAAGCCGAAGCCATGCTGGCCAATTTGAACGATCAGCGCGGCAAGCTGCAATCAATGCTGGAAAGCCTTTCTGCCAACCCGACAGACCCCCAACTGGCCGATATGGCCGTGCAGCTGCTGCTCAGCGGCACCGAAGCCCAGCTCAGTTTGGGCGAGTTCCAGATCAGCAGCGGCCGCACCCAGCTGGAAGCGGGCCAGACCCAGTTGGACTCCGCCCGCAAAGAGTATGAATCGGCCCGCGAGGAAGCGCTGAAAAGCGCCAATCTGGACCAGCTGCTGAACATGAACACCTTAAAGCAGCTGATCGCCGCACAGAACTTCTCTATGCCCGCCGGTTACATTGACGGCGGGGAAGGGGACGATAACCAGTACATCTTAAAAGTCGGCGATGCGTTTGACAATGTGGATGAGCTGAAAAGTATGGTCCTGTGCAGCATTGACGGCATCGGCGATGTGCGGCTTTCCGATGTGGCGGACATTGAGCTGACCGATAACGCGGACGACAGCTACGCCAAGGTGGGCAAAAACCGCGCCGTGCTGCTTTCAATCTATAAAAGCTCCACGGCTTCCACCTCGTCTGTCTCCAACGCAAGCACCGCTGCTATGAAAGAACTGATGGCAGAAAACGATGGCCTGCACCTGACCACCATCATGGATCAGGGCGATTACATCAAGCTGATTGTGAACAGCGTCATGTCCAACCTGATCGAAGGCGCTGTGCTGGCCATCATCGTGCTGGCTCTGTTCTTAAAGGATATCCGCCCCACGCTGGTGGTGGCCATCAGCATGCCGCTCAGTGTGCTGTTTGCCATTGTCATGATGTATTTCAGTGGCATTACCCTGAACATTCTCAGCCTGTCCGGCTTGGGGTTGGGCGTTGGCATGCTGGTGGATAACTCGGTCGTTGTCATCGAAAATATTTACCGCCTGCGCGGGCGCGGCATTCCGGCCCCGCGTGCTGCGGTGCAGGGCGCACGCCAGGTGGCGGGGGCCATCGTGTCCTCCACCCTGACCACGGTCTGCGTGTTCCTGCCCATGGTGTTTACCACCGGCATGGTGCTGGAGCTGCTTTCCGATATGGCATGGACCATCACGTTCAGCCTGCTGGCATCCCTCATTGTGGCCCTTACCGTGGTGCCCTGCGCCGGTTCCACCGTACTGCGCAAGCAAAAAGAGATCAAGCACCCCTGGTTCGACCGTTTCCTGAACGGGTACGAAAAGCTCTTGCGCTTCTGCTTAAAGCGCAAGGCCATCCCGCTCACACTGGCGATCGTGCTGCTGGCCGTATCGGTCTGGCGCATTGCCACCATGGGCGTGATGCTCATCCCGGATATGGGCTCCAACCAGCTTTCGATTACGGTAACGGTGCCTGCGGATACCGAAAAAGAGGATGCCTTTGCCACCGCAGACGCTGTGATGGACGCCATTACCAACATTGACGGCGTGGAAACGGTGGGCGCCATGTCCGGCGGCAGCGACAGCACCAGCAGCATGCTGATGATGACCGGCACTGAGGGCACCACGGACAACACCAGCTTTACCTATTATGTTCTGCTGACTGACGAGGGCGCCAGCAACAGCAAGGCCATCCAGCAGCAGATCGCCGATGACACCGCTGACCTGAACTGCGAAGTGGACATCGGCGCCAGCAGCATGGATATGAGCGCATTGTCCGGCAGCGGCGTGGAGGTGGACATCTACGGCCAGAACCTGGACAGCCTGACCACCGCCAGCCAGCAGGTGATGGACCTGCTGAACAGCGTGGACGGCATCGAGAATGTCTCCAACGGGCAGGAAACCGGCGACGAGGAGGTGCATATCGTCATTGATAAGGACAAAGCCATGCGTCTTGGCCTGACGGTGGCGCAGGTGTACCAGCAGATCGCCGCAAAGCTCAGCACCGATACCACCGCAACCACCCTGAAAGTGGGCCGCGATACCTATGATGTGACGATTGTGGATAAGACCGATACCCCGAACCTGGACGATCTGTTCCAGATGGAGTTCATCACAACGACCACCGACGATGACGGCAACACCGTGAACGAGACCCATACCCTGGGCGAGTTTGCCTCCCGCACCAACGGCAACGCCTATGCGACCATTGCGCGCGAAAACGGCTCCCGCAAGATCAGCGTGACCAGCGATACCGCCGAAGGCTACAACACCGCCCTGATCTCCCGTGATCTGAGCCCCCAGCTGGAAGCACTGGACCTGCCAGATGGCTGCACCGCTGAAATTGCCGGTGAAACCACCCAGGTGACCGAGATGATCCAGCAGATGGCCAAAATGATGGCCCTGGCACTGTTGTTTGTCTATTTTGTCATGGTGGCGCAGTTCCAAAGCCTGCTTTCCCCCTTCATTGTGCTGTTCACCATTCCGCTGGCCTTTACCGGCGGCATGATCGGCCTGATGATTGGCGGCGAACAGCTTTCGGTCATTTCGCTCATGGGCTTCCTTGTGCTGATGGGCGTGGTGGTCAACAACGGCATTGTGTTTGTGGATTACGCCAACCAGCTGCGCATTGGCGGGCTGGAGCGCACCGATGCCCTGGTGGCAACCGGCCGCACCCGTATGCGCCCCATCCTGATGACGACCCTGACCACCGTGCTTGCCATGGTAACGATGATCTTCAGCAAGGATGCCGGCAGCGAGATGGGCAAAGGCATGGCCATTGTTATTGTGGGCGGCCTTTCCTATGCAACGCTGATGACCCTGTTTATTGTGCCGGTGATGTATGACCTCTTCTACCGCAAGCCGCCGGTCAACATTGATGTGGGCGATGACGGCATGGATGACCTGCCCGATGATGCGGCCGAGTTTGCCGCCGAATTTGCCGCCCGCCGCGCAGCAGAGGGCAAGAACCAGCCGGAACCCGAAACACCGGATACCGCCGAGCACCGCCGCTTAAAGCTGCCCGGTAAACCCGATACCGAAAACGGGGAGGGGACGCCACAATGACACCAGATATCCGCAAAGAACGCGAAACCGCCCTGTACGAAGCCGCCTTGCGCCTGATTGCCAAGGGGGTAAACCCCGCCGCCATGAAGGTGCAGCAGATTGCGGACGAAGCCGGAATCGGCAAGGGCACCGTGTATGAATACTTTGCCTCCAAGGATGAGATCCTGCAGGGAATGGCCCTGTACTGCTTTGATACCGAGATTGCCCGCATTGCCGTATTGATGGAGCCATGCACCACCCTGCAAGAGCTGGAGGACGCCGTGATGGCCTACCTGCAGGATCTTTCCGGCAACCGGATGGGAACCTATCAGGTGATCGCTTCCAGTATTGGCGCACGGGAGAACCTCCGCGGTATGGACGAGTGTGTGCAAGCCCTGCGTGGGGTGCTGCACAGAACCATGGCAGCCCTGCGGCAAAAAGGGGAGATCAACCCCGCCCTGCCGGATGATTACTGTGATCTGGCTCTGCTTTCCGCTGCGGCGGGTGGGCTGATAGGGCTGTGCTATGTTTCCAAGCACCCGGACGCGCTAACGCCCATACAAAACCTGCGCGTGTTGATCCACCGCGCACTGAACCCATAAACAAACAAAAATAAAAGCAGCCAGCCGCTCTGCCTGTGGGAATGTTCCACGGTGGGGCGGCTGGCTGTTGTAATCGGGGGGAAAGTGGAGATAAAAAAATACGCTTTCGCCACCGATGCCCAAACCGCGCAAAGCATGGTATAATGATGGCAGGATAAACGCAGAAACCAACACACAGAACACGAAAAGAACACAGGAAGGGAAAGACCATGTACTTTCAATACGGGCAGGAAGAAACGGAATACCTGAGCGGCAAAGATGAAAAACTTGGGGCGGTGATTGCCCAGGTGGGCCGGGTGAATCGCGAGGTGGATACAGACCTGTTTTCTGCGGTGGTGCACCATATTGTGGGGCAGCAGATTTCCACCAAGGCGCAGGCTACCATCTGGCAGCGTATGCGGGGTGCCCTTGGCACGGTGGATGCCGAGCATATTCTGGAAGCAGGGAACGGACTTTGCACGAAAGATCCAGAACGGTGAGTTTGATTTGGAGGGCATCTGGCAGAAGCCGGATGAGAAAGTGATCCGGGAGTTAAGTGCCCTGAAAGGCATTGGCGTGTGGACAGCGGAGATGATTTTGCTTTTCTGCATGCAGAGGCCCGATGTGTTCAGCTATGATGACCTTGCCATCCAGCGCGGGCTGCGCATGGTGTACCATCACCGTAAAATTGACCGCAAACTGTTTGAAAAGTACCGCAGGCGGTTCAGCCCTTATTGCAGCGTGGCGAGCCTTTACCTGTGGGCCGCCGCGGGCGGCGCGGTGCCGGGGTTGAAGGATTATGCCCCCAAAAAGAAAGCCCCGGCCCAAAAGGCAGCACCCGCTGGTTCCCACACGGAGAAAACATCAAAAGTACAACAGAAGGGGTAGATGCTATGATGTTCACCGCGCATTATCAGTCCCCCTTGGGGGAAATTCTGCTGGCAGCGGATGAAGTGGGCCTGACCGGCTTGTGGTTTGACCGCGCAAAGTATTATGCGGCGGGCCTGGCCCCGCAGAGCACCGAGCGCGAAACCCCGCCCTTGACCGAAGCAAAGCGCTGGCTGGATGTGTATTTCAGCGGAAAAATGCCGGATTTTATGCCGCCGCTGCACCCCATCGGGTCAGACTTCCGGAAGGAAGTGTGGGCGCTGCTGCTGCAAATCCCATACGGGCAAACGACAACATACGGCGCGCTGGCCGCCCGGCTTGCGGCAAAGCATGGCACGGCGCGCCTGTCCGCCCAGGCGGTGGGCGGAGCCGTGGGACATAACCCCATTTCGCTCATCATCCCGTGCCACCGTGTGGTGGGTGCCAGCGGCAGCCTGATCGGTTATGCGGGTGGTGTTGAGCGGAAAATCCAGCTGTTGAAATTGGAAGGAACCGACTGCATAAAGCTGTTTGTGCCCAAAAAATGTGAATTAAGAGTTGAGCAAGCACAAAGTAAGGGCGAGCAAAAGATGTGAAAAAGTAAACCAGCAGAAGAGCGAATATGCGAAGCATGTTGAATATTAAGCATGTCGAAAATATATTGACCATGCAATTTCAAACATTGAATATTGCAAAAACATACAGAAAACGATACAATAAAAGCAATCCCGTATCATTCTGAGTGCAAAGCGGGAATGATACGGCGTTGCCTACTGAAGCGAGGAGAATTTTTCCATGAGTGAAGTTAAAGCAGGCATTGGCGGCGAGCATTACCAGCCATATGCAGAGCGCACCGGCGGTGAATCCGTTGTGTTTTTTACCCGTGATCTTTCGGCAGAGGGCCTGAAAAAGGCATATGCCGCCATTCAGGGCAACCTGACCGGCAAGGTGGCTGTTAAGCTGCACACCGGCGAGCAGAACGGCCCCAACATCATCCCGCGTCCCTGGGTCAAGAGCCTGATGGAACAGATCCCCAACAGCACCATTGTGGAAACCAATACCTATTACGAGGGCGACCGCTACACCACCGCACAGCACCGCGAAACCCTGAAAATAAACGGCTGGACGTTCTGCCCGGTGGATATTATGGACGAGGACGGCGTGGCAGCCCTGCCGGTAAAGGACGGCAAGTGGTTTACCGAAATGCACGTTGGCTCCCACCAGCTGAACTATGATTCCATGCTGGTGCTGACCCACTTTAAGGGCCACACGATGGGCGGCTTTGGCGGTTCCAACAAGAACATTGGCATTGGCTGCGCCGATGGCCGCATCGGCAAGGTCGAGATCCACACCGCTGTCGGCTCTGACAACATGTGGTCCATCAGCGAGGAAGAGCTGATGGAACGCATCTCGGAATCTGCCAAGGCAACGGTGGATTACTTTAAGGATCATATCTCCTTCATCAACGTCATGCGCAACATGTCTGTCTCCTGCGACTGCGAGGGCGTCAGCGCGGCACCGGTCGTTACCCCCAACGTGGGCATCCTGGCATCTTTGGATATCTGCGCCATTGACCAGGCCAGTGTGGACCTGATCTATGCCATGAAGGAGGAAGATCACCACGACCTGGTGGAGCGCATCAAGACCCGCCATGGCCTGCGCCAGCTTTCTTACATGCAGGAGCTTGGCATGGGCAACCGCAAGTATAAGCTGATCGACCTGGATAACAACCAGTCTCCCCTTACCCTGCAGGAGGCAGTGGCACACGTTGTTCCGTTTGTTGAACCTAAAAAAGTTACCCTGTAAACCGGCTGGGCAGGTTTGCCCCAGCCGCACCCAATAAACAATTTCGGGCCGGACGCTGCAATAAAGCGCCCGGCCTTTTGGGTTTTATAGAAAGGCAGTGAACTGAGATGGCTCTTTTCTTTTGAATAAAGGTTCATCAAAGCCAAGGACAGATTGAAAACTGCTTTGGCTTTGATGAGCCTGTTTTTGTGCCTTTTTCAAATTTATTTTGGGAAAAAAGTTGTCCAAGACTTGATATCGGGCGGCTTACATTGTTTATGGGGTAGAGTGAACCCGCTCCGGCGTACGCCGCAGCTGGTTGCGATATTCGGACGGCGTAATGCCGTATAAACTGCGGAAAGTTTTCAAAAAACTGGTGTAATTGGTAAAACCGCTGGCGTTGCAGGCATCCAGCACGCTGGCACCGGCTGCAATGGCACGGCGGCAATGCTGCATGCGCAGGTTGGTCAAATAGCCGTGTACACTTTCCATCGTGTAGGTTTTGAACGCGCGGGACAAATGCTCCCGGCTGGTGTAGGTATATTTGGCAAGGCTGCCAACGGTTAGGTTCGGGTCGGTATAATTGGCCTGCAAAAAAGCAACGGCCTTGGCAACCAGGGCACTTGTAGCGCTGGGCGGTGCCGTGCGGCGCTCGGCCACAATCTGGTCCATCAGCAGCAAAAGCTCCACCAGCTCGCACCGCTGCACCATGTGCTGGGTGCTGCCGTGTAAGTAAGCGGTCTGGGCCATCCGCTCAAATAAGCCGCGTAGATCCCATGCGGTGACGGCGTCTGCATCCAGGATCACCAGCTGCCCCAGCCAGGTGGGGGCAACCAGCCCGCTGGCCAGCAGGGCTTCCTGCCATAGCTCGGCGTTGATCTGGGCAATCAGACGTTCAGAAATCTTATCCGTGATATTGAACATGCCCGCATGATAGCACCGGGCAGGGAAGATGATCATTTCCCCCAGGTTTATATCATAAATGTTGCCGTCCACAGAATAGCGCACGTTGCTGCCCACCAGGGGCAATACAAGCTCATAATACGGGTGAGAGTGTACAACAGACTGGCTGTCCTGCTCGTTGGTATACCAACCCACGGCAATCTGACCGCTTTCCAGCTCCATGCTGGCGCGTTCCTGCGTCAAAAACTGGTCCTTAATATGCGGTACTTTCTGAACGAACATGGTGGGCCCTCCTTTTTTGACTTTGCGGCGCGGATTTCTGGGGAACGTTTGTAGTCCGGTCCGGGATGTTGGGCATAGCAAATAACAAAATAGGACAAAAATGGCGGTAGTGGCCAATTTTTATATGGCATCTGGCTTTATTATAGCATAGAGTGCAGCAAGATGGTATTGGCATACACCAAAAAATATCGATTCCTGGCAAAAAAATCTGAGGCAACGCCGCATAATTCTAAGTGCCGATACGGCGAGCGAGGTACGGCAGCTGC
>OHLF01000562.1_pt1 | contig 11286 bp, 11 predicted proteins | sample 1569001 | NCBI WGS metagenome assembly OHLF01 (sample SAMEA3879541, study PRJEB24766) | human gut metagenome | biome: human-associated habitat; feature: feces | place: USA | collected 1985/1987
GCGGCTGGTGATTATGGGCATAACATTGGCAATGCTCTTTTCTCAAGCTCCCGTGCGGATAGTTTTTACCGCATAGCGATTTTTATCTCCGAGCGCACAAGGGCGCAATTATGGCATTATTTTATCGCCTCTCTTTTCCATACGACTCTCACCCTCCCAAAATCACGGGTTTTGCGTATGCGGACTAAAAACACGTTTTTAGACCGTTCCAATTTGCTACATTGGTTTGTAGTCCCGCGCGGTGTGGTTATTTAACACCCTCTTTAATCGTTCCAAAACGAACGGGCGAATTTTCGTTTGTCCGAGCCACGAAAATAGGTTTCCCACAAAAAAGGCTCTTTGTTTCTCGCTCTTGCGGATTGGTTTGTCTGTTTCTTTTTGCTGTTTTGTTTTTACTTGTTTTTTTATTCGTTTTTTCCGTACCTGTTGGCCGTTGTTGTTTGGCTTTCGAGTACACTGCATTATAAAACCGTTTTTTCATTCTCCAAAACTTTTTCGAAAAAAATTTTTTGGAACGGCTTGAAAAATTCTTTTTCCAGATATGGAACGCACGCGCGCGAGGGATGCTTCTAAATAGTTGAATGTCAATATTTTGTAAAAAAGCAAAAATTTTTTTTCTCTTTGCAAAAATCAAAAAAGCACCGTTTCAACGCATGTAATAATCTGAAATCTTGCATAAATGACTGTTTTACAGATTGTTGCAGGTTCAATTTAATTTTAATAAGGTATTTAATGGAAAAATATTTTTTTCGACTTTCAATCTGTAAGCATCAAAAGCAAAAAGGGCTGTTTTGGTTTACTTTTGGACAAAGTAAACATACCAAACTATTGATATTCAACGGTGTAATAAATTAAAAAAAGATTGGGGAGGGTATCCGCCCAGGTGCGGATTCGGCATCTCTCCTCGGCCCATTTTTCCAAGTCCGACTTTTGAAAACGGTCTAAAATGGCCATTTTCAGATAATATTGTAAGTAGACCTCAAAAAATATATGGTTGGACGGGGGTCAGATTCAGCCTGACCGACCTGTAGAAAGTGTGTGCGAGACGAGTGCTGACAAGCAAGCGGCTGGAAAGTACAGCAAAGTTACAAATTGTAGGCATATACAGACTTTCAAGGATTTTATGCGGATTTCGCTATTACGGGAGTTCATATGATGGTACTTTATATACAGCGTCATTGTTCGCTCCTGGACTGCGTTCGTACCACTTGTTCAGGTTTTATTTTCCGGGAATCACTGGCAGTCAGGAAACAGCGTTTTTATTCAGTCCATATACCAGATACAATAATTTGTTTATGAATATAGTAAGAAATATATAGACACGGCAATATGCGTCCGAATCTTACATATTTGTTTATTTTTTACTATTTTATAAGAAAAGGCGCAGTTTATCGAATCTTCTTATCCTATCTTTGTGAGATATATTGTATATTTGTCTTACGCAGCCATATCCTATATATATGTATATATGATTTTCGCAACGCGGGGGATAATAAACTGAAAGTTGTATGAAGCGCAACGAGATTCAAATCAATCAGCCGGAAGAGGGCCAATCCTCAGGTTCCGGCATACGAAAAGGTTTGGCGGCTGCCAACATGAAAACCGGGGAATTTGGAGTGGTGAGCCGCGTGGGAAATGATTGTGTGGTAATGCCGATACGTTGCACAGTCGATGGAACCCTCTGCCAGGAGGAAGTAGTAATGCCAGAATCAGACTGCTGTCCGGCCAGTTCAGAACAGAAGAAAGTCCTCCAACGCCTGTTCAATGGCAGCCGGCTTTGCTGGGACCCGCGTAAGGCAGTTGTAAGGGAGAATGGTTTCCTGCCTGCCGATGGAGAACGGATCCGCATCAGCGTGCTGGGTGAACCTGTTGCTACAGGGATTTTCAGGCATGTTGACGGACAGGGCCGGGCTGTGTTCTATTGTCTGCTGATGGAGAACGGCTCTCTTCGATGTAATGCATCAGAGATTTTGGGAACAGTCCATGATTATCAGTTTCAGCCGATCGGCTCGACAGCACGCAACAAGCTCTCCAAAGCTATGGAAGCCGCCAATGTCGTTTGGAACGGTCACCAACGCTGCTTCGAGCGGAAAAATGTCTCTCCCGGACGCAGGGAATTTTATTACTATTTGGACGAGTATCTCCAAATACGCAGAGTGCAGGACACCTACAAGCCCCGCGACCGCAAACGTAAGGCGGCGGGCAACTATTTCGCAACGGCAGAGGATGTGCGAGGCGTCCGGGAATGCTATTTGGCGATCCTGCGGCTGCACCATGGTGCCATCCCACGAGAAAAAGAAGACAGGATGAAGGAACAGGACGAATAAAAAAGGTTTCTTTTATTCATTATTTTTTAACTGAGGAAAGAGATTTCTCTTTATTTGATCCTTTTCAAAACGGTCTCTTTGTAAAAAAGAAAAATCTCAAAAAAACAGGCGGCGTAAGCCGTCTGTTAGTTATAGGTTCTTTTTTGTTTACTTTTTTCTTCCAAGAAAAAAGTTATCTTTTATCTACTATATAATACATATAGTATTGTTGATACATTTGTAACAATCCGGTTGAAACATTTGTAGCAATCCCATGGTACAAAAGTAGCATTATACCGACATCTACACCCTCTTTCCCAGTTCTTCAATCTCTTTATCCGAAATGGAGAGAATATTTCTCTCCATCGAGACAATAATGCGGAACTTATGCAAAAAAGTGGGTTTAACCTTCTGATATATTAGGGGCTCATTCAAATGGGACGAGTATAAAAATTAATCAAATAGTCTAGGAGTCAGGAGATCACATAAACCTCATTGAGATTAATCTTGTTGAATAAATCGTGTGCGCGAGTTTGTTTATCAATGAGACACTGAGAACTTGAAGACTTCATGGGTCGAGTGTATCAACGCCATATCATATTGGACAATAATCACAAAACAGTGTGTAATAAATAGCTTTACTGATTTGTGTGTAAACAACAACGTTATCGTTGTGGCCCAAAGTGTCTTGATTTATGATGCTGTTTGAGCCAGTTGAAAGATATTTTGCATTTGCCAGGAACTGCAAACTTATATCATCTTCTTCGTCGTATCATTGAACGAGTCTGAATGCCCCGGATATTTCTTTTCGAACAGATTCCCAGGCAATTTTACTTCGCACCTGTCAATACATTTTTAGCATTCTTCGCTTTCATTAGACTATCTTATATTTTTAAGTTCTCTTGGTTCTGAAAACGACAGAAGAAATCTGTATGGCATTTTCTATAGAGTTCTTGAAAAGAGTTGCGAGGTCGGCCGGAATTGAAATAATCATTTGATTCATATAAAAACAGGCTGTTAAGAGAAAACGTATCTCTCACGAACATAGCGGCCATTTCTATCCGTCTACAAAGTTGTGGAGTCAAGTTTATCTTATTCTAGAAAACATATGATTATCCACATTTATTAATTTCATAAGAACTCTTACTGAGTAACAATAATTTTGATGGATTTACAGGTGAGATACTATTATCTCGTAGTTTATAGCATATATTGTATATATTTTAATGCCAGCTCGTGTACATGTATGTTTTTTATTTATAAACATTGTATATTTATTTATTTTTTGTATATTGTGCTGCACAATTAATCCTTTAAATTATGAACCTGAAAAGCATAATAGAACCTCATCCTATTTTAATGACGCTTATTCCTACACATAAATGTTCTGCAGCATGTGACGGCTGTTGTTTTGGGTGTACGCCTAAAATAAAACATCAAATGTCATATGAAGAGATGGTGTTTCATGTCGATTCTGCCATAACTGCATATCCATCTATACGTGTTCTTGTTATTTCAGGTGGAGAATGTACTCTTCTTGGGGATGATTTAGATAAAATCATAGCCTACGGAACACAACGAGGGTTAAGGACTAGAATTGTATCAAATGCTAGTTGGGCTAAATCGTATGATGATGCCTATTATCGTATGATGGGGTTAGTTAAGGCTGGTTTATGCGAATTTAATGTTAGTACAGGGAAACAACATCAAAAATTTGTCCCTTTGCAAAATATTATATATGCCATTCTTGCTGCAAACAATCTTGGCATATCCCCCGTACAGATAGCATATGAAAGACATCCAGAAGATTCCCAAAGCTCAATTGACTTTTTAAGAGAAAATGAAACTATTAGCCATCTATTAAAGGATGGAAAAATCGAAATAATTGACGGAATATGGCAAAATTTAAAAAATCCGCTAGGGCCGGAAATCCACGGAATAAATTTTTGTAAAGTGGGAGCGGATTTTAGATGTCGTAATCTATATAATTACATTACAATAAACCCATATTCGCAATTACTTGCGTGTTGTGGTCTCACGCAAGAATATAATCCTTATCTAAAATTAGGAGATCTAAGAAAAAAAACAATAACCGACTTATACGACAGCCAATTTGAGGAGTTATTTTTCCTTTGGCTTTATACCATGGGCCCCAAACATATTTATGAGAAGATTGCAGAATACAAAGGTATTCAACCTAAGCCATATTCTCATCCATGTATTTATTGCATTGAGATAGTTAATGATAAGGAGAATATACCTATTCTAGAAAAACTTGTTTGTACAGAGTTGCCAATTATATTATTTAATCTACAACTCATTAAAGCAAACTTAAAATATTAGAACTATGAAAAAAGACAACGAAAATTTAGACAAAGGAATCATCCGAGATGCCGGTACGAAAGTTACAATAGGAACCGTTCTATCCTCTATTATTCTACAATCATGTACATTCGATACAGAATGGTATAACAACAAAGATAATATTTATGGAGATATCAGTTTATCGCCAACTGATAAGGTTGATCTTCTAAATATAGGACAATTAAGGTTGTCTAAGACTTTGGTTGAATATTCAAAAGCCATTTCTGCAATATTCGAGGATATAACAACTAATCACGATGCCGCACAAGCATTTTGTGAAAACCCTGACGCGTATATTGCCAATCGATTCCCTCAAACCAGAAGTTCAAATTTACATTTGGACTTGTCCGATCGAGAGAAAAGGATTTTAATGGCTATGACAGATGAACAGGTCCAAAATGCTATTAAATCAAGAGATTTCAGTGCCTTCATTCATGCATGTGTTCAAAAAGGCTATTTTGCGTCGACTGAAGAAATATTAACAGTAAATGTCGGTGACACCCGCAAGTTTTTTGCATCTGACGAAGATTATGAACATTATAAAGAGATGTTGCAACGCATCAATTCGGGCAACACAATGACTCGGGCCAGTGATACCGAAATTGAAAAAGTTGATTTTGCTATCGGTGCACCTGTAGTTGCTGTTGGTTTTGTTGCAGTAGAGATTGGAGGCTTTGCCGATATGGCTGTTAAAGTACACCAATATGGAGCTACTACTCGCTCAGCTTCAATTGGGGCACAAAATGAACCCGTCATGAACTTATGGTACCGAGAAAATGAAGAAACTACCACAGACGATAAAGCTATTTTTTATGATCAAGTAATTAATGACAGAATTAATTGTGCAATGAGGATAATTGTGGATACATTCCCTGACATAAATGATGAGGAGGTTTACAACTATTTAGTGACAATGTTTAAGCAGTATTATGAGTATGAATAAAAAAATATTTTTTGGCTGGAGTAGTGATACGATTGTAATTACAGTCATTTTCAGCGTAGTCATAATTGCCGTATTAGTATATATATTCAAGACAATCTCTTTTAAGGATCCTTTTGGAATGTGGGGCGGCAAACTAATTACGGCGCTTATAATTATTGGTGCAGAGATCTATTTTGCTACAATGACTCCTCTATTCTTATCATACAATGAAAATGAAATTCGAATAAAGATGGTTATTGGTCGGAAAAAGATTCCGTACGAAGAAATTCTTAACATACAAAAAATAGAGCCTATAGTTCTTGGTAATTCAATGCGAAAAATAGGGAGTGGTGGAGCTGGAGGTTATACAGGTTTATTCAATAATAAGACTTTAGGGGATTACTATATGTATGTAACCAAAAAGCAAGATCTTGTTTTAGTGGTAACGAAAACAAAGAAATATGTTTTTAATTGCTCGGAACGAGATAATTTAATTGCATTTGTTCAAGCGAAACTATAAAACACTACAATCCGTACCTCTCGATGAAGAAAATTTTTTTACATTGGTCTCCTCCCGCATTTTTAGCTTTACCATCACCGGCATTATCACTCCTAAAATCTTTTTTGGAAACAAACGGATACAAATGTCAGGTGATTTATTGGAATAGAATTTTTTATAATATACAGCAGCAATTCTTGTTAAAAAACACAAGTCTAATTCATGATAAAGACCCTCTATTACTTTACTTAAATTATATCGCCTTTGAGAATGATGATGCCGAACTTTTGAATGCAGTAAAAGTTGGGCTAATAGCTAATGCTCCTAGCCATCTGTCTTCATCGCCTGAATTCTATTATAACCATATGTTGTTATATAAGCAAAAGGTAGATGAATTACTTGATGAATACATTAAGAGTTTACACCTATCGGATGCTTTATATTTTGGCTTTTCTCTGAAATTTGAGCAATGGGTTTTTGCCTATATGCTTTCTTTAAAACTAAAAAAAATATTTCCTCATATTCCTATAATTGTAGGAGGCATTATAAGCAAAAAGGCAGCAGAAAGTTTTTTATATAACTTTCATCAATTTGACATTGCAATGTGGGGGGAAGGAGAGTTCTCTTTATTGGAATTAACTCAGCAAATCAAAGATGGTGACTCTCATTTTTCAGATATTCCACGAATAGCATATCGAGACAAGGAACAGATTATTTGCAGTCTTAAAAGAGGACGGTATGCGGATTTATCCGCTGACGACTTAATACCGGATTTCAGTGATTTTTTTGAAAATATATCACTTTATCCGATATATGATTATGCCCTTTCTATAGAGTTCAGTCGGGGGTGTCACTGGAATAGGTGTCACTTTTGCTATTTAAATGAAGGTTATCGATATCGGAGAAAAAGCATACAAAAGATAAAAGATGAAATACTTAAACTAATCGATAAATATAAATGTTTCCGTTTCTCGACAACAGATAACGATCTTATTGGCGCTGACTTTGAATATTTTAACCAGCTTCTGGACGTATTCATTGAAATAAAAAAAACACATCCTCAATTCGCATTTGTTGTAGCGGAAGTTATAACTAAAGGATTGAATAGAGAAATAATAAAGAAAATGGCTGATGCTGGATTTATAAACATCCAGATAGGCTATGAAAACTCAAGTAACCAACTTCTTTCCAAGATAGAAAAATCTAACACATTTGCAAGTAATTTGCTATTTATAAAATTCGCGTGCCAATATAAAATACATATTACAGGTCTTAATGTAATATATAATTTATTTGAAGAAACGGACGAAAATATTATAGAAGCGACACACAATTTAAAATTTCTTCGCTTTTATAGAGCTTATTTAGGGCTTAAGCATCGATTAACACCTCTTGCAATAAATACATGCAGTAGATATTATAAAACACGGAATGATATCATTTTATCGGAATGGCAACCTATTAATTCTACAAACTTTCATCTAAAAAAATATTGGCATGAAGGAACTGGTTGGCATGTATTAGATTATGCAAAAACTTCACGAAATTTTTTATGGACATATTTTGAGGATGTTGATAAATATTATTTTGATCACAAATACCGTTATAAAATCAGAAACTCCGATTCCGAATTTGAATATAATGAGATATGCGATAATAAACAAGTTGCACAAATCCTGTTGAAAAAAGATTCACCACAATATTTAATACTTCAATTAGCTTGTGATTCCGTGGTGTCATTTAAATACTTACAAGAAATAACAAATATCGAAAACAATACACTTCTCGAAATACTTGATTATTTCTATCAGAAGGGTATAGTTTATCATAACGATGATTACTCTGAGATTGTTTCATTAATTGTTGTATAACAAATTATTTACTCATAAATAATACCTGACAATAGCGAATTTTATGCTTTTTCCCTTAATTCTTCAATCTCTTTATCCGAAATGGAGAGAATATTTCTCTCCATCGAGACAAAAAGCTGTCGGCCGACTGCCCGCGCATCGAGGGCTGAGGCCGGCGCATTGAGAATCGTGATGAGCCGTTCATAAGCCCTTCCGTCCCAAAGGTAGTCATACATACCTTTGAGCGGAACCCGTTCAAGGAGCCCCAACGCCGTCATCCGCCTGACACACCGGTCGAACAGGCGTGATCCTATGCCGGTATTGGCCATGTGCGTCCTTTTGCTTCGAAGCGTATCGAATCCTTTGCCGCGCAGTCGGGACAAGTCGGCCATGTAAAGCATGAAAACAATCTCCTCGGGTTCAAAGACTCCCAGCATCCGGCTGTAACATTTGAAAAACGGCGCATCGCAAGGTGCGCCGTTTCCCCTGTTCCTACTTTTCCCCATCGTCTCCTCCTTTCGTAAGCGACAACTCCGTCTCTTCGTCCTGGATGGCATCGTTGAGATAACAATGCTGGATTTTACGGTTGATCATCGGTTTGTAGACTCTGTAGCCCAGCTTTTTCGCATATCGTCCGACGGAGACCCGGTTGACTACTTTCCCGGTGGTCTCGGAGAGGTATCTGGCCATCTCCTCGTAAGTCATTCTTCTTTTGAGTTTCATTCTTTCGGCATTTATGGTTCTCAGGTTAAGAGTAGAGCCAATCAATGCCAATGGTTTGCAATTAAGATGAATTAAACACAGGGCGGTGCCAGGTAGCATGAGACGAGGAATTAACTTGATTATGGTCTGCCACCCGGCACCGCCGAAGTTATTTTGCCATCAGAGCGGTTATCCTGTCGATAGTCGGCCGGTTTGTTTCGTCCAGCCATTCTCTGGCCACATTCCATGAGAGGGACTTGCCGAACTTGAAGTTCTCCATTGTGATGGTATGGTGCGAGAGCCTTCCTTCCGTGGGTTTGAGTCTCCGATCATGGAGTTCGCACAAACCATCGTGGTAGAACGTGCAGAAGCCGTTATCCTCACGAATAGCCTGTACCATGGGCACCAAGTAAGGCAACCTGCCCATGACGAGCCCTACACCCCATAAGGTAGGCGCCAATCGATCCGTGTAGCCGGCCTCAATGAGACGAAGAATGTCGTCGGGGGTACCCAGACAAGGCGTGCGGCACTGGTTGCGGCATTTCTCGCACTTGCAGGAAACGGGCTTGCGCCCGGTCTTGCGGATGATGCGTTGTAAGGCTTTCTCCATAGTCACTGGTATTCTGGGTGTATTCTTTTCCACAACTCAATGATACATTCACGTCCTACCTGTGTCCACCGTTTGGCTGAACCGAAGGTGAACACTTTCCCTTGTGCGTTCTCCCAGGTATAGGGAACATCGCATTGCCATGCCCTGTACGCCGGGAAGACCAGCCATTGGTGCTTCTGGTACTTGCAGATGCCTTGTTCGAGCAGGAACTGGTGCAGGCTGCGCGGCGAGATATTGAGTTCGTCGGCAATGCGTGTGCTGCGGAACCACTCCCTGTTTTCGATGAAATCATCGTAGAAGGCCACTTTGGGAATGAAATCCCGGATAACCTTCCTGTGTTCCTCGATCATGGCAAGAGCCGTATCCATATCCGTGGGCAACGGCCTGTCCAGACAGCGAATCTCAAGGCTCTTGTATTCCCTCCTCCGCACGGGACGCGGCGCTATGTCCGCCGTAAGACGTTCAATCTGCTGTGCACACCAGTCGGCCAATCCCGAGTCGGGCGCTATCCAGCGTGTCAGAGGAACCACTAACGGCGATTCAATCCATGTAGCCCCCTTGCCACGTCCGCGAGTCGTAAAGATCTGGAATTCGTAACGGTCAGTTTGTCCGCTGCGAGCCATCTCACGCCGCAGGGAATCCGTAGCTGTAATTCGCAGCCACTCGGAGGGGATTTTCCCGAAATGCATCGTGATCTGCGTGGCATTCACCATCAGTTTGTTACCCATCTTGCGGAAAGTGACGGGAAAATCCGCTTCGTAGCTCAGCACAAAGTCCCGCTGCCCGTGTACGTGCATATCTCCGGCTTCCAGTTCCAACAACTGGTTTCCCCAGACCTCCAGCTCATCGATGAGGTCTCGGGGTAGAATACTGTCCTTGCGGACCAATTGCAGAAGCCGTCTCATGTCCGCAGGACGGAATCCCCAGAGTTCGCGGCCGTTGGCGCGGAAGGGAAGCCGCAGGGCTGAGGGACATATCTCGGCAATCGATCCTTTCTTGATCAGCTCATCCCGTTTGAGTATCTCGCATACATCGCTTGCACAGATGTGCACTTGTCCGTTATGACTCCGCGACACCCGTATGCTCCAGTCGCGGAACGGCACGTTCCTATATTCTTTCATGAATCTTTGTCTTCGTTGGTATTTCTGTTTTCCTGTTTACCTTTCTTTTCGCGTAATGTCCGCTTATGTGCCATTTGCCGGACCGAGTAATAGGTCCGCTTCTCCCCACACAGGGAATCGTAATCCTGGAGTTGGAGAGTTCCCAGATCCTGCAACTCGATTTCCACGTTGGGATGCAGGTGTCGAAAATAGAACCCTCCGCTGCAGATGTATTTACCAGTGCAGCAAAAAGAAATTGCCTGCAAGTTGCCTTTTGTCAGTTCAGCCGCACTATGAAGCGAACGTGTGATGGCCACAAGAATCTGTGCTCCGTTGAAGATGAGCACCATCTTTGGTCGTTTAAAACTGCTACGTCTCATGATGTTCTAAAATTTGCGTTAATTCCTCATTCGTAAATCTAAGCCCGGCTGATTGAACCAGCCAAGTGTCTGAAACCGTAAATCCATCGATAAGCATTTCGGAAATCCGCTCCAGAAGGTAGACGCCGAAAGGAGGCTCGATGTAAACGACAAATAATAGAGCCAGACATTCATCAATTAACAGATGCCCCGACGCCTCGTCGCGGATGAACAGCTCCTCCTTGTCTATTCCGTATTGTCGGCACAACTCCTCGATCCACAGGTGGAAAGCCACCCGGAAATCAGCCAAACAGTGACGTTTTTCGTCTCCGCGGCTCTGAATAAAATGCGTTGCGTCGAAATAGACCGGAGCGCCCTTCGGCGGCGTTCCGAACAGCAAATCGGGAAATTCCTTGTACCGGATGCTCCGGCAAGGAACCTTCATAACTTTCATCTCTTGATTCTCATTTCTTGATCCGTTGTTTAATAAGTAGACATAAAAGTATATCTTTTGCGTGTAAATATAGTATAAAACTATTATTATTTTATGATTTTACCTATTCTTTTTTTATTG
>OHLF01000563.1_pt1 | contig 11185 bp, 10 predicted proteins | sample 1569001 | NCBI WGS metagenome assembly OHLF01 (sample SAMEA3879541, study PRJEB24766) | human gut metagenome | biome: human-associated habitat; feature: feces | place: USA | collected 1985/1987
CAGTGCTTCTCTTCTTTAAAGAGTTGTATCCTTTCTGAAGTGCCGGTGCTGTAGACTTCTTTACAGATGTCTGACGTCCTTTTTTTACTAACTGGTTAAATGTTGGCATTTCTTTCACCTCCTACGATTATAATAAGTTGCTTATTCATCTTGTGAATAGTCGTACATCAAAACAAAACGTTCCTATGCACGCTTGTTTAGTTTATTACGAATCATGATACTTGTCAAGGGATTTTCCTTGATTTTTTCACGTTTTCTGCCACTTTTTTCTTAGTTTTTACAAGATTTTTTCTTTTCCTTATATTTTACGATTTCATGCTTTATCAAGCTAAATACTAATACTCCCGCCAATACACCGGCACTATCGATGCATACATCTCTGAACTGACAGCTCCTGCCCGGCACAAACAACTGATGTAATTCGTCACTTGCCGCATATGCTGTACCTGCACACCAGCAGATCAGCATGGACCGTTTCCCGCTGTCTTCCGAAAAAGAATACGCCGTCCTCAGTATCAGCACACCAAGGACCGCGTACTCTGTTGCATGCGCACATTTGCGTACCGGGAAATCAATCATTTTCGCAAACTGCTCCTGCCGTTCTTCTGACCAGGATGTAAATTGCGGGACTATCAGCCTCCCGATCTCTTTTCCTACCGAATGGCTCATTCCCTCCGATTCTACCGCTTTTTTAGCCGAAAAAGAAAAAATCACTGACATCAAGATGATCGTAAAGATCAGCCAGATCATTCCTGTCTTTTTTCTCTTCATCCTGTTTTCTGTCATATTTTTTCCTGTCTTTTTGATTCTTTACTATGTCTCGGATATCTGACTCCGGATTTTATGCCTGCAGATCTGAGAACAGATCTTTTCGATATACGCCATCTGCGATCAATTTTGCAAATGACTCTACTACAACAGGTTTATCTTCTTTATAAGTAACACCAAACCATTTATCCTGTGTCTCCAGAAGTTTGACACTTACTTTTCCTTTTTTCAAAAGCTCGTCAATATAGATTGGAAGCAGGTATTCTCCTTTCAGTTCTTTTGCTTCGTCTCCCTTGATATTTTCAAAGAATTCTACAAAGCCTTCTTCCAAAAGTCCCACAAATTCCGGTGTCAATCCCCACATATTCATAGATACCGTTGTATCATCCGGTACCTGTACCCATGTGTTACCGTCGTCTTCTGTGTATGCAACGCCACCGTTGTACTTTTCGATTCTGGTACGTTCTGTTACGGATATCAATTCTCCATTCTCATTCGTCTCGCATACACCTCTGGATACATATCCGTTGTCCGTTACCGTATTGGCAAGATGATATCCGACCATTGTATATCTGTACTTATCATCATCTGCATGTGTAGACAGATAATCATAGATGAGCTTGAATGCTTCTACTCCATAATAGTCATCTGCATTGATCACTGCGAACGGTCCGTCAATCTCATCCATACAACTATATACAGCATGTGCCGTTCCCCAAGGTTTTACACGTCCTTCCGGTACTTCATATCCTTCCGGAATATTATCAATATTTTGATATGCGTATGCAACATCCATGTATTTCTCCATACGCTTTCCTACATGCTCTTTGAATTCGTCTTCGATCTCGTGTTTGATAATAAACACAACTTTTTCGAATCCTGCCCGCTTTGCATCATACATAGAAAAATCCATGATAATATGTCCGTCATTGTCTACAGGATCTAACTGCTTCAGACCTCCGTATCTGCTTCCCATTCCTGCTGCCATGATCACTAATACTGGTTTATTCATTATAATTTCCTCCATGTCTTTAGGATCTTTTGTTTCCAGATTCATTGTATTACAACTGTTTCCAGAAATCTTTATCCTATATTTTCCTTAATTTGCACGATTTACGTTGTTCATTTGCCATCTTATTATGTACTTTTTTCTCTCTTCTGGCAATCCCTTCCCTGTAAATCTTAATGCCCCATTAATTTGCATGAAAGTCATAACGATACGGCAGCTTCTCTTTATCCTGATGCAGTTCGTGATTCAATATCATCCACAGGTCCTGCAGATTATCTTCTCCTTCTCTTACATCATCCACTACTATACCTTTCTCACTGTTCAATAAGCTGTCTGCCTCTTCAAACCGTCCAGTTTTCACAAGTGCCAGCACACGATAATACTCTATCCGTCCGACTCTTTGCAGTTCTTTATTCAGTCCGTCATACTGTTTTAGAATTGCACGATAAGCTTCACAGCGGCTTAAAATCTTAAGTCCTTCTTTCTGATAAGAAAGACTGTTCTTTTTTAGCTCCATACCTCTTTGTATGTAAAGCGCCGACAGATTCTTATTCTCCTTTCCAAGACACAGACATGCCAGTCCGTGCAACGCCCATGGATTTTCACAAAGTGCTACTGATCTCTCATACATTTCTTTGGCAACTGTATCATTTCCTTTTCGGAATTCAAGGATTCCAATATGATAATATGCATACCAGTTCTTATGATTTGGCGCATCTGTTCCAAGTGTTGTCTTCTTCAGATAAGTTAAGAAATCCTCCCCCGTCCAGAATGCATCCGGTTCCTCTTTTGGATCAGGACAGTGCAGATTCCCTGTTGTAAAGAAATGTTCCCACTGTTCCATTGCCGGTGTTCTTCTTATGAATTCCAGATGTGCTGTTCTTTCGGAACTTTTTCGAAATGCACCATATTCACTTCCCGGTGTCACCAGTTCTGCCTTTGTAAGTGCCATTGCTTTTGATTCTTTCAGTTGTTTTTCCAGCTTCCCGATCAGATCATGTTCTGCCAGGTATTCTGTTACACATGCCCTTCTTTCTTCAAATGACTGTGCAAAAACCTCTGCCGATAATTCCTCCGAATGTGCCGGTCCGTAACATTCCATCCATTCCCACGCGGTATGCGGTGCCATAGGAATACAGCCATACTGTGTCTTTCCAAGTCCGGCCTGGATTTCTACATAACGTCCCGCATCTTTCGTCAGGAATTCCTGCCAATGATCAGATGCCGTATTATTTCCCCAGGAGAATAATTTTCTTCCCTGCAATCTTTTCGTTGAAAATTGAAGAAGTCCCTTTCCATCTCTGTTCACATTTACAATATATTTTGGTTCCTCTTCCGGAATGTGAAAGAAATAATCCACGCTTCTTGGAATCTTCTGATAATCAGAGATATCCGTGCCATCCACCATCGGCACCGGAACCTTATAACAATAGGCACCTCCCGAAGAATATGCTTCTGCTGCCGGAACGGTAATATGCCCTTGATCATATTCGGGTACCGCCATATTACTCCACCAGTACATCGGTATCACTTCTGCGCTGTCATTGACGATACGCATTCTGCATTTCAGATATGGACATCCTTCTTCCAGCCAGAAGTCCATCTGCCAGGTAACACCCCTGATCCGTTCATATTCATACATACGGAGCACCGGCTCTCCCTGCTCTGTCTGCGTTCTTGCAACATATAAGCTTTCTGTTGTAAATGGATGGTGACCGATTATTCCAAGATTCCATTCCACTCCGCCGGAGAACCATGCATTACGGACCGCAAGATTACTGAACTGCAGCACATCATTTGTATAAAGCAGATTCATGTTCTCTTTCTTATCCCATAATTCCCATAATCTTCCACCATAATCCGGCAGGAATACTGCTTTGATCCGGTCATTTTCCAATACTGCCGTTCTTATCTGCTTCTCTTTTAATATTCGCGAATAATTATTTCTCTGCCGGTATGGATATGCATCCGCCAGGCGTCCATATCTTTCATATATCTCATCTGTTTCATCCAGATAAAATGTCAGTGAATTCTGTAAAATCCTTTCTCCCAAAAGATCCGGCACACAGGATTCCTCGCCAAGATCAGCTGCCTGCATATTTTTATATTCAAATCGAAGTTCTGACATATTCTTCCCCTTTCTGAGTATACAAGAAAAAGCTGCCAACCATGACTACCTCCATTCATGGTATAGCAGCTTCATCACGTTCGGTCCCCGGGAGCCCTCTATCCCTTGATTCCTCCTGTTACTCCACCGATAATCTTCTCTGATAAGAACAGATAAAGAATAAAGGTCGGAAGGAATACAATGACAACCGCTGCAAACATTCCTGCCCAGTTGCCTGTGTACTGCATTGACTGAAGCATTCCATACAGTCCAACCGCTACCGGTCGTAATGTATCATTGTTTGCAAATATCAACGACAGGAAATATTCATTCCAGATGTTGATAAAGTTAAAAATCGTAACTGTAACAATTCCAGACTGAGCCATCGGGAACATAATCTTCCAGAATGTCTTCGTCGGAGGACACCCATCAATTGCTGCCGCCTCTTCATATGTACGTGACAGATTCGAGAAGAATGTCAGCAGAAAGATTGTGGTATATGGAATATTGATTCCGATATACAGGAAGATCAAAGTTACTTTGCTGGCAAATACACTGTTCAGGATTCCGAGATTGGCAACCACACTAAACAGTGGAAGTACAATCATTGTGATAGGAATTCCCATTGCCGATACAAAACTTGTCTGGATTATTTTGTTACCAAGAAATGTAAATCTGGCCAGTACATATGCCGCCGGCGCGCAGATTAAGATCAGCAGGAAACATGATACCAGTGAATACAGCATAGAGTTCATAAAGAACGTTGCCACACCACCGGATCCCCATGCCTGCACATAGTTTTCAAAGTGCAGTCCGGTTGGAAATTTCAATGCTTTTCCCGCAAAAATGTCTGTTGTTGTAGATAGACTTGCCGCAAGAATCCATCCAAGCAGCATAAATGTAAAGATAACCCACAAGATGATCACAATGTATCCGGGAGCCAGTTTCATTTCTTTTTTCCAGTTGATCTTCTGTCTTACTTTTTTCTCTTTTTCTTTTGCCATAACTGCTCCTCCTTTCTAAAATTCAAGGTCATCATCTTTGATCAGTTTATTACAGATTGAGAATACGATTACTACGCACAGACACAGGATGATGCCAATCGCGGCTCCATATCCTGCATTTCTCTCTGTCACCGCATTTCCTGCACCAAATGTATGCATGTACATATACTGTACCGGAACGATCGTTGCTTTATCCGCAGTAACAGTAGAGAACAACTGCGACCATACGAAGAATGCTGCCGTACTTACCGTCCACATTGTAATATTGGTTTTAAATACGCCTTTTAAAAGAGGCATTGTCATATATCGGAACTGCTGAGGTTTGTTTGCACCGTCGATCGTTGCCGCCTCGAACAGATCCGGGCTGATTCTTTCAATTCCGCTCATCCAGATCAGCATATGATATCCGATCATTCCAAAACAATATGCAAAAAGCAATGCCCAGAATTTGTGATCTGAGTCCAGCCACGGAGTTTTTGCAAGTTTATGTAATCCCAGGGAATCCAAAACCGACTTCAAAAGTCCGGACTTGGAACTGTATACATACTGCAGCCACATCGTTGCAAGTGCTACCGCACTGACAATATTCGGAAGATAAATGATCGCACGGAAAAATTTCTTTCCACGGATTCCGCTTGTCAGAATTACTCCGAATAGCAAAGACACAGATAATACGATAATTCCGCCCAGTGCCCAGATTTTCAAAATATTCATCATTGCTGTTTTAAAGATCGCTGTCGTAAACAACTTCTGGTAGTTGCCTAATCCAACAAACGTCCACCATTCCATTGTATCCGTTACTGACTCGATCTTATACATACTCATCATAATAGTTCTGATAATCGGATACAGGAATACTATGAGGAAGATAATTACTGCCGGAGCAAGAAAACCGACGATCATTTTTTTATTCTTCTTCACGTATATGCCTCCTTTTACTAAAATATGGTGGCCGCGTAGTAACCGCCCTGCCACCATATTGATCACTAACTAGTCTCTTTTATTACTGTCTGATTTTACTGTCCTGCTGCTTCTTTCATTGCTTTGATGAATCCTGCTGCATCAAGTTTGCCAGAAGCAAGTTTCTGTGTGTTTTCCTGAAGTACAGGTGTAATATCGTTGTTGCTTTCTACGCCTGCTGCCCAGTCATAGTATGTTGTTGTTGCATCGAATGCTTCTTTTACTCCTGAAAGTTCTGTCGGCCATGCATCTGCATTGGCTTTGTCTGTTGGAATACACAGAGCTTCTTCTGTCATCTTCTTATCGAATTCGCCTGTTGTGATATACTCGATAAGTTTGAATGCCTCGTCAGACATCTTAGAATCTTTGTTGATTGCAAGTACCTGGTTTGCAATGTTGTTAGCTGTGTTATCATCCTTTCCGTCTGGAACTGATGGATAATTGAAGTAACCCCATTCAAGATCGTCTGCTACAGAATCTTTTGCTTCGTTTGGAAGCCATGATCCACAGATAACGATTGCTGCATCACCAGGAGCGAATTCCTGATTCTGTCCTGCCGGATATTTGTTTGTTGCGATATTTTTTGAGAAGTAACCTTTCTTAGCGAAATCAGCAAAGCTTTCTGCTGCTGCTTTTACTTTTTCATCATCCCATGTTACAGATTCGCCGTTATACTCTTCTCCTGTTACCAGAGATTTTACTCCATCCTGTCCGATATATCTTGCAAGGTGATATCCGATGAAGGATGTCAGGTAAGCATCATCTGCTGTGATAGGTGTGATTCCTGCATCTTTTAACTTCGCACAAGCTGCATCTAATTCTGCCCATGTAGTTGGTGTAGATTCGATTCCTGCTTTTGCAAATAATGTCTTGTTATAGAAGAATCCAAAGATAGATGGCTGATAAGGAATACTGTGTAAAGTATCGTCTCCGTCATGTGTCTGTCCGTATGCATTACGTGCGATCTTGAACAGTGTCTCATTACCATGCTCAGATTCATAATCTTTTGCCATATCTTCCAGATCTAATAAGTATTTTCCCCAACTTCCGTTTACACGGTTAACATCTTCATCAAACAAATCAATCTGCTGTTTTGCGCTCAAAGCCGGCTCCAGTCCCTCTCTCTGTCCGGTACGTCCCTTGAACTGTACATCAACCTTAACACCAGTATCTTTTTCATACTTACTGATAGCTTCCTTGATAACCTTTGCCTGTGGTTCATCCTCACTCCACATAGCCCAGTATACAAGTTTGTCCCCACCTTTGCTGCTTCCACTGTCTGAACCTGATTTGCTTCCGCATCCTACAACCAGTGAAGCTGCCATTGCCACGCACAGAAGTGCGCTCACAATTTTCTTTTTCATAACACGTTTCCTCCTATTTCGTATCGTTTGTTGTTAAATCTATTCTAATACAATTTTGCACAAAAATCTTTGTCTTATAAGTCTCTTAATTTGTACTATCTGCATTTTTTCTTTGATTTTTGAACAAATTCATTGTATGATATTGTATAGATTTTACAAAACATATTTTTAATTTCGCACAAAGGAGAACAGACATGGCATACTACGGTGTAAACTTACACGATTCAATTACATTAGGGAGAATCTTCAGTATTCACTATTTTGAATATATGAGTGATTTCAGTTTTGAGGGAGAATCTCATAATTTCTGGGAATTTGTCTGTGTAGATAAAGGAGAGGTCGATGTGACCCGTGGAAAGAATCATACAATTCTCAAAAAGGGTGATCTTGTTTTTCACAAGCCAAATGAATTTCATAATGTCAATGCGACTGGACACATCGCACCTAATCTGGTCGTCATTTCTTTTGAGTGTCATGACGATGCCATGTATTTTTTTAACGACAGAATACTGCGCATTGATGAGACAGAACGGAATCTTCTCGCAGATATTATAATAGAAGCAAGACGGTGCTTTGACTGCAGACTTGATGATCCGTATCTCCAGAATATGCCTTTAAAGGACTCCGATGTATTTGGCGCTCAGCAGATGATCAAACTATATCTGCAGCATTTCCTGATCCATCTGATCCGCCGTTACTCCAACCCTGTCGTTCTTCCAAAGAAGCTTTTGAAAACCGAGGCACCTAAAGCGACCAAAAGCAAGAGCGATGCCGAGGTTTTCAACCGTGTTACCGACTACCTGGAAAGTCATCTGACCACACATGTGACTATTGATCAGATCTGTAAAGACAACCTCATCGGGCGCTCCCAGCTTCAGAAAATTTTCAAGGAGCATTGTAATCTTGGGATTATCGAATATTTTTCCATGTTAAAGATTAATGCAGCCAAGGAATTGATCCGTACCAAACAGATGAACTTCACTCAGGTTGCCGAGCACCTGGGGTATACTTCCATTCACTATTTCTCCAGACAGTTCAAGAAAGTTGCGGGGATGACACCATCGGAATATGCTTCTTCGATTAAGGCGATGGCGGAGGGGGAATTTAAGTAGATTTTTGCTGTTTAATTGATTAACGAAGTTGGCCTTTCGGTCCTTGAAGAACACAGTATAGGACACTTCTTCCTCATTCCACATTCACTAGAAGTGTCCTATACTGTGTTCTTCAAGTCGTGACTGGCTGCGGAAGTTAATCAATTTAATAGCGGGGGCGGTAACAGAGCGAAATCCACTACTGTACAAAAAATAACAAAACGCATTGTAAATCCACTGCTTTTCCAAGGTTTTTGTGGTTATTTTTTATAACCTCTCGGTATCACAAGGGTAACGACCGCTTCATGCATTAAACAGCAATTTATTTTAATACTTCCGCATGTAATTCCACAATCTTCGCCAATGCAGCTTCATCCCCTACCAGCGTCACATCATTGTGCATCTGTAAGATAGATGCCGGAACTTCCGGTGTAACTGGGCCGAAGAAGGCTCGTTCTACAATGTCGGCCTTGGCTTCTCCATTTACAACTACCAGAATCTTCTTGGCCTGCATGATCGTCTTGATTCCCATCGTGTATGCCTGTTTTGGCACATCTTCTGCCGATGCAAAGAATCTTTTATTTGCCTCGATCGTGCTCTCTGTCAGATCCACGCAGTGTGTTTCTTTTTCAAATGCTTCTCCCGGCTCATTGAAACCGATATGGCCGTTATGTCCGAGTCCGAGTAACTGAAGGTCTACTCCTCCAAGTAAATGGATCAGTCCTTCGTATCTTCCACATTCTTTTTCCGCATCTGGTTCCATACCATTTGGTACATTTGTCTGCTCCGGATTAATATTAACCCGATCGAACAGATGCTGATGCATGAAGTAATAATAACTCTGATCATTTGTACGCGGCAGTCCCTTGTATTCGTCCAGATTTACCGTAGTTACTTCCGAAAAGTCCAGATCGCCTTTATTATACCACTCAACCAACTGATCATAGGTTCCGATTGGTGTGGATCCTGTTGCCAGTCCCAGTACACAATTTGGTTTCATGATCACCTGTGCAGAGATGATATTAGCTGCCTTTCTGCTCATGTCCTTGTAATCTTTTGCTTTGTAGATTTTCATAATCTTTTGACCTCCCAATAATCTTTTGAATTTGCATTTTATATTTTCTTTTTATTCCCAGCTGTAATAACTGCCTCCGCAAAGTATTCCGGCAGATGAAAATTCGGATTCTTACTTTTTACATATTCGTATGATGCATAATGCTCATTTTCTTTTGTCTCACATATTTTATAAAAATTGCAGTTGAACTTTGTTCCCTCTTTCAGATATAGTTCTCCATATATACATTCCAATATTTCTATTGGAACCATCAGGCTTACATTCCACTGCTCTTCTTCAACTTCTGCCTTGCAGTTCAGCTTCTGAAGCATATCTGCCTCAAACGGCGTCCGCTCTGTTTTATTCTTCCCATAACCTGCCAGGATTGCACCATTCGCATTCATCTCAAAATTCAGATAAATATCTTGCCGCGATCCATCTCCGGAGTTAAATCTAAAAAAAGCTTCTACCGCACTGTCTTCATAGACCGGGTCCTGATCTTCCTTATAAATTCGGAGAGGATTTTTCTCCAGACATACCAGTTTGAGATAAAATCCTTCTCCTTTTACAAATCCAATATAGCCATATGTTTTTGGAATCCTCTCCGTTCCCCATAACAGATGTCTGATTTCAAAAGGTTCTACTGTCTCTAATAATTCTTTACTTTCTATCACTTGAACTTCCATATGTTTTCCCCATTGCTCTGTCATTCTTTGCTCTCTCAATCTAACAAATATATATCCGAAAAGCAAGATTGTGCAAAGCGAAAGAGACAAACGTACAAAAAAATAAGTGAATGGTGACAAAAAACCGCCAGTGCAATGCACTGACGGTTTTCAACATTCAATATTAATCCTGTACGTATGGCATAAGAGCGATGTGACGTGCTCTCTTGATTGCTACTGTAAGAGCTCTCTGGTGCTTTGCACAGTTTCCTGTGATACGGCGTGGAAGGATTTTTCCTCTCTCAGAGATGTATCTCTTTAATTTGTTTGTATCTTTGTAATCAATGACATTGTCTTTTCCACAGAATACGCAGACTTTTTTTCTTCTACGCATTGGTCTTCTCTTCATTGATGAACCATCAGCTGATTTATTGTAAGCCATTTTTGTTACCTCCTTGAATATTTGTCCTCGTGGACACTACTAATTGAATGGAAGCTCCTCGTCGATTCCGTCCGGAATGTTCATGAAGCCATCCCCAGCAGCCTGGCTAGGTGCAGGTCTGTCTGCCGGTGCAAATCCGCCTGCATTTCCTGATGCGGCTGATTTAGACTCTGCAAACTCTGCATTCTCAACCACGACGTCAGTGGTGTATACCTTCTGTCCGTCCTTGTTTGTATAGCTGCCGGTCTGGATTCGGCCTTCAACAACAAATTTTGTTCCTTTACGGCCAAATCTCTCAAAAAATTCTGCTATCTTTCCAAAAGCTACGCAGTTGATGAAATCCGTTGACTGCTCCTCTGCATTCTTGCTGTAGCGTCTGTCTACTGCAAGTGAAAATCTTGCTATTGCAAGTGAGTTATCCCCCTGGGCATAGCGGATTTCTGCGTCTCTGGTTAATCTACCCATAAGTATTACTTTGTTCATAATACAATCTCCTATTTTCTTATACTATGCCTCGTCTTTTCTAACGCATAAGAAACGAAGAACATTGTCCATGATACGAACATCCTGCTCAACAGCAGCTGGAACTGTTGCTTCAGCTTCGAACTGGATGAAGTAGTAATAACCTTCGCTCATCTTCTGGATGTCGTAAGCTAACTTCTTCTTACCCCATTCTTCAACTTCTGTAACAGTACCGCCTGCACGAGTGATGTACTCTTTT
>OHLF01000580.1_pt1 | contig 11038 bp, 12 predicted proteins | sample 1569001 | NCBI WGS metagenome assembly OHLF01 (sample SAMEA3879541, study PRJEB24766) | human gut metagenome | biome: human-associated habitat; feature: feces | place: USA | collected 1985/1987
TTTCAACCCTGCCACGGATATGGTTGCCGAGGATCAGCTGTTCGAAATCGACCGCTGGGCACTCAAGAGCTGCAACAGCCTGACCGCCAATGTGCGTGCCGCTTACGATAATTACGATTTCTCCCGCGCTTACCACGCAATCTACAACTTCTGCGTCATTGATATGTCCAACTTCTATATGGACGTCATCAAGGACCGCCTGTACTGCGCGGACGAGCACGCACGCCGCTGCGCCCAGACTGCGCTGTACCGCATTCTGGTTGACTTCACCAAGCTGGTTGCCCCCATCCTGTGCTTCACCGCCCAGGAAATCTGGAGCTACATCCCGAAGCTGGAAGGCATGCAGGAGTATGTCTGCTGGGAGCGTATGCCGGAAGCCAAGAGCGATGAGGATGCCGCTTTTGACGCCAAGTGGGCCAAGATCATTGCTGTGCGTGACGATGTAAAGAAGGTTCTGGAGCAGGCCCGTGCCGATAAGACCATCGGTTCCTCTCTGGAAGCTGCCGTTACCCTGTACTGCAGCGATGAAATGTATGACTTCCTGAACGCCATCCCGATGGATGAGCTGGCCGATCTGATGATCGTTTCCCATGTGGATCTGGTCAAGGGCGAAGGCGGCGTGAGGGGTCTGACCGAGGGCCTGGGCATGAGCGTTGCCCATGCTGCCGGCAACAAGTGCCTGCGCTGCTGGAAGTTCGACACAGCTGTTGGCGAAGACGGCCTGTGCCCGCGCTGTGCGAAAGTTCTTGGTTAATTTCAAATAAAGGGCTATGCCGCATGATGTTAAGTGCTGTTCCAGTGCTTAAGCCTGTAAAACAGGAACTGTGCGGTATTGCCATAGTATGATTTACAGCGGTGCTTTTGCGCTTTTATCAAGCCTTTGCACCGCTGTTTTTGTCAGGGCATTTTGCAGCGCTGCATTGGCCCGGACGACGGAGGCGTTTATGCTGGTTGGCATTTTATCCATTCTTGCTGCGGCAGGCCTGATGCTGGTTGACCAGCTGATCAAACTTTGGGCCACCGTGGAACTGCTGCCGGTTGGCAGCAAACCCTTTATCCCGCATGTGCTGGAATTTTATTACCTGCTCAATGATGGTATGTCGTTTTCCATGCTCAGCGGCAAGCGCACGCTGCTGGTGATCGTTACCGGTGCGATGCTGGCTGTGCTGGCCGGTATGCTGCTTTTGCGCAAAATGCCGCGTTTGGAGCGTGCTGCTTGGATTTTGGTCGTGGGCGGCGGTGTTGGCAACCTGATCGACCGTATCCGCACCGGCGTGGTGGTGGATTACCTGAACTGCCTGTTCATCAATTTCCCGGTGTTCAATTTTGCGGATGTCTGCATCTGTGTCGGCGTGGGCCTGCTGGTCCTCAGCCTGCTGCTGGATATGCGCCGCGAACAAAAAGCAAAACAGCAAAAGGGGAGTGCGCCCACAGATGGAACAGCGTGAACTGACCCTTGCGCCGGAAAGCGTTGGCCTGCGGCTGGACCGCTGGCTGGCGGAACAGTGCCCGGATCTTTCCCGCAGCCAGCTGCAAAACCTGATCGAAGCGGGCAGTGTGACCTGCAACGGCAGCCCCTTGAACAAAAAGGATAAGCTGAAAGCCGGGCAGACGATTCTGCTCACCCTGCCGGACCCGCAGCCCATCGAAGCCCAGCCCCAGAACATTCCGCTGGACATTGTGTATGAGGATGACAGCCTGCTGGTGGTCAACAAGCCCAAAGGCATGGTGGTGCACCCTGCGCCCGGCAACCCGGACGGCACCATGGTCAATGCACTGCTGTGGCACTGTGCGGGGCGGCTGTCCGGCATCGGCGGGGCCATCCGCCCCGGCATTGTGCATCGCATTGATAAGGATACCAGCGGCCTTTTGGTCGTTGCAAAAACGGACGCCGCCCACCAGGCACTGACCGAACAGATGAGCGTGCATTCTATCCATCGGGTGTACCACGCTGTGGTGTATGGCAACCTGAAAGAGGATACCGGCTTTGTGGAAGCCCCCATCGGCCGCGACCCTAAGGATCGCAAAAAGATGGCCGTGACCCAGCAGAACTCCAAATATGCCTACACCGGCTGGCAGGTGCTGGAACGGTTCGGCAACTTTACTTACATTGCATGCAAGCTTAAAACAGGCCGCACCCATCAAATTCGGGTGCATATGGCGTCCATTGGCCACCCGCTGGCTGGGGATGCCGTGTATGGGCCAAAAAATTGTATCCGCAGCCTGAACGGTCAGTGCCTGCACGCCAAGGAGCTTGGCTTTGTGCACCCCGCCACCGGGGAATGGATGCAGTTTGACAGCTCACTGCCTGACTGGTTTCAGGACTACTTAAGCCGTCTGAGAAAGGAAAGCCGCCATGGAGCGTTTGAGTGATTATCTGGTTTTTTGTGATATGGATAACACCCTGCTGACTGCAAAGGAGGGCATTCCCGCCTGCAACCGCAGCGTCATCCGGTTGTTTACCGCCATGGGTGGGCGCTTTACCGTCGCATCCGGCCGTCCGCCGGAGTCGATCCGCGCAGCGCTGGGCGATATCGAGCTATCGCTGCCAGCAATCTCCTGCAATGGTTCGCTGCTGTACGATTTCCAGACCAACCGTGTGCTGCGTCGCTCCTGCCTGAATCAGGAACAGGCCGCTGCCGCCATTGCCGATATGCTGCAAAAATTCCCGAAGATTGGTGTAGAGGTCATGGCCGGTGCGGGGGAGATGTATGTTGTTCACGCCAGCAGCTATACCCACGCACACCAGGTGGATGAACACATGGAAAGCGTGGCCTGCCCGCTGGAAAATGTGCCGGATGGCTGGCTGAAGGTGGTGTTTGCCGGGGATCCGGAAACGATCCGCAAAGCGGGACAGTACGCCAAAACGCGGTACTTTGGCCGGGATAATTACTTTTTGCCTACCAACCAGATCTACTTGGAAATTATGCCTTCCGGTATCAGCAAAGCAGCCGGAATGGAAGAGCTTTGCCATATCTTGAACGAGAACATCAAAAAAACCATCGTGATCGGTGACTATTATAATGATCTCGAAATCATGAAAAAAGCGGGCTATTCCGTGGCTGTGGCCAATGCGCCGTCCGAAGTAAAAGCAGCGGCCAACGAAGTGACCAACTGCGACTGCACCGGCGGCGCGGTGGGCGAGTTCCTTTACAAGCTGATCAGCAAGGTGGAGGGCGTATGAAACACAGGGAAAGTGAGCAGACACAGCTGAGAGTCAGCCGTTTACTGAACCGTGACAGTGTGATGCTGCATGCCGAGATGCCCAGTGTGCAGACGGCGCTGGAAACCTTGGTGGAACTTCAGGAGAGCAACGGCGTGATCACCAACGGTACCGCCTACTATAAAGCCGTGTGTGAGCGTGAACGCGCGGGCGGCACCACCGCCATTGGGGAAGGGCTTGCCATCCCGCATGCCTGCAATGCGGGCGTTGCCTCGCTTGGGCTGGCCGCGCTGACCCTTACCCGCGGGCTGGACTGGGGCGCAGCGGACGGCAAGCTGGTGGATATGATCTTTATGGTTGCGGTTCCGCCGGACCGCCAAAGCGACCACCTGTTGATTTTGGCTCGCCTTGTCAACCTGCTCAGCGACCACCGCCTGACGGAAAAACTGCGTATGGCGGATACGCGAGAGGCGTTTATCCGCATCCTGAACCAGACCGAAGCGGCAATCTTTGCATAAATGAGGCCAAAACGGCAGGGAACACAAAAGCAATCCAGCACCCGATTGCTGAAACAGAGAAAAATATCATTTTATAAGTCTTATTGATACTGCACACCCTGTGCGAATGCCCCAAAGGCAGAACGCAGGGTGTGCTTTTTTGTTAAAATTGTGCAAAATGTGGAAATTTAGCGCTCTAAAGCGCCGTGATTTGGCGGATTGTATCTTGCAGGGGAATACGATTGATGCTATACTTTAAATCACTAAATCGCTTTTCGGAGAGGACACCCACCCAAGGCTATGCAGCATAGTGGATGCCGGTGAGCGATGCATAGATTTGGGAGGAAGATACCATGAAAAAAGCACTTTCTATTTTGACAGCCGGCTGCCTGGCTGTTTCCCTTGCTGCCTGTGGCAGCACTGCAGCAAGCTCTGCTGCATCGGCCGCGGACAGCACCGCTTCTTCTGCCGCAGAATCCACCGCCGCTTCCGATACCGCCGCTGCTGACGGCCAGACCTACAAGGTCGGCATCTGCCAGCTGGTGCAGCACGTTGCTTTGGACGCTGCAACCCAGGGGTTTAAGGATGCCCTGACCGAGCAGCTCGGCGATGCCGTTACCTTTGAGGAAAAGAACGCCCAGGGCGATTCCAACACCTGCAGCACCATCATCAATGGCTTTGTTTCTGATAATGTTGACCTGATCCTGGCCAACGCAACCCCCGCCCTGCAGGCTGCACAGGCCGGCACCAACACCATCCCGGTTCTGGGCACCTCTGTTACCGAGTACGGCGTGGCACTGGGTATTGATGACTTCGATGGCCTTGTCGGCACCAATATTTCCGGCACCAGCGACCTGGCTCCTCTGGATGAGCAGGCAGGAATCATCAAGGAACTGTTCCCCGATGCAAAGACCGTTGGTCTGCTGTATTGCAGCGCCGAAGCAAACAGCCAGTATCAGGTTGATACCGTAAAGGCCAGCTTGGAAGAACTGGGCTACACCTGCGAGTATTACGCATTCTCTGACTCCAACGATCTGGCCACCGTCTGCCAGAGCGCTGCCGATGCCAGCGATGTGATCTATGTTCCCACCGATAACACCGTTGCCAACAACACTGAGATCGTCAATAACATCTGCCAGCCCGCCGGTGTGCCTGTCGTTGCAGGTGAGGAAGGCATCATGGGCGGCTGTGGCGTTGCTACCCTGTCCATCAGCTACTATGACCTGGGCGTTGCTACCGGTAAGATGGCCGCCAAGATCCTGACCGGCGAAAGCAAGGTTGAGGAGATGCCCATTGAGTACGCTCCGAAGTTCACTAAGGAATACAACCCGACCATTGCCGAAGCTCTGGGCATCACCATCCCAGATGATTATGTGGCATATGAGGGCTAAACAGCCAGAACGGCCTGCTTTGATTTGATGCAGGTAACTTTAATACAAAAATCGCGGAAAAGGCTTTTCTTTCCCGCGATTTTTTGATATAATTAAAAAGACTATATCTTTTTTGAGGAGTTGACGATCTCTTGAACATTGCAACATTGTTCAATGCCATGCCGGGCGCATTGGCGCAGGGCCTGATTTGGGCCATTATGGCGATTGGCGTTTACCTTACCTTCCGCATCCTGGATGTTGCCGACCTGACGGTAGACGGCACCTTGGGCCTTGGCGGTGCGGTCTGCATCATGTGTATGACTTCCGGTATGAACGTCTGGCTGTCCCTGCTGCTGGCGTTTGGCGCTGGCCTGCTGGCTGGCCTGGTGACCGGCCTGTTCCACACGTTTATGGGCATTCCGGCCATCCTTGCCGGTATCTTGACCCAGTTGTCCCTATATTCGGTCAACCTGAAAATCATGGGAAAAGCCAATCAGGCTATCAACGTGGACAAATATGACCTGCTGGTATCCCTGCGTTATATCAAAGGCGTTCCGTTTTACCGCAATACCATCCTGATCGTGGCCGTTCTTATGGTGGTTGTTATCGCTATTTTGTACTGGTTCTTCGGCACCGAGCTTGGCTGCTCCATCCGCGCTACCGGCTGCAACGCCAACATGGCGCGGGCGCAGGGCATCAACACTAATTTCAACATTGTGCTGGGCCTGATGCTCTCCAATGGTCTGGTGGCATTCTCCGGTGCGCTGCTCAGCCAGTACCAGGGCTTTGCTGATGTCCAGATGGGCCGCGGTGCTATCGTGATCGGCCTGGCTGCCGTTGTTATCGGTGAAGCCGTGTTCAGCAAGATTTTCCGCAACTTTGCGCTCAAGCTGCTCAGCGTTGGCATCGGCAGCATCATCTACTACATTGTTATGCAGATCTGCATCTGGTTCAAGATCGATACCGACCTGCTCAAAATGCTCAGCGCCATCGTGGTCGCCATCTTCCTTGCGGTTCCATACTGGAAAGCAAAATACTTCACCCGCGTTGCGGTAAAGAAAGGCGGCAGCAGCAATGCTTGAGATCAAAAACGTTTACAAGACTTTTAACCCTGGTACGGTCAACCAGAAGGTTGCCCTGAATGATTTGAACCTGACACTGGAGGACGGCGATTTCGTCACCGTAATCGGCGGCAACGGTGCGGGCAAGTCCACCATGCTGAATGCTGTTGCCGGTGTGTGGCCGGTGGATATGGGCAAGATCATTATTGATGGTAAGGATATCACCCGCCTGCCGGAGCACAAGCGCGCCGCTTACATTGGCCGTGTGTTCCAGGACCCCATGATGGGCACCGCCGCCACCATGGGCATTGAGGAGAATCTGGCCCTGGCCAAGCGCCGGGGCAAGGGCCGCACCCTGCGCGTTGGTATTACCAAAAAGGAAAATGCCGAGTACCACGAGCTGCTTAAAACCCTGGGCCTGGGCCTGGAGGACCGCATGACCAGCAAGGTCGGTCTGCTTTCCGGCGGCCAGCGCCAGGCAGTCACCCTGCTGATGGCAACTCTGAAAAAGCCCAAGCTGCTGCTGCTGGACGAGCACACCGCAGCCCTGGACCCCAAGACGGCCGCCAAGGTGCTGGAAATTTCCAACAAGATCGTGCAGGAAAACCACCTGACCACCCTGATGATCACCCATAATATGCGCGATGCCATCCGCTATGGCAACCGCCTAATCATGATGAACGAAGGCCATGTGATTTATGATGTGCGCGGCGAAGAAAAGACAAAGCTGGAAGTGGCCGATCTGCTGCAGCGCTTTGAGCAGGCTGGCGGCGAAGCCAATGACCGCATGATCCTTTCCTGATAAGATTGCGTACAGGATCGGATTTGGATAAGTTTTATACCATTTAACTGCCGCTGTGGGCCGGATTTTACCGGTTTGCAGCGGCTTTTTTGTCTTTTGGAGCAGGAAAGAAGGGGCGAATTATCAAATTTCCGTGAAGTCATTTTCAAACCTTGACAGTTATGATATAATACAACTGTATATTATGACGGAATTGACAGACGGCAGAGGATTAGAAAGCCTGCCTGCGGTTCCCCATATACCAGAAGAAACCATAAAGAACCCAAAAGCGTTCATTATTTTTCCGCATGGTGTGCGGCCAAGGCTCTCGAGATGACTGTGAAGTGAGTACACTTTACATCAAAAGGGCAGCCATAAACAATGCGGCCGCAAACGCCATAAAGCCATGGGAAGTTATCAGGACTGTATAAAGGGAGCACCGCCTTTCCGCAGGAGGTATTTTGGATGCAGCGTTACGACGCCGTTTTATTTGATGTTGATGGAACATTGATCCATTCCCGGCCGGGCATTTTTAACTGCTTTGCCTATGCGTTTCGCAAAATGGGCCTTGACCCGGATGCGATAGATTGTTCCCGCTACCTTGGCCCTCCGCTACGCTGGAGCTTTGCCCAGCACTTTGCAACGGATGCCGAGGTGGAGCAGGCCGTGGAGTATTACCGCGTGCATTACGAGGAAGTTGGCAGCCACCAGTGCAGCCTGTTCCCCGGGGTGCGTCAGATGATGGATACCCTGAAAGATGCCGGGCTGTACATGGCAACGGCAACCTGCAAACCGGTCGAAGTTGTAACACCCATCCTGAAAGAGCAGGGGCTGTTTGACTATTTTGACCGCATTGGCGGGGCCAGCATGGACGAAAGTGTGGACAACAAGACGGATGTGATCCGCCTTGTGCTGCAGGACCCACGCCTGGCGGGCAAACGCATCCTGATGGTGGGGGACCGCCAGGATGATATGCAGGGCGCAGTCAACAACCAGCTGCCCGCTGCTGCCGTGCTGTACGGCTATGGTAGCAGGGAAGAAATGGAACCCTGGAATCCGGTGCTGCTGGCACAAAATTGTGAAGAACTGACCCAGTATATTCTGGGCTGAACCCCGCGCGGTGCAAAGCGCTGCCGGGCACAGCCCGCCGCCGGAACCAACCCGGCCCGCGGGCGCATCCTACATAAGGAACAAAGGGAGAAACGAACATTATGAGCCGCAAAACATCCGGCAGTCGGGCATCCTTCAGCCCAACCCAGCGCAAGGCATGTGCTGTTCTGGCAGTATGTGTGCTGGCTGTCATCCTTACATTTATTGCATCCTGGGTTTTGCCGGGCAAGCTGTCGCTGGGCGGCAGCGGCCGCTATGACCCGCAGGCCTATCCGCTGGATACTTCGCTGGGGTCCGTGCTGGCCAAAACCTCTGATGCAGGCACCGATTATGTCTCCTCCACGCTGTTTGTGGGGGATCAGTTTGCCAAGTCCCTGTATGACGATAAAGTCATCACGCTGGATCAGTTTGCAGGCAAGGACGGCCTGACCGTCAGCTCATTGCTGAACGATGCCTGCGTTTACTTTGCGGGGGATTCCAGCGCCTATACCGTCCCGCAGGCGGTATCCAAAATGAAACCCCGCCGCGTGGTCATGCTGCTGGGCAGCAACGATCTGGACGGCAGCCTTTCCTATGATAATTTTGCCCGTAACTATAAGCAGGCTGTCATCGCAATTACCGGTGCGTACCAGTACTGCGATGTCATTGTCTGTGCCATTCCGCCTGTGGCAAAAAATGCATCTGATGCCGCCAAAACGCAGCTGATGATCGACCAGTTCAACCAGGAATTGGCCAAGATGTGCAATGATGAAGGCTATAAATACCTGAACTTGGCCGAAGCACTGAAAGACAGCAACAGCGGCTATGCCGAAGCAGCCTATTTGAACAACAAACAGAATGGCTTCAGCACATCCGGCGCGAATGTGGTGCTGAACTACCTGCGCAATCATGCTTACGATACTGCGGATACCCGCCCCAACACGGATGATATTCCGCAGCGTACTGAGCAGGCTGGCGGCAGCGCAGCCGCCACGGAGCCCACGCCTTCGGCGACCCCTACAACGTTCAAATTGCAATACTTAGTGGAAGAAGGCAAGGGCACCCTGCAGGGCAATGACCAGAGCGGCGTAACTTCCATCGAAATGGACGCAGCCGAAAAGCAGACCGTGACCATTACCGCTGTGGCGGCGGACGGCTATACGTTCTATAAGTGGAGCGATGGCCTGACCACCGCTACCCGTGTGGACAGCGCAACCAAGGATATTTCCGTGACGGCAATGTTCAACGATGCCCGTGTGCAGATCAACCTGGATCAGGGCGAAAGCACCATCAAGCAGGGTGAATCCCTGACCATCAACGCCAGTGTCACCTTGGGCGGTAAGAGCTATGATAACAGCGGTGTGCAGTGGTCGGTCAACGATGACATGATGCAGAATGGCGCCAGTTATACCTTTACGCCGAATGCCACCGGAGATTACCGCATCAAGGCCGGGCTGGAAGTCAACGATACCTATACTTCGCAGGAACTGATGGTGCATGTGCAGGCACCGGCTACCACCGTCAGCATCACCGGTGTCAGCTCCATGCCGGCAGGCAGTACCACAACGCTGCAGGCCAACGTAAGCAATCCTTCGGGGGATACCACCTGGACCTGCGCCCAGAAGCCGCAGTGGAGTGCAACCGGCGATAACGTGCAGTTCAGCGCGGATACCGTTGGCAGCTATACCGTGCGTGCTGCCAACAATGGTCAGTATGCAGAGCTTGTCATCAACGTAACGGAACCCCTTTCGGACCCCACGGTAACCCCGGAACCAAGTGATTCGGGCGATCAGTTCCCGTTCTTCCCCTTTGGCGACGAAGACTGATTGCAGTCACACAGCGCCTGCCCCCGGCATAGCATAAGCCGGGAGGTGATCACATGTTTGTCTTTGACTGCGAGGCTGGCTATCAGCCGGATAACGGCCAGAACGATGTGACCGACGGCAGTGTGGAAAACTATGATTTTGACTGGGGCCAGCCCCTTGACACAGAACCCCTTGACGATGCGCTGACGGACGATGAACGGACGGAAGCACAGCACACGGAGTAATTGTTTTGGCGGCAGGGCAGCACCCCGGCAGATATCCGGCAAGAATAGACCGGAAAAAAGGAATAAATCTATGGCAAATTATACTTGTCTTTTACTGGATGTGGATAACACCCTGCTGGATTTTAACGCAGCAGAGCGTGCTGCGGTCGGCATTACGTTAGAGCATTACGGCATGCCCAACGGCCCCGAAGCATTGGAAACCTACCACCAGATCAACCGCCAGCTGTGGGACAGCCTTGCCAAAGGCGAGCTGAACCGCAGCAAGCTGTTTGCGGTGCGGTTTGGCCGCGTGATGCAGGCTCTTGGCACACCGGAAGCCGCCAACGCCCGCGAGATGAATGACTTTTATGAGAACGAGCTGGCCAACCATGCGGATCTGATGCCCGGCGCGCTGACCGCTCTGGAAGAACTGGGCGAAGTTGCTACCCTGGCAATCCAATGGTGCTACCCAGGTACAGGAATCCCGCATTGCGGCATCCGGCATTGGCCGCTTTATGGATGGTGTGTATATCTCGGAAAAAGTGGGTGCGGCAAAGCCTTCGCCCAAGCTGCTGGACTATGCCATCCGGGACCTGGGGTTGACCAACCGCAGCCGTGTGCTGATGGTGGGGGACGACCTGCTGGCCGATATCAAGGGCGGTATCAACGCGGGAATCGATACCTGCTGGGTCAACTTTGCCAACGAGGAAAATAAAACCGGCATCCAGCCCAAATATACGGTGCACAGCTATGAAGAACTGTACCGCGTTGTAATGGAGCCGGAAGAACTGGAAAATGTCGGCGTGCGCAACCGTCGGCATATGAACGAGGGCTGAAAAAGACCAATGGAATGTGCCGCTGCCGGGGTAAAGAACTGAGCAGCGGCACATTTTCGGGTTTGATGCGCCCTTTGGTGGAAGAGTAAAACAAACTGGCTGCTGCTTTAATGTGAATCTGAAAACAAAGAGCATGACGGATATTTCGCAAATACAAGCAGGATTTAAGGCTTTTTAATGCAAAATCCTGCTGTGTTTGTAGAAATAGACTA
>OHLF01000589.1_pt1 | contig 10867 bp, 10 predicted proteins | sample 1569001 | NCBI WGS metagenome assembly OHLF01 (sample SAMEA3879541, study PRJEB24766) | human gut metagenome | biome: human-associated habitat; feature: feces | place: USA | collected 1985/1987
CGCCCACGCAGGGATTGCAGGTGGTGAACCAGAAATTCACCACGGTGACGGCGTTCTTGGAGAACAGGTCATCGCTCTTGACGGGGTTGCCGTTGAGGTCCTTGCCCTCGAAGGCAGGGAACTTCTGCATCTTGTCGCCGTTGCCGGGGGTCGTGGGGCTGTCGGCAGGGATGCTGTCACCATTGCCCGGGGCCTTGGGAGCCGCCTCGGGGAACTTGGCCTCAATGGCGGTCAGGGTGCGCTCGATCTCCCGGATCTTCTCGCCTCCCTGGCGCAGCAGCTTCAGCTCGTCGGCGGTAAACTTGTCCTTGGCGGACTCAATGGTGTCCAGCAGGAAATCGCCGTAGTTCTTGCCGTCCTCCTGCATGGTCATGCCCTTGTCGGCGGACATGAACACCTTCTCCCAAAGGGACTGGTTTTCCATCAGAATGGCATTCTCCTGGTCCATCAGCGCCTTGTACATAGCGGCCGCCTCCTGGGCGTTCTTGGGCTCACCGCCGGGCTTTGTCATGTCGTCGTTGCCCTTTTTACCGCAGGCGGCCAGAGAGAGCACCAGCAGTGCAGTAAGCAGCAGCACCAGAATTCTGCCGGCAGTATTCGTCCTATTCATTTTCATTTGTTTGTTTCCTCCTTGATATTGTTGTTTGTCTGCAGCGTTTCTGCTGCTTTTGTCTTATCTTTACCGTCTCCGAAGCCATAGCGGAAACACACGGCGTTTGTGGGACAGGCGCGTATACACATCCCACAGCGGATGCACTCGGTGTGGTTGGGCGTCTTTGTCACGTCCACATCCATCTTGCAGGCTCTGGCGCATTTCCCGCAGGAGACGCACTTGTTTTTATCCACCTTCATCTGGAAGAGGGATACCCGGTTGAACAGCGCATAGAACGCTCCCAGCGGGCAGAGCCACTTGCAGAAGGGACGGTAGAACAGCACGCTCAGCACGATCACCGACAGCAGAATGCCGAATTTCCATGTAAACAGCTTGCCCAGCGCCGCCCGGATGCCGGCATTGGCAAGGGACAGCGGGATGGCCCCCTCCAGCACGCCTTGGGGGCAGAGGTATTTGCAGAAGAACGGGTCTCCCATGCCAACATCGTTCACCAGAAGCGCCGGCAGCAGGAAAACCATCACCAGCAGCACGGCGTACTTCAGGTATGTCAGAGGCTTGAGCTTCTTTGTGGAGAGCTTCTTTGTCGGGATTTTATGCAGCAGCTCCTGAAACCAGCCGAAGGGACAGAGGAAGCCGCAGATAAATCGTCCCAGCAGGACTCCCAGCAAAATGAGGAAACCTGTGATATAATAGGAGAAGCTGAACTTGGACGAGCCCACCACCGCCTGAAACGCCCCGATGGGACAGGCTCCGGAGGCCGCCGGACAGGAGTAGCAGTTCAGCCCCGGCACGCAGACGGTCTTCCCTGCCCCCTGATACAGTCCGCCCTTGAGGAAATTCGGCAGATGCAGGTTGGTCAGCAGCGTCGCTCCCGCCTGGATCCAGCCCCGGAAGCGGGACAGCACCTGAGATACGCCACTTTTTTTCTTATCCAATGCCCACACACTCCAGACATAATTTGATTGCTTTGCTCAGCACTGTCGCTGCCTCGCCCCGCCAGACGCCGAAGCACAGCATGGCGGCTCCCGCTGCCAGCAGGATCACCTGGGCCGCCGCCTTTTTTACATGGCTCATTTTTCTCACCCTTTCCGATTTTCTGCCCCTATCATAGCGCAGGGGAGTTAAAGTCTCTGTTAAGAAGAAAAATTTAACGCAAACCTTATCTGTTTTTGCTATAATGAAAGCAACACAAAAACGAAGAAATAAAAAGGAGGGCTCTCATGCACCTTTTAGTAATTGAAGATGAACGCGCCCTGTGCGAGACCATCGTCCGCAGCCTGCGGCGGCTGGCCTACAGCGTGGACTACTGTTATGACGGGGAAATGGCGCTGGCACTTCTGGGCGTGGAGCGCTACGATCTGGTACTTCTGGATCTGAACCTGCCGAAAAAGGACGGCATGACGGTGCTGCGCACCCTGCGGCAGACCGACCGGGAGACGCGGGTGCTGATCCTCTCCGCCCGCAGCGAGGTGGAGGACAAGGTCCAGGGGCTGGACGCCGGGGCCAACGACTATCTGGCAAAGCCCTTCCACTTGGCCGAGCTGGAGGCCCGCATCCGCAGCCTGACATTGCGGCAGTTCACCCAGCAGGATGTACTGCTGACCTGCGGAGACCTGAGCTTTGACACCCGCTCCCGCACCGCCGCCGTCAACGGGCAGACGCTGACGCTGACCCGCAAGGAAACGGGGATACTCGAATACCTGATGGTGCATCAGGGGCGGCCGGTGAGTCAGGAGGAGCTGATGGAGCACGTCTGGGACAACAGCGTGGACAGCTTCAGCAATTCCATTCGCGTCCACATCTCCGCCCTGCGCAAAAAGCTCCGCGCCGCGCTGGGCTATGACCCCATCCGCAACCGCATCGGCGAGGGCTATCTGATGGGAGGCGAGGAAGCATGAAGCGTCTTTCTTTGCAGTGGCGCATCACGCTGATGACCGTCCTGCTCATCGGCATCACCTGCGTGGCCATGAATTTGCTGCTGTGCTCCTCCGGTGTGTACTATATGGACACCATTGCGGACAGCTTACAGGGCGGCAGCACGGTGATCCTGAATGAGGACGGAGCGGCGAGCTTTGACCCGCAGCTCATAGCGCCCACTGCGGAGTTGACCATCGTCGTCGATGGGGCACAGGGGCGCTTCCGCACCACCAACTGGTATATCACGGCGGCGGTGACGATTCTAAGCGGCATTCTCGCTTACTTCGTCAGTGGACGCGCCCTCAAGCCCCTGCGCAGCTTTGCATCGCAGGTGGAGCAGGTGCAGCTGAACAATCTGGCGGATATGAGAATCGATGAGGACGCGCTGCCGGAGTTCAAGCAGCTGAGCCGCTCGTTCAACCAGATGCTGGAGCGGCTGAACAACGCCTTTGCCGCCCAGCGGCAGTTCACCGGCAATGCCGCCCACGAGCTGCGCACGCCGCTGGCGCTGATGCAGGCGCAGCTGGAGCTTTTCTCCGCAGAGCATCCCGATGTGCGGCCGGAGACTGCGGAGTTCCTCACGCTTTTGCGCGAGCAGACGGAGCGGCTGACACAGATGACCAAGACGCTGCTGGAGATGAGCAATTTGCAGCAGGTGGCGCGGAACGAGCAGCTCCAGCTCGCCCCCATGATCGAGGAGATCTTCACAGATCTTGCGCCGCTGGCGGAGCAGCGAAGCATCTCGCTGGAAGCGGAGGGCGACGCCGCTCTCACCGGCAGCGACGCGCTGATCTATCGTCTGCTCTTTAACCTGACGGAGAATGCCGTCAAATACAACCGTCCCGGCGGCTCGGTGCGGGTCGAGCTTGCGCAGGGGCAGGAAAAGTGCATCATTCGCGTTTCCGACACCGGCTGCGGCATTCCGGAGGAGTATCAGCGCAGTATCTTCCAGCCCTTCTTCCGGGTGGACAAATCCCGCAGCCGCGAGTACGGCGGCGCGGGACTGGGACTTTCTCTGGTGTGGGAGATCGCCGACCTCCACGGCGGCTCCGTTTGGGTGGAGGAAAGCTCGGACAAGGGCACGACCATTGCGGTGGAGCTGCCGGCAGGGACAGAAAGCGATTCTCTCAGCGTAGATATCCCATAACAGTCCTCGGCTGATTTATGGCGATCGTTTTTCAACCTCCACAACATTATCGCAGCAGCTCTCGATCAGTTCCCTGTCGTGGGTGAGCACGAGAATGGTTCTGCCGTTCCGCGCTTCGCTTTTCAGTTTTCCTGCGACGAGGCGCATATTCTGCCCGTCAAGGCCGCTGGTGGGCTCATCAAGAATCAGTATCCTGCGGCCGGAAAAGATGGCGCAGGCGATGGCAAGGCGCTGCTTCTGCCCGCCGGACAGGGCAGACGGGTGCGCGTCCCTGTACTCGTAAAGTCCAAACTCTTTGAGCAGGTTCCTTGCCCGGTCTTTGCTTTCTTCTGTCAATTCGGTATTCAGCAGCTCCTCCGCCACGCTTGCCGTGAAGAACTGCGTTGACATGTCGTTGCCGCAGTAATAGATCTCCCTGCGCCGGACTGCCGCTCTTGCTTTTTTCCCGTCTATCGGGATATGTCCCCTTGTCTGCTTCGCCAGCCCGCAGAGAATCTGCGCAAGGGTGGTTTTCCCCGCGCCGTTTTGCCCCGTTATGGCGGTCACCTTGCCCTCTGGAACGGACAGCGAAATATCCTCAAAAATAACTTCTTTGCGTATTCTTTTCGAGAGCCCTGCTGTCTTCAAGACGGCAGGGCTTTCGTCCAATACGGAGGGAGCGGGAGGGCACTTTCCCTCGTGCGGAGAACGCAGGCCCATACCTAAGATGTCCGCTTCCGGCAGAAGGAGCAAATCCTTCGGTGTATACTCGGCCGCTATTCTGCCGTCCCGCAGATACAAAAAGCGGTCTGCGATCCCCATCAGCCAGTCGATCCGATGCTCCGCGAGGAGCAGGGTAAAGCCCTGCTCCTTGAGCTGCCGGAGGGTCTGCGCAAGCTGCCGCGTCCCGGCGGCGTCGAGGTTGGCCGTCGGCTCGTCGCACACAAAGACCTTTGGCTTCATGGCATATACGGACGCAATGGCCGCCCGCTGCTTTTCTCCGCTTGAGAGGACGTCAACTGCCCTGTCTTTCAAACGGGACAGCTTCAACGCCTCTATGGCGGCGTCCGTCCTCTCCCGTATCTCCCGGGCGGACAGGCCGTAATTCTCGCAGGGAAAAGCCACCTCACCGGCAAGCTCGGAGGAAAAGAACTGGCTTTTTGGGTCCTGAAAAACGCTTCCCACCAAACGCCCGATCTCCCATGTGGAAAGCCTTGATATGTCCTTGCCGTCTATCCTCACGCTTCCGCTGAAGGCTCCGGGGTAATAGGACGGTGCAAGCCCGTTGACAAGCCTTGTCACGGTGGTCTTGCCGCAGCCGGAAAGCCCCGTCAGCACGACGCATTCGCCGCTTTTTACCGAAAGGGAGATGTCCTGCACGCCTCTGTCTGAGTTTTCGTATTGAAAAGAAGCGCGTGTAAGCTCGATCATGCCATGCTCCTTTCCAAAACCAAATAGGAAGCCGTGACCAGCGCACATGCGGCTGCCGCGATGTGATCCCGCGCCCCGATCCTTTTCTCATAATAGCTGCCGCGCACGCCCGGACGCTCCGCGCCCCTTGCAACAGCGGAAACGGAAAGCTGATCGGCAAGCTGCAATACCCGAAGGAGAAACGGAATCAGCACATACTCCATGCTCTGCACGGGATGTGCGAGCAGCTGCCCCGCCGCGGTCAGCCCTCGGTTTTTCATGGACCTGCCCACACCCTTTAGCTCCGTCCGCATGGTGGGGAAGAAGCGAAAGACCACAAGAAGCCCGAGAATGAACGGGGTGGGCATACGGAGGCGGGATAAAAACGCGGAGAGCATCCCCGGCGGCGTGGTGATCAGATCCCATGACACCAGAAAGATCGGTGACAGATTCCAGAACATCAGAACATAAAACTCCGAAAAGACCGGCATGTGCAGCCCGTGGAAGCGGATGCCGTACAGCAGCAGCGCCAGCAGCAGATAAAAGCAGCCATAGGACGCGGCAAGGCGGAAGCTCCGCTGTAAGACGAGATAAAGAAGCGCGCCGCCGGTCAGGATGCAGGTGAGCAGCACATTCCCGCCGATGGTTACTCCGGCAAAGACGCACAGCAGCGCCCACAGCTTGACCGGCACCGCAAAGGATGCGTCCGCTCTCATAGAACGCCGGCCTTCTGAAAATGCCTGCGGATCAGCCGACTGCCCACCATGCAGCCCAAAAAGCCCATCAGCGTCGTAAACAGCAGAATAAAGGCCAGCCAGCCGGGAGAGGTGTAGTAACGCACATAGGAATCGATATAGCTCTGCTCCATGCCGCTTGCCAGCGCAAAATCGTAGTAGGTGTCCCAGAAGAACCAGATGGGCAGCAGATTGACCCCGTTGTATAAAAGGCTCGCCACCGTCCAGGCGGCGGTCAGCCGTTTCGGTTTTTGGCAGGAGCCTTCCTTCCAGAGAATCGCCTCGCAGAGGATCCCCACGAGAACATAATAAGGCAGCAAGAACCAGTTTCCCATCAGCAGGAAAATCACACCGAGGATCGTCATATAGATCAGCGTCACAAAACGCTTTCCGATCCGGCTGACCATGAGCATATAGACCGGCGCGCAGAGGAACATGGTGATCCCCACCGACAGCACCATGCTGACAAAGTCGTTGGCCATGCAGACCATGTTGATAACGAGCTGGATCACGATCAGCACCGCCGAAAGCAGCACCGTGGTGATCACATCCCTGACAGACCATTTATTTGTTTCTTTCATAAACTCCTCCTTGTTTTCGACACTTTGTTTTCCAATATTGTACTCAGAATCCTGTTCCCTTCAGGTTTTTTCTACGCCGTCCACTCCAGGCTCTCGCTCTGGAGCTGCGCCATGTGGCGGAACAGGCCGTTCTTTTTCAGCAGCTCTGCCGGAGAACCCATCTCAACCACGCGGCCGCCGGAGAGCAGGACGATCTGGTCGGCGTTCATGACGGTACGCATGCGGTGCGCGATGATGAGCACCGTCTTATCCTTGATCAATCCGGACAATGCCGCCTGCACCGCCGTTTCGTTTTCCACGTCCAGCGAGGCCGTGGCCTCGTCCAGCAAAATCACCGGCGCGTCCTTCAAGATGGCGCGGGCAATGGAGATGCGCTGCCGCTCGCCGCCGGAGAGCCGGGAGCCGTTTTCCCCGATCAGGGTATGGTAGCCGTCCGGCAGCTTGGATACAAAGGCGTCGCACTGCGCCGCCTTCGCCGCCGCCAGCACCTCCTCGTCGGTGGCGTCCCGCTTGCCGAGGCGGATGTTTTCCATCACGGTGTCGGCAAACAGCACCACATCCTGAAATACGATGGCGTAGTTTTTCAGCAGTGCCTCGCCGTCCACCGTGGACACATCCACGCCGCCCAGCCGCACCGTTCCCTCCGCCGGGTCCCAGAAGCGGGCTGCCAGCTTGGCTGCCGTGGATTTGCCGCCGCCGGAGGGGCCCACCAGCGCCGTCACCTGCCCCTGCTTCGCTGTAAAGGAAACGTCTCTTAGCACATCCTCTTTTTCCCGGTAGGCAAAGGTCACATGCTCAAAGCGGATGTCGTAGCCATCGGGATCATATTCGGTCATACCGGTCATGCGCTTTTCGTTCTCGATCTCCTGCATACGCTCGATGCGCACCTCGCAGGCGAAAACCGCGGCCATGTTGGCAAACATGGAGCCGATGGGGTCATATACCCGGGTGGCGGCGATAAGGAACATCAGGAACGGGATCAGCGACAGGTCGCCGCGGCTCATGAGTGTCACCCCCGTGAGGACGGTGGTGGCGATGCCCAGCTTTAGGAAGGACTGTGCCGCCGTGACCACGGAGCCTGTGAACAGCTCGCCCCGGATGGTGTCCTGCTCCGCCTCGTCCAGCCTGCGGTTCAGATCGGCGATATACCGCGCCTTCTGGTTGCACGCCTTGATCTCCGGCGCGCACTCCAGCACCTCCTGCATGGCGTCGGTGGCCGCGCGGCGGGTGACGAGACCCTTTTTTATATGCCGCTTTTCCATGCGCCGGGAGAGATAGACCATCAGCAGCGACGCGGGCACCACCCACAAAAGAGCCAGCGCCATCCGCCAGTCGTAAAGCAGCATGCCTGCGGAAATCAGCGCCGTGGAGATGAGCGCGCCGTGCATGGCGGGGTAAAAGTGGGAGAAGGCCTTTTCCAGCGTCTCCGTATCCCCCATGATGGTGGTGGTCAGGTCGGTCAGGTCACGGTTTCCGAAGAAGGACAGTGGGAGCTGGCGCAGCACCTCCGCCAGCCGGATGCGGCGGTTGGCACTCTCCCGGTAGGTGGCTTCGTATAGGGCTTTGTACTGGATCAGAAAGGTCACAAAGAGCGCGGCGAGGGCAAGGACGCCCGCGACCAGAAAGCGCGTAAGCCCCGCCCTTGGGTCGGTGTCGTTTGTCAGTGCCTCTACGATGCCGGAGAGTGCCGTGGCCAGCACGCCTACGGGCAGCATTTTGCTGATGTTGACCAGTACGGACCAGAACACGGCGGCCACATAGTCTTTTGCGCCCTTCTCCGTCATGGCGTATTTTTTGCGGATGCGTTCGATCATGCGGCACCTCCTACCTTCCACTGCGCGGCCTTTTGGTATTCCTCCCACATAGCGGCGTATACGCCGCCCTTTTCAAGAAGCTCGTCGTGCTTTCCTTCCTCGGCGATCTCGCCGTCCCGGATGACGAGGATGCGATCCATGTTCCGCACCGTGGACAGGCGGTGGGCGATCATCAGCACGGTCTTGCCCTTCATCAGCGCCTCGAAGGCCTTTTGTATCTTCGCCTCGTTCTCGGGGTCTGCAAAGGAGCTGGCCTCATCCAGCACCACGATGGGCGCGTCCTTTAAGATCGCCCGCGCCAGCGCGATGCGCTGCATCTCGCCGCCGGAGAGGTACACGCCCTTGGCGCCGATCACAGCGTCCAGCCCGCCCGGCGTCTTTTCCAGAATATCGCCGCACTGGGCAAGCTGCGCCGCGTGTAATATCTCCGCCTCGGTGGCGTCCGGCCGGGCGGCGCGGATGTTGTCGCGGATGCTCTTCTTAAACAGGCGCACCTCCTGAAAGACAAAGGAGATCTGCTCCATCAGCTCCGCGGTGGGGATGCTGCGCACATCCCGTCCGCCCAGGAGCACCGCCCCTGCCTGCACATCGAAAAAGCGCGGGATCAGCCGGGCGATGGTGGTCTTGCCGCCGCCGGAGGGACCCACCAACGCCCACGCCTCCCCCTGCGGCAGATGGAAGCTCACATTCGTCAGCGCCGGCCTGTCTGCGCCGTCATAGGAAAAGGTGACATTCTCAAAGGAAATGCCGCTGTCTGCGGGCTTGCTTCCGCTGTCCGCCGCAGGCTCGGGAAGGGGCGACTCCTTCAATATCGCCTCCAGCTTGTTCACTGCCTCGGCGGCCTCCATCTGTGCGTTGACCGCGTACATCAGCCGCTCCATCATAAAGGCAAGCTGGGGCGCGAAGAAGATGTAAAACACCAGATCGGCCAGCACTGCCCAGCCGTCTGCCGCGCCGCCGATGAGAACCATTCCCAAGGGCATGAGAAACAGGAACATGGCGTTCAGCACCACCGTAAGCAGGGTGTAGGGCATACGGCACATCATGGCGTAGCCGCTGGCAAGGTCGCGGTAGCTGAGGATGGCGGCATGAAAGCTCTTGAAGGAGTAAACCGTCTGCTGGAACACCTTCACCACCGGGATGCCCCGGACATACTCTGTGGCCTCGGCGGAAATGCGCTCTCCTGCCCGCTGGTATTCCTCAAAGAACTTCATGCCCGTCCCGGTCATCATGCTCATCAGGCAGACAAGCCCGATGACCATGGGGATCAGGCAGGCAAGCCCCATGCGCCAGTCAAAGACGAAGAGCAGTCCCACCGCCAGTATCGGCGTTACGATCCCGCCCACCGCGTCGGGGATGGTATGGGCAAGGAGCGTTTCTGTCAGCGCCGCGTTGTCGTCGATCTGCTTGCGAAGCCGCCCCGTGAGGTTGGCGTTAAAGTATCCCAGCGGCAGGTCAATGAGATGGGCGACCGCCGCCTTTCGCATATTCGTCGCCACCCGGAAGGCCGCAAGGTGCGTACACATAAGTCCGGCGAAATAGATCGCCGCGCTCAGAAGCGCCGCCGCCAGCGCATACCAGCCGTAGCGGGCAAGCCCTGCCGGAACGCCGCCTCCCGGCGTTAAAATGCCTCTGGCCGCGTACCAGACAAAGACAAACGGGAAAATGCCGACTGCCGCCGAAACGCCGGACAGCCCGCAGCCCAAGACGGACAGCCACTTATGCCCTCCGGCGTATTCCAGCAGCCTGCCCAGCACCGGCGGCTGCTTTTCTTTTTTCTGTTTGCTCATATTCCGTGTTCCTTTCTTAAAATATATAGGTTTGTTGGAGGATGCGCCGCATCGGTTAGAGGCAACTAACCGACAGTTATTTTTTTAAGGCTCATTCGAGCCTTAAAAGTCCGCTCCAGCCGGAGTGGAAAAAGATAGCCAGTTCATCGACATATTTCATGGCTTCCTCTCTCGGCATATCGTGGACGATGGTTTCACACACCGCCGTAAAGTAAGCTCTTGTGATCATGTGATGAAGCTGACGGGTCATGCTCCCGGAGAGCATGCCGTTTTTTCTGAGGAGGGCGTAGTATTCTTCGGATCGATCGACCTCCAGATCCACCAGCACCTCGATGAAATCCGCATAGCCCGTTCCCTCCGCCCGGCAGAGAATCAGCTTGAATTCGTCGAAATGGTCGTACATGAACGCGACAAGCTCATGCAGGTGCTGGGTGGAAAGCTCCAGACTGTCTTTTGCTCTCCCCTCCGGGATAAGGTCAAAATAATCGTCCTGTGCTGCCTTGAAGCGGGTGAGCAGCTCCTTTGCGGTCTCGCCCACAAGATCTTCAAACAGAGCGGTCTTATCCGGGTAGTAGCCGTAGAATGCACCCTTCGTGAAGCCTGCCTCCGCGACGATTTTATTTAGAGATGCGTCCTTGAAGCCTTTTTCCAGAAATTCCTGCTTTCCTGCTTCCAGAAGATCTGCTGCCAGTTTCTCATTTACAGGTCTCATATGATTGTCTCCTTTATTCTTAATCGATATACTGTTTTCTTGCCTTCCGGATTTCGGTTCCGCATTCTGCTGCCTGCACAGTAAATGCCATTGCAAAATCCTGAAGTTTTACTTTATTTTCTTCCAACTGTTCTTCTCCACAGCTGTTGCTTCCAAGTCCTGACTGGCGA
>OHLF01000590.1_pt1 | contig 10849 bp, 10 predicted proteins | sample 1569001 | NCBI WGS metagenome assembly OHLF01 (sample SAMEA3879541, study PRJEB24766) | human gut metagenome | biome: human-associated habitat; feature: feces | place: USA | collected 1985/1987
TTATAACCATCTTTTTCCCAATTACTAACAGTTTGTCTCGAAACAATCATTTTATTTGCAACATCATCTTGAGTTAATCCTTTTTCTATTCTTTTATCTCTAACTAACTTATTATAATTTGTCTTCTTTTTCATACAATCCCCATAACATTAGTATAATAATTTAAGTTTAAAAAAGCAAATAGTAAGTGTAAAATTTATAAAAAAAGCCTCAATCTATATTTGCATATAGACTGAAGCGTTAACCAAATTTATCGGCAGCGCTCGCAAAGAGTTTACGAGTAACTTTCTTTTTATTATGTGTAAGACTTTTTCATACATACTTAATATAGCATATTTTTTACTAGTTATCTTTTTTAAATAAATTTTTAATCTTTGTCCATAAAGATGTTTTAGTTTCTTTAGTAGTGGTTTCTTTAACAGTATTTTTTTGTTTTTCACCATCGACTACAATAATAAACTTAGTTTCATCATTATTACTTAAATGTTTATCTTCAATAGTTTTATATTCTTTAGCAAGTTTATTAAGTTCATTTAATCTTATTTCATACTCTTTAACATTATTATTAACAAGACTAGTTATAGCACTAATACCTTCATTATTATATTTAGTAATACCATTATTTAATAATGATGCACCGTTATCAAGTTTTGTAATAGCATTTAAAAGGTCAGTTAATGAATTTTTTGTACTTTCTAATGCTGCATTTTTAACTTTGTTTGCCACAGTAGTTGCTACATTTTCAGAAACACTTCCGGCAACAGATTTAGCAACATAAGTAGAAATATTTGTACTTACATCTTTTGCAGATACCTGGCTTGCATTAACTACTATACCAAGTATGGTTAAAGTATCTTTATGAGTATAAGCAAATACTTTTTCTTCATCAGTAAGTTCTATATTATTTTGCATTTTAGTCATTATAGTTAAATAAGTATTCGCACTTTCTTCTTCATTAATTGAGGCTAAATAATTTAGAATAGCCTTTTTAACAGAGTTTGTAACAATAGTATTTACATTTTCATCCTTTGAACCTATTACATTACCATTTTCATCAGTAATAATATTTTCTTTCATTTGATTTAATGTACTATTTATGGCAGTTTCTTTGATATAGGAAACTTCACTACTTGTAAGTGCCTCTGAAGAACTATCTAAAGCCGAAAGTGAAGTATTTAAAGTATTTTTTAATAATGTTAAACCATCACTAAGTTCTTTTGAGCCTTCGTTTATTTTATCGATTCCCTCTTGAAGATCACCTACTTTATCATAGATAGTACTTATTTTAGAAAGATTAAAGTTTCCATCACTTATAAGTTTATTTGAAACTATGTTATACATTGTTGGAACCTCAAATTTAGTGGTATCATAAGTAATAACTAAACTATCTAAATTAATTTCATTTATATTAAGGCTTTCTCTAAGTCCTGGAATTGAAAGGCCCACAATTACATCTTTATTACCATTTGAAACAACTTTACCATTATTTATTGTTACGTTTTTGTTATAAGTACTATCTAGCATGGTACCATACATAATCATAAATGGTGTATAAATATTTGCACTTTTTCCATTAACATTAATAGCTTTTTTTGAACTATTTTTATAATTAATAGTAATTTCTACTTTACCACTTTTACCTAAAATGTCTTTGGCACTTTCTTTTTTACCATTTAATTTATAAGTTATATTCATAGAAATTGGTAAGTTTTTTTGATATTTACCTTCATAATAAATATTATTTCCATTACTCATCCAAGTTAGATTATTTTTATCAAGTGTATAAGGTTCATTACCATTTTTATTTATAATATTTTCTAAAGTAGAATAATCTATAATTTCATTTTTACCTTCATTATTTTTAAGTATTTCTGAAACTATGATATTTTTTGTTTCACCATTATTATTTAAATGGGCATAAACCGTTTCATCTTTAGTAAGGGCATTTGCATTTAAAGGTAAACTAATTAGTAAACTTAAAAGTGCTGCACTTACTATTTTTTTATTTTTAATATTTTTCATATTATCAATTCCTTTCTTTCTAAATATTAATTTATCAAATGTAAGAAGTACTGTTGGAAGTGCTAAAATTACAACAGACATACTTATAAGGGCTCCCCTTGAAATTAATGTACAAAGTGATGAGATCATTTCAAGTTTAGAGTAAATGCCAACGCCAAATGTTGCAGCGAAGAAGCATAAACCACTTATAAGAATTGAGGATGTGCAGTAATTAAGAGTTTCTTCCATAGCTTTTTTCTTATCCATATTTTTTCTTTTTTCTCTATAAGTTGTAGTTAAAAGTATAGCATAATCAATTGTTGCACCAAGCTCTATAGTACCAAGTACAATCGGAGCAACAAATGGAAGTGTAACACCACCAAAGTATGCAATACTCATATTTATAAATATAGCAGCTTCAATTGAAATAATTAGTAAAAGTGGAAGAGCAAATGCTTTTAAACAAATAACTAATATTATAAATACACATATTATGCTTGAATAATTAACATTATTAAAATCGGTATCGCTTATTTTTATTAAATCTTTCATAAGTGGACCTTCACCCGCAACTATAGCAGTTTTATCATATTTTTTAACAATATCATTTACTAATGTAATTTGATTATTTATTTCATCACTTGCAACTTCGTAGATGCTATTTACAAGTACCATTTGATATTTACCACTTTTAAAAATTTTAAGAAGTTCATCTGGAATAACATTTTCAGATAATCCCAACTTTTCAAATTCAGAAAGTGATAAAGCAAAATCAATACCTGGGATATTTTTAATCTCTTTAATCATATTTGTAACATCACTTGTTTTAACGTTACTATCTAATATAATCATTTCTGGACTTACAATATTAAATTTATCTTTTAACTCTTTATTTGCGCTAATACTTTCAAGCGTTTCCGGAAGAGTTTTATCCATTTTATAATAAACATCTATTTTAGAATATGCTAGATAAGCCGGTATAATTAAAAGTACAAATATAATAAATATTACTTTATAACTTTTAACTATAAAATGATTTAATTTATCAAATACTAAATTTACTTTTTTATGTTTAGTTTTTTCTATATACTTATCAAATGTAAGAATGAGTGCTGGAAATAAAAGTAGTGTTGAAATAAGACCAATTAATACACCTTTTGCCATTACAATACCTAAGTCTTTTCCAAGTGTTAAACTCATAGTGCATAGTACCAAGAAACCTGCAATTGTTGTTAAACTACTACCAATAACAGAGGTAAATGTTTCTTCGATAGCACTAGACATTGCTTCTTCTTTAGATTTATATAATTCTTTTTTCTTTTCAAAACAATTATATAAGAATATTGAAAAGTCTGTTGTTACACCAAGTTGTAAAACTGCCACTAAAGCTTTTGTAATATAAGAGATTTCTCCGAAAAAGATATTTGTTCCCATATTTATTAAAATTGCTATTCCAATATTTGCAAGAAGTAAAACTGGAACTAAATATGAATCAAGTGATAACTCAAGTACTAAAGCACATAATATTACTGCAATAATAATATAAATAACTATTTCTTCATTAGATAAATTCATTGTATCAAGTACCATTGAACTCATTCCACCAAGTTTTATTTTATCACTAGTAATATTTCTAATTTTCTTAACTGCATTTATGGTTTCTTCAGAGGAAGTACCACCAGCAAAAGTAATTAAGAAAATATCTTCATCATCACTATGTAAATATTTTGTAACACTTTCAGGAAGCATATCAATAGGAATTACACCTACTGCATCATAAAGAGATACAACCTTATTAACTCCTTTCACATTTTTAATTTTATCCTCAATATTCATTATTTCTTTTGAGGACATATTTTTTGCTACTGCAATAGAATATGAACCCATTTCAAAATCATCAGTTAATATGTTTTGACCTTTAATAGTTTCTATATCCTCAGGTAAATAAACTAAAATATCATAATTTACTTTAGTTAAATTCATGCCTATAAATGATAAAACCATTAAAATACCTGTTATTATTAAAATTAGATTTTTATGTTCACATATTTTATTTGCAAACTTTTTCATATATATCTTTCCTTTCACACAAAACATTTTATTACAATAGTTATAAAAATAACACATACATATACTTAAGATTGTATGTTAAACAACATTTTATTATATTATGTATATTTTTAACCAACATTTTGTTATTTATCTTTTATTTTGATTAATAAAATGATATAATTTAGTTGGTGAGAAAAATGGAAAAGAAAAAAGATTTAAGAGTTATTAAAACTAAAAAAATGATATATACCGCTTTAGTGGAACTTATGAAAGAAAAAACATTCGAAGAAATTAAAGTATCTGATATATGTGAAAAAGCTTTAATTAATAGATCTACATTTTATGCTCATTACGAAGATAAATATGAACTTTTAATTGATTTCATTAAAGATTTAAAAGAGGAATTTTCACAAAAACTAGAAAATAATAAAGCCCTAAATATAAAAGAATATTATCTTGAATTAATTAAAATATTTTTAAATCATGTTGAGGATAAAAAAGATATATACTCCTCGATTATGATTCATAATAGAAATAGTATAATGATGGATATTTTACTAAGTGCAATTAATGATGATATTTTAAAGAAAAATTTAGTGATGGAATTCCTGCCGAAATTATTGCAAAATTTTATGTAGGTGGAGTTTTAAATCTAGGATTTGAATATTTAAATTCTAATGGTAAATATTCTAAAGAAGATATTATCTCTTATATTGATAAACTTATTAAAGATGAAAAATAAAAAATGCTACCTAAAGTAACATTTTTTTATTCTTCATATTCTTTTACGCGAGTATTAACTCCATTTATAACTTTATATTCTCTATGAATATTTTTATTTATTTTATGAAGTATTCCTTTTTCTAAATCAACACCTAGTATCTCACTTATTCCTAAAAGATAAATTGCAACATCCGCAAGTTCTTCACCTAAATCATTCTTTTTTTTACGATATGCTTCATAGGCTTCAGCCATTTATCCATACGCTAAACAAAATTCTTTAGAAATATCAGTTACATTAAATCCTTTATTAACTTTATTTTCGTAAACCTTCTTTTGAAGTTCTTTTAAATCTACCATTTTTACCTCCGTATAAACAATTATAACACGATTTACATATTTTTCTATAAATTTGTAGCATATTTTGTCTTGTTTTGTCGAATCGCTTGCAATGCTAAATTATGTATGTATAATAACTACTTGAACGTGCAGGAATGGCGTTACCTTTCCAACAGTCCAGAGGGTTTTGGGTGTAATTTTGCATCTTTGATTTCAATGGAGAGGAGGAATGTGTGTGAAAAAGAGAACGTATGAAAAATTACTTATCTGTATCATATTATTTTGCTTGGTTGTAACAAATCAAGACAAAATAAGAAGCGTCATCCGTAGTATAATAGAATTCATCATTTGCTTATTACAACTTTTGATTTCTAGTATATAGGATAACGCTATCTTTGCAAAAACTTAGGTAACGTGATATCTTGCACGTTCCTTAATATTAATATAACATTTATTTATATGTTTATGCAAGATGTTTATCTTATATTTTTCATAAATTATTTTTATAAAAAAATAGACTAACTACTAGCCTATTTTAAGAGTTTAACAATTTCGTTAACATTCTTTTTAAAGATAATTGTATCAATAATATTACTTATTGCATAAACCATAATTACTATACCAACATAAGTTGTAATTACTTCACTTCCAACACCTGGATTTACAATAATATAAACACCACATATAATTCCAAGAAGTGAGCAAATAAATAATATTAACCAATTTTTGTAATTAACACTACTTAAATTAATTGAAATTCTTAAATCTAAAGCAGATTTAACTACCATAGAAATTCCTACGACAATTGGAAATAATGTTTTAACAATATCAGGATTTATTAACATTATGATACCCATTAAAAGTTCTAAAACTCCTAAAGTTAAGAATCCCGAAAAAAATATACTATTATCTTTTTCAATTATAAAATAAAGTCCATTAAGTATTAAGAAAATTGCGATTATATATGTAACTACTGAAAAAGATACTGATGGATAAATCATAAAAATAAGTCCTAAAATAAACATTAAAACTGAAAGTACAATCGAAGAGTTTAAGAATTTATTAAATTTCTCTAACATATTACTCCTTTCTACTATTTAAATTATACAAATATTTTAGAAATATGTAAATAAACAAAAAGCATAAATTTGTCTTTTAATTTACACTTTTTAAATAACTTGCCATATGTTTTCCCCAATTTTGGAAAAATGGTACTTTAGGATGTACTCCATCCGCGGAAAATGAATTTACTCTATCTGCTAAATAAACACCATTTTCTAAAAATTGAATACCTAACTCTTTTGCTAGATTTTTTAAAGCATCATTATACATAGGTTGATATGTAAATGATGGATCATTTGCAGTAGCATAATCACTAACAGGAAGTACAGAATTTACAATTATTTTTGTATTTGGAAGTTCACTTTGTATTTTCATTATTGCTTCACGATATTTTGCAATCCAACCATCAACATTACTTGTCCAACTTTTTATATCATTTGCTCCATAGGCTAAAAATAGAAAGCTAGGATTATACGCTTTTACTTTTTCTAAATCAGCGCTCATAGTATCTATTCTTCTTCCCCTGTGCCAAACAACATTTTCTTTATTTAATACACCGTAACAATCAAGTCCCTCAGCCATAGAATCACCTACTGCCATTGCATGTTTCTCATTAAATATTATTTTTGTTTCCTCAAGGGTAATATCCTCAATTGAAAATTCGTCTTGAACATAAGAAGTATTAACTATAGAATTAGGCTTTTCCACTGGTGTTGTATTATTTTGTACTGGTTTATCTTCAGTAGTATTATTTTCAGTAACTTTATTATCCACTATATTATTTTCCACTATATTTGTTCCATTATTACTAACAATAGAGTTTACATTAGTATTATTAGTCACTTTAAAAGCAAAGCTTTTAAAAATAATATAGGAAAGCAAAATAATAGTTATTAAAATTATTAAAGTATACATAACAACATATTTTTGTTTTAACTTTATCCTTCTATTCATCATTTCATCCTTACATATTAAGTTTAATCTAAATAAAGAAAAAAAGCAATAACTTTGCCTTTTTCTTTACATTATTTTACTTACTTAAATTTAAGAAACTATCTTTTAATTTTTCCCCATTTTGGTTGTCCATTGCAAGTATAACTAAATCGCCAACACTTTCAACATAAACATTTTCTTCATCAACAGAAACACATACCCATTTATTAGGATCAACTTTTTCTTTGATTTCTTTTTTTGCTTTTTCAGCATCAGATGCACTATTAAGTCTAATTAGTACTACTGAATGAGCTACCGAAGACATTATTGGTTCACTTGCAAGGGCCTCTTTGAAAGAAAATGACACATCTCCTAAATAAAATGGTGTATTTTCACTATTTAGTTCTACAGTTTCCATATCCTCATGAGAAACTCCAGCTCCATCATAAACCTTTGTCATTAAATCAGAAAGTGATCCCCCAACATTTTTTTCAGTTTTACCACAACCTGCTAAAAATAATATTCCAATAAAAACTAATAATAAACTTAAAACTTTTTTCATAAACTACCTTCCTTTCTCTACTTTAAAGTAAAACTATTATTAATTATAACATTACTATAAATAAACAAAACATCTTCATTTCCAGATAAATTTAATACACTTTCTAAATACTTACTGCCAATATATCTTAAATCAACCATTGTAATTTTAGAATATTTTTCAATTAAAAGTGGTGCTAAACTACTTCCAAAGGAATCTCTAAACATAACAAGCTCTTTTCCTGAGGTATTTGAACTATTTTCAAGTGTTAATAAAGCTGTTGCTCCAGATAAGTAAATATCATAACTATCAATATTATTTAAATTACTTTCTTTATAAACTTTTTCATAACCTTTTTTCTCATAATTATATACTTTAGTATTTCTAATTATATCACTATCTAAATAGGTTATTTTATCTGGTTTTATGCTAGTAACTGTTTTACTATATAATGCTCCATAAAATGGATAATACTCTTTTGAGGTATAGTATGACTCTAATTTAGAAAGTCCCATATTCTCACAAATATTATTTGCTACACCAATTATTTTATCTTGTGACCAATGAATATCAGTTCTATAATATGATGATAAATCTAAATTATTTTTTATATCAATCCATTTATAATTACTAGGTAATCCATTTTTTAAATTACCCTCAATAGTATTATACTCTATTTTAGGAATTTTTTCATCATTTAAATAATAATTTTTATCGGGTATGTAAACAAAATATTTATTTTGACTAGTTAAATAAGTTTTATCAATATAATTTATTTTGTCAAGTAAATGTCTAATACTTTTAACATTTACCTTTGTATCTATTTGATATAATATATTATCTTTTTCGTAAATACCATTATTTTCTTTCATAAACATTGTTTTTTTCAAAGTGTTTCCCTTAATAGTTTTAAATTCATCTCTAAAAGGAATTTGATCAGTTACATAAGTATCAAGCTTATTAAAATAATTTCCATTAAGTAATGAAGTAATAGAAATTTTAGGTTTACTTGCAAGACGTCTTCTTTCTTTTTCTGATATAAGATCATCTTTTTTTATTTGACATAGTAAAAATGATGTTAACAAGAAAAATATAAATGTTAGTGTTATTATTCTATTTTTCATAAAAGTCCTTTCTAAAATCTAAAGTATAAAAATGAGTTTGAGGATGCATCTACAATAAAGGCTGTACTAAGTACTAATAGTCCTATTAAAACTATAGGTTCAACAATACTTATAACTATATTTAGATTTTTATTTTTTTTACATTTATTAATTATATTTTTTAATTTATCAAATAAGCCCATTATAAATACCCTCCTTATTAATTATAGCAAAAAAACTATTCTAATGCAATTTAGAATAGTCTTAAATTAAAACCAAATATTTTTAACATTAACACTTGTACTTTCCGGAATTGGATTTGGAAGTTCAAAATTAACTAAAATTGGTATTTTAAATCCTACCCCGAAGGCAAAAGCTGAACCTGGTGATAACGATTTAATTTGCTCAATATTAGCCATTGATACATTGGTGCTCATTGTTCTTACAATCTCTAAGTCTGCTGGATGAAATACTCTGAATACTATAAAGTTTGCACATTGACTTAAAGAAGTTGTAGAAAGTTCACTAGGTCTTTGCGTAATAAATGTAAGAAGTGTTCCATATTTTCTTCCTTCTTTAGTAATTCTATCAAATATGTTATAGCCAATTATATTTATATCATTATCATTTTGTACATATCTATGGGCTTCTTCCAAAATAATATTGAATGACAAACTACCTCTTTTTTCTAATGAAGTTGTATAATTAAATAAAAGCTTACTATATATTTTAGTTAGTACTTTAGCAAAATCGTCATCAATATCACTTAAATCTATATTTACTAAATTATTTTTAATAAACATATCTCTTACAAATTCTTCTTTTCCAATATACTCATCAACATTAAATATGTGTTTGGTATCACTATTTATTATACTTTGAAGTCTTGTTTTTAAAATATTCATCTCTTTATAAATTATATCATTATTAATGGTTCCTTCACTAATAAGAGAAAACTCTAGAGCACTATATAAATCTTCAAGAGAATAACACATAGCATCTACAATATCTATGCTTTCTAAATCTATATTTTCAAATTGTTGTAAAAACTTCATGACTTCGAAAATTGCATTCATTTTTCCAGAATCATCAATTAACAAACATTGCCTAAATGTTCTGTCATAACCTGGTTGATGTATGGTTGAATCAAGATTTAAATCTTCAGTGTTATAATGAGTTAAAACTGCAATTACTTGGTCCCTGATAGTACTTGATGATCTTCCACTTGTTAATATATCCATTAAACACTTAGCTATAATATCGTTTTTATATCTTTTAATTTCTGGGGTATTACTTTTAAATATTTTAACTAATTTTAATGATTTTTTTAAAACTGGTAATTGATCTGGACTAGAAACTCGAAGTAATAATGCTAAATCATCAACGTCTAAAAACCATGCTGGAAATTTAAGTTGATATTCTTTGCCATTTTTAGAATTTCCCGAAAAACTAGCAAAATTTAATCCTAGATTATTTATATTTTTAAATGTTTCAACGTATTCACCATAAGCATCAAATAAAACTATGTGAGAATTTATAGGTTTGTTTATAAAAAATAAATTTTGAAGCATTCTTGCTACTCCACAGGATTTACCTGAACCAGTATTACCAATGATTGCTAAGTGATTGGCAAATATATCATTTAATGGTACTGATACATTGAATGTTTTATATATTGAAGACGTTCCAAGTAATAAATTTTCTTTTTGAATTTCACTTTTTCCGATAATAAGTTCTAGTTCATCTTTATTTATAACTCTAACTGGGGCTATACCACTAGGTTTCTTAATTATACCAGCATTAAACACATTATTTATTATTTCACCAACTAAAAGTATTTTGGCTTCTACTTCATCTATATATGTTACTTCACCCACTATTCTTCTGCTATCTTCTAAAAAAATAACATGACATCCAATTAAACTAGATATTGCTTTACCAGAAGTATTTTCAATAGTAACTTCATTATTATTTATTCTTTTTATCTTACCAAACATAACAACCATTCCTATTCTTTATTTAAGTATAACATTTATTCTAAAAATTAACAATTATTTTATGCAAATACCTTGCATTATGAATAACTTTTTGATATAAT
>OHLF01000599.1_pt1 | contig 10738 bp, 11 predicted proteins | sample 1569001 | NCBI WGS metagenome assembly OHLF01 (sample SAMEA3879541, study PRJEB24766) | human gut metagenome | biome: human-associated habitat; feature: feces | place: USA | collected 1985/1987
GTGTAAACAGTCATAATAAAATCCTTTCTGAAATCAATTGATACAGACAACAGCCTTCTGCAAAAAGCGCAGATACAGCAAAAAGGCTTTTCCGTGAGAAGAACGCCCGGGATTATATATGCCCAGGTACGGCAGCATCAAACAGAGAAAGCTGCTGATACTGTTCCGGATGGGAAACCTCCCAGTTGGAGGCGGCTTCCTCTCCCGTGAGCTGCCGGGTCAGAAATTGCTGTTCCAGCCGCATGTGATACATCATTTTTCCCTCGCAGGTGATAAAATATTTGGCGCGTTTCAGCACCACACCGATCTTTTTCAGGTCTCCATCCGGTTTTCCGCGCTTGAAACTCTGCTCGTACTCGGCGCCGTCACGGCGCACATGCACAACCAGCCATTCGCTCAGCGCGTTTACAACGCTGGCGCCGACGCCGTGCAGACCGCCAGCCACTTTGTAGCCGGAATCCTCGCCGCCAAACTTGCCGCCGGCATGCAACACGGTATACACGACCGTGACAGCCGGGATGCCCAGTTTGGGCTGGATATCCACCGGGATACCGCGGCCGTTATCACTGACTTCAATGATATTGCCCGGCTTGATGGTCACTTCAATATGGGTGCAGTACCCGGCCAGAGCTTCATCGATGGAGTTATCCACGATTTCATAAACCAGATGATGCAGACCGGAAGGGCCTGTGGAACCGATATACATGCCGGGGCGCTTGCGCACAGCTTCCAGCCCTTCCAGGACCTGGATCTGCGCGCCGCCGTACTCATGGTCGGTCGCCGTTTCGCGGTTGGTTTCGGTGATGATTTCTTCTGACATGAACTTTCCTCCCATTTCTTACGAGGTGCGGGGATTTCGGCAGCTTTTTTTAAAAACTTAAACCGGCATTTCTGCCGTTATCAGGGTAAAACCTGCCCTTTGGTATATCTGGGGTGCATTTTTGTATCTGTAAAAATTATAGACGCTTTTTTGTCCGCCTAACGTTTTTCTGCAGTTTTACTGCCCCATATCAAACTTTGCCGCGCGGTTGCGGATGGCGGCGGTGGATATCTGGGTAATATAAACCGTATCATCGGGGAAATCTGTCAGGACAAAGCTTTTTGGCATACTGCCGCTCACATCCACAACAGCCCCTTCCTGCTGGGCATGCCGCAGGAATTCATCGGTGATCTTTGCCTTCTGGCCCGCATCGGTTGCGGTATCCAGGTCAAACACCCCGATGACGTCCCGCGTATTTACGATAAAATCCTGACCTAAGTGAAGATACATGATAATTAGTAATGAGAAATTAGGAATTGGAGGCAGAACAAACTGCCGGGTTTGTCTTTTGGGGATCACGGTTCAGGAATGGGATGGCACTCTACGCCGCCCTTTGGTCGTCTTAAAATTCAGAAATTTTATTTCCGCATCGCGTCAATTTTTGCAATGTTTTCATTTTGAACTTTGCATTCATCAGCACTTATTTTAAGACTGCGTTTTACTTTTAGTTTTCTATTATTATAAAGATGATTAAAAGTTTTTTCCGGTTCCCTTTTTTTCAAAAAAGGGAACAAAATCCCCCGTAAAGCAAAACCTCAACCCTCCCGCACGGTTCCGTGGTCCACAAAGACCAGCTTGCCGTTGGTTCGGGCAAAGGCGGCGGAATCGCAGGTGGTCACAAATGTCTGCTTGTCCTCAATGCGGGTCAATAGATACGTCTGGCGTGCGTCATCCAATTCACTGAGCACATCATCCAGCAGCATCACCGGATGTTCGCCCAGCACCTCGCCCGCCACGCTGGCTTCCGCCAGCTTCATGCTCAGCACCGCACTGCGCTGCTGGCCCTGGCTGCCATAAATTTTTCCCGGCTGGCCGTCAATTAAAATTTCCAGGTCCTCGCGGTGGGGCCCCGTCAGGCAAAAGCCTGCCCGCAGCTCGGTGTTTTTCACCTCGCGCAGCTTGGCCGCCAGCGCTTCCGGGCTGCCCGGATCGCAGCAGGGGCAGTATTGGATCTCCAACTTTTCTGCCCCGCTGGAAATATCACGGTAGTTCGCCGCTGCCGCCGGGGCCAGCTGGTCCAGATACCCCGCACGCCGCCGCATGACTTCGCAGCCATAGGTCACAAGCGCTTCGTTGTAGGTTTCCAGCAGAACATCCCCGCCGGGGGTGATGTCATACGCTTTCAGCAACGCATTTTTCTGCGCTACCACGCGTAAATACCGCCGTTCCGCCGCCAGGTAGCCGGGGTACAGCTGGCAGAGCGCGGCATCCAGGAAATGCCGCCGCCCTTCCGGCCCGCCTTTGACCAGGCTCAGATGGTTGGGGTCAAACGCCACCGCCGTAAAAGTTCCTGCGATCGAAGCAGCTCTTCCGCGGTCGGCTCCGTTCAGACGTACCGTCCGGCCGGGGCGCTGGGTTCCTTTGGCGCCAACGGTCAACCGTATTTCCTGGGGGCGGTCTCCCGCTTCAAATGCGGCCTCCAGCACGGCAAAGTCAGCGCCGCGCCGGATCAGCTCGGCGTCCTTTGCCCCACGGAAGCTTTTGCCCCCGGTCAGCAGCCAGACAGCTTCCAACAGGTTGGTTTTGCCCTGCCCGTTTGCCCCGCACAGAACCGTCAACTGCGGGGCGGGTTCCAAAACAGCGGCGGATAAATTGCGATAATCCGTCACCGCAAGGCGGTTCAGCCGCATCAGCAGCCCTCCGCGATCTGAACCTGGCGGCCTTCCAGCTCCACCACATCGCCCGGCACGCATTTTTTACCGCGCATGGTGCAGGGTTCCCCGTTCAGCTTCACTTCTCCGCCCTGGATCAGCTCCTTGGCTTCGCCGCCCGTTTCACACAGGCCGGCAAATTTCAGCAGAGCATCCAATTTGATAAATTCCGTGTGGATTCGTACTTTTTCCATCGTATCAGCCTTCATTCTTAAAGCGTACCGGCAGCACCAGGTAAATAAAGTCTTCGCCCTCCACCGGCAGGACCTTTACCGGGCTCAAGGGGCCGTTGATCTCCAGGCGCAGCTTTTCGCACTTGGAATAGCGCAGCGCATCCAGCAGGTAGCGGTTGTTGAACCCGATTTCCATGGAATCGCCTTCCATGCTTTCCGGCGTAAACTCATCCACCACCTTGCCCAGCGGGGTCTGGCAGCGCACAGTTACTTTATCCGGTGCAAAATTGATGCGCAGCGGGTTCTTCAAGCGATCAGTAATAATCAAAGAAGCACGTTCCAGCGTATCAATAAAGCTCTTGCAGTCGATCACGACCTTGGTGCGGCTCTCTTTGGGAATCACGCTCTCATAATTCAGGAACTCGCCTTCGATCAACCGGCTCATGATGGTGTAGCCGTTGGTAGTGAACACCACATAGCGGCGGTTTGCATCAATTTTGACCGGTTCGTCCGGCCCGCCGGTGATTTTCAGCAGCTCCTGCAGCGTTTTTGCCGGAATGATAATGCGGATATCGCGGGTGCATTCCACATCCCGCTTAATGATGGCCAGGCGGTAACCGTCCAGAGCCACAACCGTCAGGCGGCCCGGCTCGATCACGAACAATTCACCGGTGTGTGCGGGCTTCTTATCTTCCACAGCGACCGCATAGATGGTCTTTTCGATCAGCTCGCGCATCATCGAAGTCGGAATGGTCATGGTATTTTCGGCTGCCGTGTTGGGCAGGCTGGGGTAATCGCTCGCGTTCATGGCGGGGATCTCAAACTCTGCCACGCCGCCAGAAATAATTGCCATACCTTCGTTATTCAGCTCCACCGATACGGTGCCGGACGGCATACGGCTGACCATGGAGCCAAACAGCTTTGCTTCCAAAACCGTCTCGCCGGGTACCTGAACATTGCACTCAATGTTGGTGGTGATGCCCATTTCCATATCGTAGCCGGTCAGCGTCAGCTGGAACCCTTCGGCTTTCAGGTAAATGCCCTCCAGCACGGGGATCGCCGCGCGGTTGGTGATGGCGCGGGAAACGCCGTCGATCGCAGCAGACAGCAGCGACTTGTCACATTCAAACTTCAATGTTGTCACCTCGTATATAATCACTAAACTTACAGAAAACCGTGAAGGGTTGTAGCCTGGCAGACGGTTCAGAAATCTGAAGTATCCGTTTTGTATAATCCTTATTTGCTGATGGGCCTGACGGTGCAGAAAACGTAAAATGTCAGGGTAAACTAGATACTTTGATAGTCATAGTAGTAGGCTACGTTGAATCTGTGGAAAAGCCTGAAACCGCTGATTCCGAAGCAATTTTTGAGGACCTGGCTTTCCGCAAAACCTTGTGGAAAGAAAAATCTCAGATGTGGAAAACCTGACCTTTCAACCCGCTCTGTGGAAAACCTGTGTTAATTGTTGAAAAATCAGTTGAAAATGTTGAAAGTGGAAAACTGCTGTCGGAACCCGGAATATCCGTTTTGAAAACCCGGAAAGAGATGGCATGTTCTGCATATTCATGCATAAACATGCAAAACGCCGGGCGTTTCATTGTCAACCTGCAGCATGCATCAGGTACGGATGTTCTTCATGATGTCGTCCACGGTCTCCTTCAGGTGGCGGTCCTTGCCGATGTTCTTCTCCATCGTATTGATGGAGTACACAACGGTGGAATGGTCACGCTGGAATTCGGAACCGATGGCTTCCATGCTCATACCGGTGATCTCGCGGATGATATACATCGACATCTGGCGGGCGGCACTCACATTGGCGCTGCGCTTTTTCCCGCGGATGTCGGAGGGAATCACATTATAGGTGCGCGCCACTTCGTTGATGATCTTTTCAATCGTAACGGGGATGGGCTGGGTATCATTCAGTGTATCCTTGATGGCGGTCGTTGTCACGCCGATGCAGGGGGCAATACCCTCCAACATATAGTAGGCGTTCAGCTTTTTCACTGCGCCCTCCAGCTGGCGGATGTTGTTTTTCAGGTGGTTGGCAATGAACTCTGCCACGTCCTCGGGCAGATCCAGATGCAGCAGCTCTGCCTTGCGCTTCACGATGGCCACCCGGGTCTCAAAATCCGGCGGCTGGACATCGGCGGTCAGGCCCCACTCAAAGCGGGTGCGCAGACGCTCTTCCAGGCTCTTGATCTCCTTGGCCGGCCGGTCGGATGCCAGCACGATCTGCTTGCCGGCATTATGCAGCGTATTAAAAGTATGGAAAAACTCTTCCTGCGTTGATTCCTTGCCCGCCAAAAACTGGATATCGTCGATCAGCAACACATCGGCTTCGCGGTATTTCTGGCGGAACTGTTCGGTCGTTGCCATTTTAACCGCGGTGATGATCTCGTTGGTAAACTTTTCGCAGTCCACATAGACGATATTGTAGTCCGGATGGTTTTTGTGGATCTCGATCTGAATCGCGTTCAGCAGATGCGTTTTGCCCAGACCGGACGGTCCGTAAATGAACAGCGGATTGTAAGCGCCGGACGGGTTTGCCGCAACCGCCTGCGCCGCCGCAAAGGCAAATTGGTTGGACGGGCCGCGGATGAAGTTTTCAAAGGTGAAATCATACCGGCCCGAGGGCAGGCTGGCTTCATCCATTGGGCGTTTTTCTTTGGCAGCCTCTGGTTCAGGCTGCGGCACAGTGAACTTGACCTCAACATCAAAGCCAAGTACAGCCTTAAACGCATCCTTCAGCAGACCCGTATAACGGTCAGACACGATCTTACAGATAAAATCATTGCGGACTTCCAGCGTGATGCAGTTGGAATTTTCAAAGCTGACCGCTTTCAGCCCGCTGATGTAATACTGGTACGTCGCGTCGGCAGTATGTTCGCGGCAATAGGCTTTGGCCGCGTCCAGTACGTCGTTGAATGAATCCATGGATACTCCCCACTTTTGTGTTAGTCAAGGCAATGCACTGCCGCCCCGTAGGCTGCCGCCCAATTTTTGCAAACAAAACACAAGCTGCCCCCTATTATAAAGTAAGAGCGCCGCATCGTTCCACAAAATTCCGGCTGCATCCGGCAGGGTATTGCTGCACGGCCTAAAATTCTTGGGCAGGCGGGCGGAGCATGCAGCAGCCGGCGGCTGCGGGGAAGATATTGTCTTTCCCGGTCCGCCAAAACCGCTGTGTCAACCCGCGGAAAGCAGGCCCGAAAGCCCGCTTTGCCGATTTTTAGACACAGAGATACAGATATAGTATAGCATAAATTTACCCCCAATACAATTATAATAGGGTACAATTTTCCACGATATGGGCAATAAAAGTTGAAAATATGGCAAAAAATGCAGGTTTTGAACCAACATTCCACCAAATCCACACCTCACAGCGGGCTCGTTTGCATCTATTTGTCCGCTGGGCCTGCCCGCGCAGAGCGCAAAATCCAATCCTTCGCGTCTGGCATTGGATCGCCGCGTGGATTTTTTCGCGGTTTGCTATTGACAAACTTGCCGTCCTTGCGCTATAATCAAAGTCTGCAAGGCTGCCCCTGTATCTACGGGCATTTGCCAAGCGTAAATCGCCAAAAAATGCCCAGTATTGGGGAAACTTTGAAGGAGGGAATACGAAATGAAGCAGACTTTCCAGCCGAAGAAGCGTCAGCGCAGCCGCGTTCATGGCTTTTTGAAGCGCATGGCTTCTAAGAACGGCCGTAAGGTGCTGGCCCGCCGCCGTGCTAAGGGCCGCAAGAACCTGACCGTCTGATTTTTCAGGCACAGGTTTCGCAAACACATGCAAACAAAGGCTGCTGATTTCTTGTCAGCGGCCTTTTTTGCTAGGATGTACTGGAAAAAAGCCAAAATTTGGAGCATTTTCACAAAGGAAAACCCGTTTTTTCGGCGTTTTGCCTTGGCCTATAACAGTTCCGGTGCACCATCCATTCCCACTCCCTGCACGTATTAAGCCGTGCAGGCCATACAATCCTACCATGCCGGAGGAACCCCGCCATGCGCTATCGAACCCTGACCAAAAATAAGGAATTTTCCCGCATTTATGCCCGCGGCAAAAGCTATGTTCACCCCAATCTGGTGCTGTATGTGGCCAAAAACCGGCTGGGCTATACCCGCATCGGACTGACCGCCACCAAAAAGGTGGGCCATGCCGTGCAGCGCAACCGTGCGCGGCGCATTATGCGCGCAGCACTTTCGGAACACCTCTCGCAAAATATCGGCGGATATGATATAATCTTAGTAGCGCGTGCCCGCACGCCCTACCTGAAAAGCACCCAGCTGAGCAAAACACTGGCGGGCCTGATGCGCAAAGCCGGCCTGCCGGATAAAGCTGCCGCGGTGCCGCAGCAGCCCGCGGCCAAACCGCAGCCGAACGGTGCACCGGAGTGATCAGCCGGGTGCTGATTGCCCTGGTGCGCGGCTACCAGAAGGTCATTAGTCCGCTGCTGGGGCATAACTGCCGGTTTACCCCAACCTGCAGCCAGTATATGATCCAGGCTATTCAGGTGCATGGCCCGGCCAAAGGCCTGCTGCTGGGCCTGTGGCGCATTCTGCGCTGCAACCCCTTTGGCAAGTACGGCTATGACCCCGTGCCGGAAAAGGGGCGCTGGATGAACCCGGAGCGGAAACTGTTCAGAGAAAAGCGATAAGGCTGAATTAAACTAAGGCAACACCGCACAATTCCCGCCTTGCGGCTTAAGCACCGCTCCGGCAGCTGCGGCACGGCATCTGCGTTGCCAAAATGCTCGATAAGACATCCAGTATTATCTGCGCTTTTGGCTTGGCATCTGCCGCACCTCGCTCGCCGTATCGGCACTTAGAATTATGCGGTATTGCCCTAAATTATACCATACCGCCAGGCAAAAAGCACGCTGTGGAACCTGACACTCCCGGTGAAGAAAATGCGGCTGTATTTGGCAGTTTTTCAACTTGTGTTTTACTGTCGTTTCTGGTAGACTAGATAAAGTATGTGTGTCTTTTTGTCCGGCCGGTTTCTGTTTGCGGCATTCTGCACGCCGGCCGCACACACATACACGGTAAGGAGGATTCATTTTATGAGCAATCCCATTGATTATTCCAAGGGCATTTACGATGCCAAAAAACTGGGCACGCCCCGGCTGCTGATCCTGGGTGCGCAGCACATGTTCGCCATGTTTGGCGCAACCGTGCTGGTTCCCCTGCTGACCGGCCTGAGCGTTTCCACCACGCTGCTGTGCGCCGGCCTTGGCACGCTGCTGTTCCACATCATCTGCAAGGGCAAGGTTCCCGCATTTTTGGGTTCCAGCTTTGCCTACCTGGGCGGCTTTGCCATTGTCAGCAATGACGGCGCCAACCCGGAAAACTTGCCCTACGCCTGCGCAGCCGTTGCGTTCAGCGGCCTGCTGTATGTGCTGGTCAGCGGGCTGATCTCGGTGTTCGGCATGATGCTGGGCAAAGTGCGTTTTTTCGGAATTTCGCTCGGCGTGACGTTCGTTTTCTTCATCGGCATCGCAGCGGGCCATTTCGGACTCTCGGTCGATCCTTCGATGCTGGCTTTCGCCGAAAGTTTCGGGCTCGTACTCTTCGTCTATGCATTGGGATTGCAGGTCGGCCCCGGTTTCTTCAGTTCGCTCCGTTCGGGCGGCATCCGGCTGGTTTCACTCGCCACGCTCATCGTCCTGACAGGTTCGGCACTGGCCGTAGGGCTCGGCTATGCGGCCCGTGTTCCCATGAGCGACATGGCAGGCATCCTGTGCGGCGCCACGACCAACACCCCGGCGCTCGGTGCGGCACAACAGATGCTCTCGCAGATGCAGTTGGACTGCAACAACGCCACGCTGGGCTGTGCACTGACCTACCCGCTGGGTGTCGTAGGCGTGATTCTGGGCATCATCGCCGTACGCAAACTCTTCGCCCGGCCCTCGGACATTCCGCAACCGGACGCCGAACATAAAAAGAATATCTTCATCGTCGAATTCAAGATTTCCAACCCCGGCGTCGTCGGCAAAAGCATCCGCGACGTCGCGGCATACAGCCACCACCATTTCGTCATCTCCCGCCTTTGGCGTGCCGGGCAGGTTTCGATTCCGACCTCGGACTCGACCCTCGAATCGGGCGATCTGGTACTGGTAATCACCTCGCCAGACGACGTGCAGGCACTGGAACTCCTCTTCGGCGAGCGGGTACAGAAAGACTGGAATACGCATGACATCGACTGGAACGCATTGGACAGCCAGCTCATCTCCCGGTCGATCATCGTCACCCGCCCCGAAATCAACGGCCGCAAACTCAGCTCGCTGCGTCTGCGAAACCTGTACGGCATCAACATCAGCCGGGTGCATCGTTCGGGCGTACAACTGCTCGCCACGCCCGATCTCACGCTGCAACTGGGCGACAGCCTGACGGTAGTGGGTGAAGCGCAGGCGATCGAAGGCGTCGAAAAAATCCTCGGCAATGCCGTCAAACAGCTCGACGAACCCAACCTGATTCCGGTTTTCATCGGTCTGCTCCTGGGCCTGCTGCTGGGAAGCATCCCTTTCGCGGTACCGGGTATCAGCCTCCCCGTCAAACTGGGACTCGCAGGCGGCCCGATCATCCTCGGCATCCTGATCGGGACCTTCGGCCCCCGCATCCACATCGTCACCTACACCACGTTGAGCGCCAACCTGATGCTCCGGGCATTGGGACTGTCGCTCTATCTGGCCTGCCTGGGGCTCGAAGCGGGCGCCCATTTCGTCGAAACGATCATGCGCCCCGAAGGAATGCTCTGGATCGGACTGGGATTCCTCCTCACGTTCGTCCCCATCGTTATCGTAGCCGCCCTGTCGCTGCGGTTCTTCAAACTCGATTTCGGACAGGTAGCCGGCATCATGTGCGGCAGCATGGCCAACCCGATGGCGCTGAACTATGCCAACGACTCGATCCCCGGCGATCATCCGGCCGTGGCGTACGCGACGGTCTATCCCGTATGCATGTTCCTGCGGGTCATCATCATTCAGATTCTGATCATGTGCTTTATTTAGCGGTCGCCGGACGGCAGACCGCCCTGCGTTCCGAAGAGGCGCAGCGAACGGAACCGGGGACTCAACGCCCGACATCCGGCAACTCCGCCACGCGGCGGATCTCGCCTTCGAAATTGGGGGTAAAGATCCCGCCGCCCACTCCTTCGGCGATCTCGCGCAGTGTCCAGAAGCGACCTCCGTCCAACTCGCCGCTCGGTACGACAGGCCCATCGTACACCGTCTTATAGACATAGACCAACTCCCGTTCGCGTTCCGACTCGAACAGGTAGGTCAGCACGTGCTGCGGTTCGAAATCCGTCACGCCGACCTCCTCGCGCACCTCGCGCCGCAGAGCAGCGAGAGGCTCTTCCCCCCAATCCACATGGCCGCCTACGGCCGTATCCCACCGTCCGGGCTGGATATCCTTCCACGCCGGACGTTTTTGCAGGTAAAGCTCCCCGCAGGAGTTGAACAGATGAAGGTGCACCACCGGATGCAACAGCATCGACCCGCCGTGGCACTCGCCCCGCGTGGCCCGGCCGACGACACGTCCGGCGGCATCGACCACCGGAAACAGCTCTTCCCGATTATCCGCGCATTTCATCTTCCGACAATATTCTATGAGTTTTATTCCGACCGTAAAGACTGCAATAGACGGAGAACATGACGAAGCCCAGCAGGGCCATCGCCGCACCGGGCAGGGCGGCATATTGAGGCCCCAGGCCGAAACTGATCGGCAGACCGCCGAAGTAGGCGCCCAAAGCGTTGCCGAGGTTGAACGCGATCTGGATCGACGCGGCGCCGAGCATCTCCCCGCCCGGCGCATTCTCCAGAATAAGCAGTTGCTGGGGCGATGAAACCCCGAAGAGCGAAGCCGTCGTCAGGAACATC